>ENA-OROZ01003294-OROZ01003294.1-human-gut-metagenome-genome-assembly--contig:-NODE-3294-length-10635-cov-2.226843_pt1 | contig 10635 bp, 6 predicted proteins | sample MGYA00242138_ERZ509066 | MGnify/ENA primary metagenome ERZ509066 (study PRJEB26280, sample SAMEA2338691) | human gut metagenome | biome: human gut; feature: human-associated habitat; material: faeces...
ACTGTATAAAAGCTTGTTCATCCAACTGATCGGCACGTTTCGGAACCCGAACCCGAGAATCATTCAAATAACGGTTCTCTCCCGCTAAATTACCATCAAAATGCAAAGACTTTACAGGATTTTTCATATCAAAAGAAAGTTTCAACTCTCCACCTTCATGGATATACACCGGTATTTGCGTGTAACCACATTTCACAACACCATATCCACTTCCATATCGATCCAATAAAATCACACATTTACCTGTTGAATCTAAAGTAAGTTCATTCCTGATCGTGTCAAAGTCCAAGTACACATTTTCTTCTATCGGATAATTTAAAAGTGTAATTCCGAATTTCGTGGTCGTTGATTTACAACCCATTAAGATTACAAACCAACAAATACATGTTATAATGCTATATCTCATCATCTTCCCCTTCTATGGAACCATAAACACAAATAAACGACCAATAACAAGAGAGAAAATCCCCAGAAGGCATAACGTGTAATCTTCATTCCATCTACACCCACGTAAAGATCATTATCTGGAGTTGCCGGACGACGTACATCTATCGGAAATTCACCATCTGTCATCCAATTAAATATACTGAGAATAAACATCCCGTTGCCTGCATTCACTTTATCACGATTTGCCTTCATTTCGGCATTACTCATACAATCCGCATCCCCCAAGATCACAATTTTTTGCTGTTTTCCCGCAATCTCCCTAGATAAAGCTAAAGCCAACGGATAAGCTTGTTCTACCTCCCCGGCCTTTACATTCAACTCGGCCTTCTCATCTATAAAATTCATTGTTTCCACCTCATTCCAACACCCCTGTGTTTCACTCATCAAAAGAGGAATTATTGTAAATCCTGGCTTTTGTTCATATTCCAATCCCACACACCCCGGCATCGTGATCACTCGTTCCACCAATGCATCAAACATATAAGACAAATTTCCGAGATCCTTTTGCGGTTTGGCAAAAACCAAATCCATCATAAAATCTTTATTCTGCTGTACGATCTGTCCTGTCATAAATTGAACTCCAAAAGATGCAATGATCGGATTCATCACGGGAGCTCGCCCTACATCTCCCGCTACAATCAAATTGCCACCTCGGGCGATATATTTTTCCAAAGCTTCCATCTCTTCCTGAGAAAGTGCTGTTTGCATATCCGCAACAACAAGAATATTTACCTGCTCCGGGATTTCATCTTCCAAATTAACATTCTCAATAGCAAATCCTTGATTAATCAATGCCCGACGATAAACCCGTTCTTGAACAAAATAACGATAATCCCGATCCCCAGCCTTTTCACTATTCCGCACGCCATGACCAGTTAAAAAACCCACAACAGGAAGATCATCATCTACTAATTGTCGAATAGCCGCGGTAACTTCCGCCTCACCCGGATAAATCCACATATCACGAAACATACGAAGAAAAACTTTCCGTCCGTTCTCCCGTTCCAACACACGCACTACATGGTTATCTTCCGATGACAAGTCTATGACTTGCTTTATCTCCTCCGGTCTCAAGTACATATTCGTGTCAAGCCCTTGGGCCACACTCAATTTAATCATAATTTCCCGATCAGTAAGTCCTTGATTCAAAGAATAAAGTCTTTCATTTTGACTCTTATCATAGAAATACACGTATTTCATTTTTATCTCCGGCTTAAAACGAGTATATTGTTCAAATCGTCTCTGATCATATAACCTGTTTGCCGGCTCCCCTGTCCAACTAAACTCGTCCAGACAATTCACATAAGTCGTCATTGTTAATCCGCCCGTGGCCCTACTCAAAATTTTCTGACTATTCTCAGTCAGAGTCTGTTGCTTGGTCCGGGTAGCATCATAAAAACATTTTAATGAAGGACGGGCACTGAAATAGCCGATAACCACGGCAAATATCACAACTGCAGCATATTTACCTAGAGAAATCTTCCAAGGAGTCTTTTGACGAATGGCTTTCAATCGCAAAATAGAAAGAGTCAGGAAAAGAACGATCACAATCAAAAAATAAAGTAAATCTTCACTACAAATCATACCTCGCACGAACTCGTTACAACGACCGTTAATCGACAGCCAATAAGTAATTTCCCGTACAAAGTCAATATTTTGTCCGATTCCCTTGATCACATTCAACAAAGCAAATATAGCTAATGTACCCATGGCTGCCACCACCTGATAAGAGGTAATACTCGACATGAATAAACCAATCGCGGCATAAGCGCAAATCAACAGATAAATTCCCAACAAGCCGGTCAACACCATGGAGACATCCAGTTGTTTTACGACAAAAGCGGAATAAATCACGTACACGCAAATGATCCCGATCAACACCAAGCCATACACTAGCATGGACAAATATTTTCCCAAAATAATTTGTGAATTACGAACTGGAGAAGAGTACAACAATTTTATCGATCCGCTACTTAATTCTCCACTCATTAACCCCATCGTCAATAAAGGAATATACAAATATAAATACTCTTGTAACGTTTTGAAAAAACCATGCATTCCCGCATAAATATCAAGCGTAAGATTACCGACACCATACCCCATGGCTTTTCGTACCACATTTGCATCCACAACTCCCGTGAATGCAAAAGAACACTGTATCGTAAACACGATAAGAATCAACCAAGCTACCGGAGAATAAAATAGAGACTGTAATTCCGCTAAAGCTATTCTATATATAATTTTCATAGATCCCTAATTTTTAAATGACTATTTCTTTTTTGATAATTCGGCAAATATGGCATCTAAAGATTTCTTTTCAATCCCAACTTCCACCAACTGCCATTTTCTCTCCACGCTTGTTTCCACCAAGCGTTCCACCACTCCATTCACATCTTTAAAACTTAACCGGAAACGATGATCCCCCATTTCTTCCCCATCAACAATTCCTTCCAGTTGTAACAACTCATTCAAAGGGGGAGCCTGTTTCAAAGTAACTAATAAACTATTAGGGACGATATAATTATTAAATTCGTCTACGGTACCGGAGAAAACCAGATGCCCTTCTTCAATCATTCGAATATGATTGCAAATAGCTTGAACTTCAGTCAACATATGTGTGGACAAAATCACAGTTCGTTCTTCTGCGATCTCTTTTATCAAATGCCGAATCTCGATAATTTGGTTCGGGTCCAATCCATTAGTCGGTTCATCCAACACGACAAGAACCGGTTTATGAATAATAGCCTGAGCAATACCAACCCGTTGCTGGTATCCACCAGACAAATTCCTGATCAAACGTTTTCTGAAATGGGTTATTTTACATTTTTCCATTGTCTCTTCCACTGCACTCTTCACCTCTACAGATGGAATCCAACGCAAATAAGCGCAATATGTCAGATATTCCTCCACGGTCAGATCGATTCGTAGAGGTGGATGCTGGGGTAAAAAACCAATAAACCGTTTCGCTTCCACGGGATTATCTTTCGTATTCATCCCGTTAATATAAACATCCCCATCCGTCTGTCTCAACACCCCACACATAATATTCATCAAAGTCGATTTACCTGCCCCGTTAGAGCCCAATAATCCCTGAATTCCATTTTTTTGGACATCAAAACTAATTCCCTGAATCGCCCATTGCACACTATAACGATGGGACAAATTCACCACTTTTACAATAGCTTCTTCCATACAATTTAATTAAAATCTTTCATACAACTTTTACATACATCTTTCAAACGCACGCTCCCCCCTAAGCATCTTGATTCCTATCAAAACACTTCTCATAATCAATAACTTCAAAAACTAGAAATACAACTAGGTAAACAAGAGAACTGGGGTTCCCAGTTCTCCAAGCACACTACTCTATCGACGTTGCATCACGTACACATCGAATACCTAACAAATTATTTTTCGTCATACTATTCCGTACAACTTTTGAAGAATTATAAATAATCTGTCTATAATAAACCGTATTACCTCCCGGCTTGGACTCATCAACCGTTGCCGTCCAGTAAAAACCATACACACTTTCGAAAGAGTACACCTCCATAACCCGATCATCCGGTATCAGATAGCCGGATAATTGTAGATTAATTCCGGTTCCGTCAACTCCTTGTTGCAACAATTCACCTTGGACATTTCCCCGTTCCCCGGATTGTTTCAAGTCGCTAATACTCATACCTAAAGCCTTTTCCAAATTCAGCCAATCATCATCCGTAGGTAATCTCCATCCCTCCGGAACCGCAGCAAGCGCTGCCTCGTAATCATACAATCCACCAAATTTTTTATAATATTCAGCATTTTTCTTATCATTATAATATCCTCCCGGTAACGGGGTCAGATCAGGTGCGAAAACACCCTTGTCCGGAATAAACCTCAAGTTTTCTGTCATCCACTCCAAACCGGCATAACGAACCCAATGATATTCGTTTCCATCCCGCACATCTGTATAACTCCCGGTCGCCTCCGGTTGTATATTAATTTCATTATCCGAATCATCACAAGCAACACATCCAAAGAATATTGCAAGTAATAATAACATAGGCTTCATCTGTTTATTAATTAAAAATCACACCTAAATCCTCAATAATCCTTTTCAAGATCCGATATTTTTTGATCACGATAGGATAGTTTGCATTTTCATTCATAAAATCCTCTTCCGGCTTATCAAATAGCGCATTCGTATAGTCTTCCAAATCATAATTTTTAGCCTTGAAATTCACGATATAAGTATAACCGTTAAATCCATAACCATAAGTACTCAAAAGCCCCAAATCTTTCTCCGTTGGATGTTTCGCTATAAATTCTTTTACCGGCACCTCTCCTAAAATATAAGTGCTGTAATATTGCGCGCAGAAAGAATAAAATTCATCAAATATACTTTGATCTAACGTCGCTATTTTATTGGAAACCATACTTTTCAATAAAGACGACTTATAACTTCTCTGCTCCTCATCCGTCATTTCACTTATTCCTTCAACCGCAATAGCCGTACAACGCCAACCTGCATACACATCGGGGTTCTGCAACACATAACCTTTATAATTATAAACATATTGATCTATCCGGTCAACCAGCAACACGGAATAAGGACGTAAGCCTCCCCCTAATGAAGGCAAAACCAGTTCCTTGATAAATTCAACGGCTTCTTTTTTCTCCGCATCCGATTTTATATATTGATATTCAAATATATTCATATTACTGGTAGACGTATTCAAACCATAACTTATATCCACCAAATGAAAAGAATAGACCGCATTACCTTCCGGATCATTTCCCAAATACTCTCTTTTCAAGGTATCATTAAAAAGAAGATAGACCTTTTCTTGAGCGTAAAACTCTTTTTGCAGGGAGGCATCAACTTCCGAAACCCCGTAAGGTTCCAAAAAATAATCCACTTCCGATTCATTCGGAGTCAGATCATCCTCCGTACAACTGAAACACAACGCCATCCCTATTAGATAATATAATAATCGTTTCATAGCATTTAATAATTAATAGTTTCTACAACCGGACGAACTCCCCGTTCATTATTTTTCATCCCCGTATTATATTCCAACACTTCTTTAGGGATCGGTAACGTATAAGCAGCATCATTTTCTTCCAGCTGGTACACCACGGTTTGAACAGGAACATTTCTCCAAGACACGTATTCAAATGTCGTGTAACTCTTCCGTATCGTTTTCGTGTAAGGTTGTTTCTCACACACCATATACCTTCTCAGATCAAACCAACGATGTCCCTCCAGACACAATTCTCGCTCTCTTTCTTCCCGGATCAACTCTATTAACTCCGCCCCACTCTCTTCAGAATTAGTATATTGTTCCGTTACCAAACGTTTCACTCTCAAATCATTTAACGCTTTACGAGCTTCATCTTCCTTCCCTTGATAAGCCGTAGCTTCTGCTAGATTCAAATAAGCTTCTGCCGTACGGAACAAGAAATTAGCAGATAATGATGTTCGGGAAAAATCAGCAGGGGCACCACCTTTCACGTATTCCACGTATCCTTCGGACTCATTATATTTTACAAAATAACTCTTTCGTAAATCATTATCTTTATACAAAGCATACAGTTCATCTGAAACTCCCAGATCTTTTGGTAAACCTGAAATAGTATACCTTATTCCCCCCATTCCCATCGTAAATATCACCTCCGGTAAAGTAGAATCCAAAAAGAACGGAACCCCTTCCATCGCATTCAAATCGCGTAAATCATCTTGTTTTGCAAGCACCTTTCTCGCGTAAGATTCTGCCATCTCCCAATTTTGCATATACAAATGAACCCGGCTCAGTAACAAGTAAGTTGCCGTTATATCGGCTCGGTAAATTGATTTATGGACCATTTTTTCCAAATATTTCTCAGCCTCTCCTAAATCTGCCAACACTTGCGTATATACCTCTTCCACGGTATTTCGATCATACACTTTATCTTCTATATATTCCGTATTCTTAATCGGTACCCCCAAATCATTTTTTGCCCCGGCCTTCGTGTAAGGTTTACCATACAAGTTTACCAAAGTAAAATAATAAGCACCACGTAAGAAATAAGCCTCTCCCTTAATTCTCATCACTTCAAGTTTATCTTGCTCTTTGGAAGCACTTTGCTCGTCAATAGAAGCAAGTATCATATTGGCAATGTTGATATGCTTATAAATTCTATTCCAATCCGAGGATTCTTTTCGAATAGAAGTTCCTAACGCATCAATTCCTACTTGTTGCTGCCATGTATAATAACCGAAATAGCGTTCCCTGGCATCCCATGAAGCTCCGCTACCGGATCTGATATTTTCTTGTACCTCATCCGTCATCAAATGGATATAAGGATAATACCAACCGTCCGTTCCATAAGTGTACCCCATGTGCTCCGGGGCATTAGTAGGCATATACACGCTCCCCAACAATAATTCATCTAAATCTTCATATCCCCTCACGTATGCCGTATCTTGAGAATGCTCCTCTAAAAAATCGGAACAAGAAGCGAACATGAAACTCAATATACTAATAATGATATATACTCTTTTCATAATTCAAACTTTAAAATGATACACTTACACCTACCGTATAAGTCGGTCTATCTGTTAATTGAATCTTGGCAAAACCACTCTGCTGAGGAGCCTGTCCTTTTAACTTATTGGAACAAATTGTAAAGAGATTCGTAGCCGAAAAATTTAAAGCGAACCGGGACAATTTTATTCTCTCTAGCTTCTCCATCGGGAACTCATACGTCACACTCATTGTCGAACACTTCAAATAATTGCCACTCACCACCCGAATATCGCTATAGTTATACATATCTAGCGAATTATTGGCTATCGTCGGAATCTTTTCTCCGGAAGAAGAATAATGCGTCCAATAACAATTCGGTGTTGGAATAATCGTATTCTTTTCATCCCCCGTTTTCCTCCACCTCTTAACAAACTCTCTTCTTACATTATTTTCCGGAAGGAACGTGTTAGAGTCAAATAACTTAAACAATCGAACTTTTGAACCTAAACTATAAGCTAGATTCATATTCAAACGCCAATTTTTATACCTAAACGTGTTATTAATGTTTCCGGACATCGTCGGTTCCCGGTTTCCTGTCGCTTTCAAAACACGAGTATACACGTCATATTTTGTCAACCCTTCCAACTCCTCCTGACGTTCTTGCATATCGTCAAATATCGGATAACCATTCGTCGGATTCAAACCCACGAATTTATAAGAATAAAACGTTCCTACCGGTTTTCCCTTTACCAAGGCAGTTCCATTTAAAAAGTTACTCAATTCAAACTGTTCTGCCCCGGGCAGCGTTTCCACCTTGTTAAAAACATTCGAAAAAGAAGTTGCCAAAATCCAGTTAAAATCACGTGTTTCCACGGGGATAATCGTCGCTGCAATACTATATCCCGAATTCTTAACATTCCCGGAATTCACCACGTACTCTTCCAAACCATTTACCAGGAAAGCATCTTTCGTACGCTTGTAATACACGGAAGTTTCCATTTGTAATCTCCTCTTAAATAAAGAGAAAGTCAAACCGCCATTGAAAGAACTCGTTTTTTCCCATTTCAAATTCGGGTTCGGATACACGGAAAGCTCCGCAACCAATTCATTATAAAGCGGATCTGTCGGTAATTGTTTAATAATCATCGTTGGCGATTGCCCTTCCAACATATTCCCTTGATACCCGAAAGATGCCTTTAACATGATATAATCAATCCAGCTTCTTTGCAACCACTCATGTTCGGAAATCGTGTAATTCCCTGATAAAGACCAAATAGGTAATAACTTATCGTTACTCTGATCACCAAACTTGTTTGAACCATCAAAACGCACGTTACCATTCAAAGTAAAAAAACTTTGATAACTGTAAGAAACCGTGGCATAAGCAGAAAGCAAGTTCGTCAGATTATCCGAGATCGTCGGGTAAGCATTAGCCTCCAGCCAAGTCTTAAAAGCCGGATAATCATTTAAAGTGGTTATGGAGAACTGTTTCCCTCTATCTTTATAATAACCCCTCATGGTACTACTATTTCCCTTGTACTTTGTAGAACTCACTTCATATCCCACGCTAGCATTGACATTATGCTTATCTTGTCCAAAATACTTGTCCAGATTCAATTGAACCCGTAACATATAATTTCTATTCCGAGTACTATTCGTGGTCAATTCTCCACCGAAAGGCAACGCGGACCTCGAATCGTCTCCTTTTGCCGGGGCATCACCATACTCGGACTGGCGCAACAAGGCGACATGATGACTCTTCTCTCCCCACCACCCCTCAATATCGGTATTTGAAGTTGAATAAGACCCAACGGCACTTGCATTCAGATAATCCGTGAATTTCACGTTCAACGTCATATTAAAAGATATGGAAGACCCTTCTTGATCATAGGAACTATTGTCAAGTTCATTCAAAATATTATAACGAAAAGAATTTGCCGTTCCTCCTGAACTCTGATAATAATAATAATCTCCGTTCTCATCAAAAGCCGGAATCGCACGACTGGTATTATACGCGTAATCCAAAGGGGCAATCTCGTCTTGCGAATACTCTCTGGATGTCACATTCCCATTAATTCCCAGTGAAGTTGAAATACGGGGAGATAAATCCGCATTCAAATTCAACGCGACAGTATAACGTTCATTATTATTACCTTTAATCACATCATTATCTTTTGCATATCCCACAGACGAGTAATAACGCACCGATTCCATTCCCCCGGAAATACTTACCGTATGTTGATGTGAAAAAGCATCTTCTGTCAACAAATCAAACCAATCCGTATTCAGACACTCCAGATATTGTACTTGCTTTGTAAACTCGTCATAAGTTAAAGCTCCCCGATAAAGTTGATTAACAAGTCCTTCATAACCGACCATATTCATCCCTCCCGGAAACTTGTACCCGGACTCCACTAGATCTTTAGAAAATTCCATCCGTTCTTTCGAGTTCATCAAATTCATTTTCTCGTAAGTCAATCGAGGAGTAAATGTTAGATTTCCACTATAATTGACAGACATTCGCCCGGCTTTACCTCGTTTAGTCTTGATCAATATCACCCCATTAGCTGCCTTCACACCATACATGACCGTTGCCGAAGCATCTTTCAACACCGTGATATCCTCTATATCATTCGGATTCAACCAAGCAATAGCATTTCCGATAAAATCTTTCACCATATCGAAATTATCTTGAGACATATTTCCCAACGCATCTAAACTTCTCGTGTTAAAAGGAAGAGGATCTTCTTGAATAATTCCATCCACTACCCAAACCGGCTCTTGATTACCTAGCAACGTTGAAGTACCTCTCACGCGTACTTTCTGACGCTTCCCCACCAAACCACTTGTATTCATTACCAACATTCCCGGCAACTTTCCTTGCAACATTTGTTCAATCGAATTCGTCCCGTCGAAAAACAAATCTTCACGCTTCACCGTATTTGTAGAACCAACCATATCTGATTTTCGAATACGTTGATAACCTGTTACTATTACCTCGTCCATCGCTTTCACATCCTCCTCCATCAACACCAACATCTCTTTCTGCCCGACATATCTAACTTCACGAGTTTTCATCCCGAGAAAAGAGAATATCAGCACCGGAGACTTCATGTAAGGAATTGTGAGCGTAAACTCACCTAACATATTAGTGATCAAACCAATAGACGTTCCTTTTAAAATAATTGTTGCCCCTGGAACTCCTGTACTATCTTTCATAAAAACACGCCCTTTGATCGTGATCTCTTTCTTTTCATCACTCTTTGTTTTACTTGCAGTAATTACCACAACCTGATCATCTATCGTAAAAGACAACCCCAACGGACGTAATAAATCTTCCAGCAACTGATTAAAATCCTTATTCGTGGCATTTACATTCATTTTACCACATTTGTCAACAAGATTCAGCTTGTAAAGAAACGTGTAATTCGTCATTTTTTCCAGTTTGGAAAAGATTTCTTGAACAGTCGCATCTTTCATATTCAAAGATACTCTTGTTTGTGAAAATGTACTGGCAGAAAGGTGCATCACTCCCACTAACAATAAAATCATCGAGATTTTCATGCGTAAAAAGAATTTAGATTTCCGATATTGCCAAATTTTTGGCAACAAATCCCATTTTTTTTTCATAGATTTGTAATTCGAAGTTACGAAAAGAGTGTAATTTATTGGAAATGAGCGTAGGTTAGATGCTCAT
>ENA-OROZ01003300-OROZ01003300.1-human-gut-metagenome-genome-assembly--contig:-NODE-3300-length-10618-cov-3.787560_pt1 | contig 10618 bp, 13 predicted proteins | sample MGYA00242138_ERZ509066 | MGnify/ENA primary metagenome ERZ509066 (study PRJEB26280, sample SAMEA2338691) | human gut metagenome | biome: human gut; feature: human-associated habitat; material: faeces...
GATAGGCTCCGTGGTGGGCACCAGGCTGACGCCGGCCCGGGGCAGCAGGTCCCCCGGCCACAGCAGCCGCACCGCCACAACGGCCCACAGGCCATAGTGCGCCGCCCGGGGCGCTTTTTTCAGCACCACCCGCAGCACCATCACCAGCAGCACCAGCCACCCGGCGGTAACCGCCCGGTTCAGAATGGTCAGAAAAAGCTGTTCCATGGTCAGTTCTCCTTTCCGCTGTCGTCAATAAGCTGCTGCAGCTGCCGGACCTCCTTTTCTGAAAGCCGCCGCCCCCGGGCAAAGGCCGCCACAAAGGCGGGCAGGGAGCCCTCAAAGGTCTTGTCCACCAGCTGGTCGATCTGGCTCTGCTGCACCTGCTCCTTCGTGACCAGACTGGTCACCACGGCGTTTTCATTTTTCACCACGCCCCGCTGGCTCAGCCGCCGGATCACGGTATAGGTGGTGGCCTTGGACCAGCCCAGCTGCTCCTGGCACAGATGCACCAGCTGGGTGCTGTTCACCGGCTCGTGCTCCCACAGGATCAGGCAGAACCGGTACTCGCTCTCGAATATCTGGGGTACGCTCATGGCACGCTCCTCCTTTTGGGTTGAATACGTTAAACCTTACGGTAAGTTTAACAGATTCAACCTCTCCTGTCAAGGCTTTTTATTGACGGAAAACCGGGGGTGTGGTACACTGATGGGACGATCACAAACAGCTTGTGGAAAAGCCTGTCATTGCGCCGGGCCCGGCGGCCCGCTGAGGGCAGCGGGCCCTACTTGGCTCTCCCTTTGGGAGAGCTGTCGGCGCAGCCGACTGAGAGGGTCCGTAGGGGCGTGGGCTCTGCCCCGCCCGAACCTGACTCCCATCAACAGCCTTTTTCCACAAACCGACTATCATCAAGCGAGGAATGCATCATGGAAGAAACCAGGAGCTTCGGCTATATCTGTCCCAAGTGCGGCAAGGCCGTTATGGCCCGGCGCAGCGCCTTTTCCCTGGCGGCGGCCGCCGCCCACATTGAGTGCCCCTGCGGCGAGTCCGACATGCTCATCGAGACCGACGGCTCCAAATTCCGCATGTGGGTGCCCTGCGGCCTGTGCGGCGAGACCCACCAGGCCGAGTGCAGCGCCGAGGCGGTGCTCCATGGCCGGGGCATCGGTCTGGCCTGCCCCAAAACCAGGCAGCTCTGCTGCTATATCGGCCAGGAGGAGCAGGTGTCCGCCCAGATGGAGCAGCTGGCCGTCCGGGCGGCCAAGGAGAAGGCCCAGGACCCGGAGGCCTTCACCGACAACATCATCATGTACGAGGTGCTGTCGGAGCTGAAGGACATTGCGGCCCGGGGCGGCATCCGCTGCCGCTGCGGCAGCACCCGCTATGGCATCCAGGTCCACCGGGACTCCGTGGATCTGTGCTGCCGGGACTGCGGCGGCAAGCTGCGTCTCCCCGCCGCCACCGACGAGGACCTGGACCGGCTCTGCTGCCAGATGTCCCTGACCATTCCGGGGAGGGCGTAATATGATCGGACTTCTCTCCAGGTGGTTCATCCGGGACCGGGACAACGTCACGGACCCCCGGGTCCGCCGGGCCTACGGCCAGCTGTGCGGCCTGGTGGGCATCGGCCTGAACCTGCTGCTGTTTGCCGGGAAGCTGTTTGCCGGCGCGGTCAGCGGGTCCGTGGCCATCACCGCCGACGCCTTCAACAACCTGTCCGACGCCGGTTCCTCGGTGGTGACGCTGCTGGGCTTCCGCCTGGCCGGAAAAAAGCCGGATCCCCATCATCCCTTCGGCCACGGGCGGCTGGAATACGTCTCCGGTCTCATCGTGGCGGGCCTCATTCTTCTGATGGGCGTAGAGCTGGCCAAAACGTCGGTGGAGAAGATCCTCCATCCGTCGGCGGTGGATTTCAGCGTGGCCGCCCTGGTGATCCTGGCGGCGTCCATCTGCGTAAAGCTGTATATGTGCCTGTATAACCGCCGCGTTGGCAAGAGGATCCACTCCGCCGCCATGGAGGCCACCGCTGCCGACAGTCTGTCGGACACGGCAGCCACCGCTGCGGTGCTGCTGGCCATGTGCATCGCCCGGTGGACCAGTCTGGACATCGACGGCTGGGTGGGCCTGGTGGTGGCGGGCTTCATCCTGTTCTCGGGCGTCAAATCCGCCCGGGAGACCATCAGTCCCCTGCTGGGCCAGCCGCCGGAAAAGGAGTTTGTGGACCGCATAGAATCCATCGTCCTGTCCCATCCGGCCATTCTGGGTCTCCATGACCTGGTGGTCCACGATTACGGCCCCGGCCGGGTAATGGTGTCTCTCCACGCGGAGGTCCCGGCCCACGGCGATCTGCTGGAGCTTCACGACATCGTGGACAACATCGAAATGGACCTGTCCCGGCAGCTGAACTGCCAGGCCGTGATCCACATGGACCCGGTGGTCACCGACGACGGCCTTACCGGTCCCCTCCGCAGCCGCGTGGCGGAGCTGGTGAAGCAGGTGGACCCCGCCATCACCATCCACGATTTCCGGGTGGTGGCCGGCCCTACCCACACCAATCTGGTGTTCGACGCGGTGGTGCCCTTTGACGAAAAGCTCACTGCCGCCCAGGCGGCGGACAAAATACGCGCCCTGGTCCGGTCCATGGATGACGGGCGCTACTTCGCCGTGGTGAAGGTGGAAAACTCGTACATTGGATAACAAACGGCAAAAAGGGAGACGGGCTGCGGCCCGTCTCCCTCGTTGCAGATTGCCAGTTTTCAGATCGCCCCGCCAAAAACACCGCAGCCGTCTTTATCCCACCGCGGTGCGGATGCCCAGCACGGTTACGGCCGCAGCCTCCCGGGCCCAGTAGCCGGGGGACAGGGGCCACCAGGTGACGCAGCCGATGGACCAGGGATCCAATCCGCCCCGCCTGGCCCACACGGCAGCCCGCAGCTGGTGAAAGTTGTCCGATGCGATGGCTACCCGGGTGGGCAGGCCCTCCTTCCGGATGAGCTCCGCCGAAAACGTCAGGTTCTCCTCCGTGGACCGGGACCGGTCCTCCAGGTAAATGCGGTCCGGGTGAATGCCCCGGGCCACCAAAGTGTTGCGGATGCAGGATGCCTCGGAAATGGGTTCGTTGTCGTTCTGTCCGCCGGAGGCTACGCACCGGCTCTCCGGGTGCTCCGACAGATAGCGGTACGCCGCGTCGATGCGGTCGTCCAGCATCACCGTGGGACTCCCGTCCCGGGACACCTGGCACCCCAGGACGATGACGGTGCAGTCCCCCTCCGTGGGCCGGTGCCCGGCCTGGATGCCCATCAGCACCATCACCGCCAGGACCACCGCCGCTCTCGCGCCCACCACGGCCGCCACGGCGCGGCACAGCCACCGGGGAAGCCGGTCAAGGAGCCGGGGGCACGACAGCCATACGGACAGCAGGGTCAGGGGCACCATGGGGTACAGCATGCCCACATGCCAGATGCCCATAGCTGCCGGGGCCAGGAAATACAGCTCCAGCAGTATGCACAGAAGCGCCCCGGCCATACGGAGCCAAAAGGCATATTTTTTCACATCACTTCTCCGCGATATGGTTGGCGATGCGCTGCATGATCAGGTCCAGGGCCACCAGGTTGTGGCCGCCCTCCAGCACCACGATATCCGCATACTTGCGGGTGGGCTCCACGAACTGCTCGTGCATGGGCTTCACCGTGGTCAGATACTGGGTCACCACCGACTGCATGGAGCGGCCCCGCTCCTCCACGTCCCGCAGGGCCCGGCGCAGAATGCGCACATCGGCGTCGGTCTCCACGAAGATCTTGATGTCCAGCAGGTCCCGCAGCTCCTTGCTCTGGAAGATCAGGATGCCCTCCACGATGACCACCTTGGCGGGCTTGATCTCCACCGTCTCGTCGGTGCGGTTGTGGATGGCGTAATCATACACAGGGCAGTAGATCGTCTCTCCCGCCTTCAGCTTTTTCAGGTCCCGGATCATCAGATCCGTGTCGAAGGCGTCGGGATGGTCGTAATTCTGCTTGCAGCGCTCCTCAAAGGAGCAGTCCTGCCGCTTGTAGTAGTTGTCGTGGTGCACCACGGCGATGTCGTCACCGAACCGGGACACCAGATGCTCGGTGAGGGTGGTCTTGCCGCTGCCGGTACCTCCGGCGATGCCGATGAAGATGGTGTTCATATCGCTGCCTCCCGCATAAGACGATTCCGGAATAATTTCTGTTTGTATTATAGGGAACTTCCCGTCGGATTGCAAGGGAACATGTAAAAAAAGCATGAATTTCCAAGGATTTCAGTTGACGGCACCTTTGAAAATGAGTATGATAGTAGAGAGCAACTTTCGCCGCCCTTCGGCGTTTTCCAACGGAGGATATATTGTATGAAGCTCATCAAGTGCCCCAAGTGCGGAGAGATGTACTCCGACAGCTATAAAACCTGCCCCTTCTGCCAGGAGGACGAGGCCCTGAAGGGCCGGTCCGCCGCCCCCCACCGCAAGGTCACCAAGCACCGCCGGGCTCCCAGCATCCTGGGCCCCGCTATGGTGCTGGTGGTGGTATTGGCGGCGGTGCTGGTGGGTGTGCTGCTGTTCGGCGGCAAGGGCAATGCCGAAAAGCCCGATGATCCCGCCGTGGTGGAGCCGGATCCCGCCCCCGCAACGCCCCTGACCCTGGACCAGACCACCCTGAACATGAACCAGGGGGAGACGGCCACCCTCACTGTCACCGGCGCGGAGAATGTCCTCTGGACCAGCAGCGATCCCAACGTGGCCACGGTGGACGACAGCGGCACCGTCACCGCCGGCGTTCCCGGCACGGCCACCATCACCGTCACCACCGCCGACGGCTCCCAGTCTGCCGCCTGCACCGTCCAGGTAGCCACCCCCCTGCCGCCGGAGCCGCCCAAGGAGGAGCTGGGCCTGCGCTCCATTTATCAGGCCAAGGGAGAGACACTCAGCCAATTCACTATGAGTTTGAAACGACCTGTTCAGATGACAGTGGATGGCACTACGGAAACAGTCACGTGGTCCATTGAAGATACGAAAATTGCCACTGTGGATTCTGACGGCTTAGTTACCGGTGTATCTAAAGGAAAGACCACTCTGAAGGCGGTCATCGGTGACCAGACTCTCACTTGCGAAGTCATCGTCGACTGAATCATCGCATGCCATTTCGCCCCGCAGCGCTGCTGCGGGGCGATTTTTTGTCCGGGCGGGCGTTCCCGCCGCAAAAAACGTCACGAACCCATTGCGGTTCGTGACGTCACAGTCTGTCAAAAAAAGTCCTTTCCCTCCTGTATTCCCCCGCCGGTGCGCTCACTTCCCCTCCGCCGGGAACTGGCGGCCCGTGTGGTCGATGGTATAGTTTTCCGTATAGATCAGCTGCCCGATGGGCACCACGGTGTAGCCCTCCCGGATCATGTGCTCCAGCACCGACGGCAGGGCCTCCGGCGTGTGGAGGGCGGCGTTGTGGAACAGCACGATGGACCCGGGGCACAGCTTATCGCGGACCCGTTTGCAGATGGTCCCGGCGTCATAGTCCTTCCAGTCCAGACTGTCCACGTTCCACTGGATAGGCTCCATGCCCATGGAGCGGATGGCGGAGATCACATGGTCGTCGTACTCGCCGTAGGGGCAGCGGATCAGCGTGGGCGTCACCCCGGTGGAGGCAGCGATGCGCTGGTTGCTGGCGGTAACATCCGCCACGATCTCCTCCGCCGTCAGGCTGTTGTAGTGGTCGTGGTGGTTGGAGTGGCTCATGACCTCGTGGCCCGCATCGTGAAGGGCCTTTACCGACTCCGGGTATTTCTCCGCCCAGTCGCCCACGCAGCGTATGCGCGCTCCGGCTGCGGTATGACAGCACAAAGCCCCCGGCAGAGCCGGGGGCATACTATTTTGCAACGCTTGTCGGAAAGCTTATGCCAGCAGCAGCTTATCGTCTGCTGCGTCGGTGCCGCCGGCCTCGGAAAAGAGCGCCAGCAGATCGGGTACGGTGAGCCTCTGCTTTTCCCGGCCGGCAATGTCCAGCACCACACGGCCGGCATCCATCATAATGAGGCGGTTGCCGTGGGCAATGGCGTCCTTCATATTGTGGGTCACCATCATGGTGGTCAGGCCGTTTTCGGCCACGATGCGGTCAGAGAGCTCCAGCACCTTGGCGGCGGTCTTGGGGTCGAGGGCGGCAGTGTGCTCGTCCAGCAACAGGAGCTTGGGCTTCTTCAGGGAGGCCATCAGCAGCGTCAGCGCCTGACGCTGACCGCCGGAGAGCAGGCCCACCTTGGCGGTAAGGCGGTCCTCAAGCCCCAGATCCAGCGTTTTCAGCAGTTCCCTGTAATCTGCCCGCTCCAAGGCGGTGATGCCCCACTTCAACCCCCGGGGCTGGCCCCGGCGGGCTGCCAGCGCCAGATTTTCCTCGATCTGCATGGTGGGCGCGGTGCCCATCATGGGGTCCTGAAACACCCGCCCCAGAAATGCCGCCCGCTTGTGCTCCGGCAGCTTGGTAACGTCCTGCCCGTCGATGGTGATGGTGCCGGAATCCACCTGGAACACGCCAGCGATGGCGTTCAGCATGGTGGACTTGCCCGCACCGTTGCCGCCGATAACGGTGACAAAATCCCCGTCATTCAGTGTCAGGTTCAGATGGTTCAAAGCTACCTTAGCGTTGATGGTATTGGGATTAAACGTCTTGCAGATATCCTTCAACTCAAGCATGGACGGAACCTCCCTTCTTGGTGTGGATGTGGCCCTTCCAGTAGGGGATCGCCAGGAACACGGCCACGATCAGGGCGGACACCAGCTTCAGATCGTTGGTGTTCAGACCCAGCTGCAAAACGATTTGCAGAACGATGTAGTAGATGACGGCACCGATGGAGACCGCCAGCAGCTTCAACGCGAAGTTGATGAATACCTTGCCGAAGGCCACTTCGCCGATGATGACGGCGGCCAGACCAATGACGATAGCGCCCCGGCCCATGTTGATGTCGGAGGAACCCTGGAACTGGGCCAGCAGACCGCCGGACAGGGCTACCAGACCGTTGGACACCATGAGTCCCAGCACCACGTTGGCGTTGGTATTGATGCCCTGAGCCCGGGCCATGTTGGGATTTGCGCCGGTGGCACGGAGGGAGCAGCCCTTTTCCGTGCCGAAAAACCAGTACAAAACGGCAATGAGCACCACCGTGAATACCAGCAGCAGAGGCAGGGGGTTATCCAGACTCACCGAACGCACATACCGCTGGGATACCAGCAGATCATACTTATCCACGCCTACTGCCTGATTGGCCTTGCTGCCCATGATCCGCAGGTTGATGGAGTAGAGGGACAACTGGGTCAGAATACCGGCCAGAATGGCGGGGGTGCCGCATTTCGTGTGGAACAGGCCGGTGACAAAGCCGGCCAGCATACCTGCCAGAAAGGCGCACAGCAACGCGGCCCAAGCGTTCAGACCTGCCCGGATCAGCATGACGGCCACGGCACCGCCGGTGGCCAGAGATCCGTCCACCGTCAGATCAGCTACATCCAGAATACGGAAGGTGATGTAGACGCCGATGGCCATCAGGCCCCAGATCAGGCCCTGGGCCACAGCGCCCGGCAGCGCATTGAGAAGGGAGGATAGAAAACTCATACCGTTTCTCCTTGTTCACAGCGGGAGGAGGGGATTGCCCCCTCCCGCCAGATTTTCGTTATAGGATCGCGTTTGTTTTGGATCAGCCCTCAATGGCCTCATAGCCGTCCAGAGGCTGGATGCCCAGCTCCTCGCAGATGGTGGGGTTGTACTTGGGGGTGGCGTCGGTGTATTCGATGGGCATGGTGGAGATATCCGCCTCGCCGGTGAGGATCTTGGCAGCCATCTTGCCGGTGGTCACGCCCAGGTCATAGTAGCTGATGGAGAGGGTGGCCACGCCGCAGCCCTTGCAGATGCCCTCTTCGCCGCAGATGGCGGGCACGCCCGCGGGAACGAGAACGTTTGCGATGGCCTCGGTGTTGGAGGCGGCGGTGTTATCGGTGGGGATGTAGACAACGTCGGAGTAGTCGGCAGCGGACTGCGTGACGGAAGCGACGTCGTTGGTGTCGGTAAAGGCAAATTCCTTCGTTTCAATGCCCTTATCGGAGAGGCACTTGGCGACCTCTCCGATCTGGTAGCGGGAGTTGGGCTCGGCGGAGCAGAACAGCAGGCCGACCTTCTTGGCCTCGGGGAACCACTCGGTGATCATGTTGGCCTGAGCCTCGAGGTCAGCGAGGTCGGAGGTGCCGGAGATGTTGCCGCCGACAGTGCCGTTGAAGTCGTCAATATCAAGAGCAACGCCGTAAGCGGTGATGGAAGTGCCGAGGATGGGAATGTCGCTCGTGGCGGCAGCGGCGGCGGTCAGCGCGCCGGTGGCGTTCGCCATGATGAGGTCAACGCCGTCGGAAACGAAGCCGTTGACGATGGTGGAGCAGTTGGCGTTGTCGCCGGAAGCGTTCTTGTTCTGGAATTCGACCTGGCCGGGCAGCGCCTCATTCAGCGCGTCGATGAAGCCCTGGGTGGCAGCGTCGAGCGCGTCGTGCTGCACGAGCTGGCAGATGCCGACAGTGTACTTGGTGCCCTCGCCGTCGGTGCTGGCGTCCTGATCGCTGTCGTCCTGTGCGGTCTTGTCGCCGCAGCCGGTCAGACCCAGGCTCAGGCTGAGGACGAGGGCAAGAGAGGCAACGAGAGAAATGATGCGTTTGGTATTCATGCTTTTTTCCTCCAATTTTAATTTCTTGCTGATAACAATAAAACCCGCTGTAAGGACTTGTGGTCCATACGGCGGGTTTCTTGACTCAACTCTTTTTGAAGTGACCTTCAAGTGTTGATTCGAAAGACCTTTCAGCTACGGGCATCACAAATCGCTCTTACCTTGTTCTTAAAGTAAAAGTAAGAGTAATAGTAAAAGCGATAGGCAATGCTGCTTACAACAGTCTTCATCACACAAGCTCCGGGTCCTTTCAAAAAGGATGGTAGTAATATAGCACACACAAAAATGGCCGTCAATAGCATTTTTATCCAAAAAACACTATTTATGTAGGAATTTGGCAGGGCACAGCACCGAAAAGCATGCTATTTACATTAGGAAGCGGCATGGGTGTGCTCGCAAAGCTCATTGATCTTCTGCTGTAAGCCCTTGAAATCCTCAAACGACTCGGGCCTGCGGCGCGGATCGCGCAGCAGTGCCGCAGGGTGATACACGGCCATCATCTGAAAGCCGTTCTTTTCGAACCACTGCCCATGCTCACGCGTGATCTTGAAGTCGGGCTTGATGATGCGCATGGCCGCGATGCGTCCGAGACAGACAATAATCTTGGGCCGCAGCAGCGCGACCTGACGGCGAAGATAGCCGATGCAGGCGTCCTGCTCCACGCCGAGCGGGTCGCGGTTTTCCGGCGGGCGGCACTTGACGATGTTGGCGATATACACATCGTCGCGCTTGAGGCCGATGATCTCAAGCATGTCGTCGAGCAGATGACCGGCCCTGCCGACGAATGGCACGCCCTGCGCATCCTCGTTCGCGCCGGGGCCTTCGCCGATGAATAAAACTTCAGCATTCTGATTGCCGACGCCGAAGACGACGTTCGTGCGCGTCTCCCACAGCGAGCATTCGCGGCAATTTTTACAGTCGTGTTCCAGAGCTTCCCAGGTATCAGGCATAGTTGTGTTCTCCTGTCGATTTTTTGTCATTTTACCATGATTCGCCGCGCTTTGCAACGCGCGCGGCACGCATTTTTCCATCCGTGCGGGCCATACTGAAAAAAACGGACGCGGAGGAAGAAATGGAACATATCTGGTACTGGTTTGCTTACAGCTTTTTGGGCTATTGCCTTGAAAAGCTCTTCGCCGCAGCGACAAGCTCGAGCCACCGGCTGCGGCGGTGCTTTGTGTTCCTGCCGCTGTGCCCGGTGTACGGCCTTGCGATGCTCGCGGTGCTGGCGCTGGGAACGGAGAGCCTGCCACACCTCTGGGAGCGGATGGCCCTCGGCGCGTTTGCGGCGACGGTGGTGGAATACGCGGTGCACTGGGGCTATGAAACGCTCTTCGGCGTGCAGTTTTGGGACTATTCCTCGACCAAGTGTGATGTAAATGGGCGCGTCTGCCTGCCGTTTTCCCTCTGCTGGGGCGCTTTATCGGCGCTTGCCGTGCGGTATGTGCAGCCTGTTTTGAAAGACTATGCCGCGCGTCTCCCGGCCGGGGCTGCGGCGCTCGCGATGTTCCTTGTCGTGCTCGACGGCATCCTGACTGCCCGCGTCCTGCTCGTGACGCGCGATATCGATGCCCTGACGCCGCGAACACTGATACGTCTCAGAAGGCGGACCGCATAGCGATCCGCCTTCTTCGTGGCTTACAGATGCTTTTCGATCCAGCTCCACAGGTCGTTATAAACAACGGCGCGGCAGTCTTCGTTCAGGATTTCGTGCCGCAGGCCCTTATAGAGCTTCAGCTCCACGTCGCGCACACCGGCGCGGCGGAAGGCGTTGTACGCGCGCCTGACGCCCTTGCCCATCTCGCCGACGGGGTCCTTGTCGCCCGCGATGAAGAGAATGGGGGTGTTGAGATTCATCGAGTTGATGTTTTTCTGCGCGCTGACAAAGCGGATACCGCCGAGCATTTCATAGAAGAGACCGATGCTCGTCTTCTGCCCG
>ENA-OROZ01003302-OROZ01003302.1-human-gut-metagenome-genome-assembly--contig:-NODE-3302-length-10599-cov-5.665402_pt1 | contig 10599 bp, 10 predicted proteins | sample MGYA00242138_ERZ509066 | MGnify/ENA primary metagenome ERZ509066 (study PRJEB26280, sample SAMEA2338691) | human gut metagenome | biome: human gut; feature: human-associated habitat; material: faeces...
CCCCGGTGACGGCGGCGGCTCTTGCTCTCGCTGCCCTCCTCGCGGGGACGTTCCCGGACGGGGGCCGGCGTCTCCGTCGGTTCCTCCGCTTCAAAGTGCCGGGAGATCACCGGCGCGATGAACTCCTCTTCCTTTTCCTCCACATACCGCTCGGGCCGCTCCGTGGGGATCTCAATGCCCTCACGGCTGCCCTTGCCATTGCGCAGGACACAGATCTCGCAGTTGTGGTAGCACTTCTGGGTCTCCGGAGCACTGTCCAGGCTGACCTTTACGGTTTCCCGCAGCAGGTCCACGGCTTTTACATTGCCGGGGCCGTCGGGGGTCTGAACGAAGGATTCCTGCTTGGGCATCCGCTTTTGAGCATCCTCATAGGCGTTCTGCTCATATTTCAGGCAGCACATCAGCCGTCCGCAGGTGCCGGAGATCTTGGTGGGATTCAAGCTGAGATTCTGGGTCTTGGCCATCTTGATGGAGACGGGCAGGAACCCGTCCAAAAACTGGGAGCAGCAGAAGGGTCGCCCGCAGATGCCGAGACCGCCCACCATTTTGGCCTCATCCCGGACGCCGATCTGACGCAGCTCGATCCGGGCCCGGAACACGCCGGCCAGATCCCGCACCAGTTCCCGGAAGTCCACCCGGCCATCGGCGGTAAAGAAGAAAATGATCTTACTGCCGTCAAAGCTGGCAGATACGTTCACCAGCTTCATTTCCAGACCGTGATCCGCGATCTTCTTCTCGCAGATGTCGAAGGCCTCGCTCTCTTTTTTCCGGTTGTAATCCACGGTGCGGCGGTCGGCGTCAGTGGCCAGCCGCAGCATGGCGCACAGGGGCTGGACAACGGCTTCGTCCGCCACCTCGTGGTTCCCCTGGGTGCAGGTGCCGAATTCCGGGCCCTGGGCGGTCTCCACGATGACCTGATCGCCCATTTTCACCGCATGTCCCTTAGGGTCAAAATAATAATTCTTGCATCCGCCCCGAAAGCGGACGCTGATCACTTCAGTCAAAGGATTTCCTCCAATTCCACCGCCAAAGCCCCCAGCACATGGCTGGCGCCCACATTGTAGGAGCAGGCTCCGCGGTACGTTTGTAACAATTCTATTGTGCCCATGATCCGCTGTTTTGTCAAGCGTTTCCCAAGTTGGACAATGAGGGCCGCGTCCGGTCCCTCCGGGGATTGACCGTACTGGGCCAGCAGGGCTGCCGCCAGAAGGGTCCGGGCCTGATCCAGCATGGCCGCAAGGCCGTCCCGGTCCAGCCGTTTTTTCTCAAGACGGACCATCAGCTCTGTGACAGTCCCCCTCTTCCCTGCCGCCAGCAGACGGCACAGCTCCACGCCCGCCTCCGAGCTTTCCTTTTCCACGGTGACGGCGGGATGGAGCTTCAGCTCCACGCACCGGGAACGGAGCGTCTGCAAGACCACGGAAGAATTTTCCGCACAGAAGAGGAATGCCGCGTAGGGCGGGCCTTCCTCTACGATCTTCAGCAGTACGTTCTGGTCCTGCTCTGTCAGAATGGTGCAGTCCGGAAAGATATAGACCTTCCGGGCACCCTCGTTGGGCCGGATATAGGCATCGGCGCGGATCTGGCGGACGGTGTCCACGGAGAGGTTCTTATGGGCCTCGTCCCGGACGGTGATAACGTCCGGGTGAATGCCGGAGAACACCTTGCGGCAGGCGGGACATGTCCCGCAGGGCTTTTGTCCGCCGCCCTGACACTCCATGGCCGCAGCAGCGTACTGCGCGGCGGCGATCCGGTCCCCGCTGCCGGAAAACAGCAGCGCGTGGGAAAGTGTTCCCCGTCCGGCGGCTTCCCGGATCCGCCGGGCAATGGGGTCATTGGCAAATTCCATTGGACCGCCTCCCTTCTTTCCCGTTTCCCGCAAAAATGCGGAATAAGTATAGCATATTTCACGCAAAAAGGGAAGAACCGTTTTTCCTATCAACGGAGTGCGAAAAATTTTCAATTCCATATTGACAACTTTCCTTGTCAATGGTATCATCCATAAATGACAAAGATAGTTGTCAAATTGACAAGCGGACCTAACAGAAAGGAGGGGCCTATGCCCCTGTATAACCGATTGAAGGAATACCGGGCCCGGCTGGGAGTCAACCAGCAGGAAATGGGCCGTCTGGCGGGGGTCTCCCGCCAGACCATCAGCCAGATCGAGCGGGGGGACTACTCCCCCTCTGTGACCCTGGCGCTGAAGCTGGCAAAGCTGTGCCAGGTCTCTGTGGAGGATATTTTTAGCTATGAGGAGGATGTGCGCAATGAAGCAGAAAAGTGAGAATCAAAAGGCATTTCCCAGATTTTTGGGGATCTTAGTGGTGGCTAGCCTTATCGGCGGTGTGCTGGGTGGTCTGTCCGGTGTGGCCGGGTATTTCTGGGAGGACCATACTGCTTTCGGTGCGGCGTTTGCCCACCTGCTGGGCGCCGCATCCCCCTGGGCTATGGCTGCCTGTGCCGCCGTGCTGCTGGGTCTTGGACTGTACCAGTACCGCAAGTCCGACACTGCCTTCCATGGCTGGGACGGCGAGGATGAGGATGTGATGCAGCGGGCGGAGGAGCGCCTGAGCTGGGCGTTGCTGCTGGACAGCCTGACGGTGATCGTCAGCTTCTTCTTTTTCAATGCCGGCACCGCGAAGCTGCCCCAGAGCTCCGATGGTAATACGATCACGCTGCTGGTGATCTTTCTGGTAGTCATCGCACTGGCCACTCTGCTCCAACAGAAGACGGTGGACCTCACCAAGAAGATGAATCCGGAAAAGCGGGGCAGCGTATATGACATGAAGTTCCAGGAGCGCTGGTGGGAAAGCTGCGACGAGGCGGAGCGCCGCCAGATCGGCCAGGCCAGCTACAAGGCCTACGTTACGGTGAGTCGCTTTTGTCCTTACTGCTGGGGCGTGCTGCTTCTGGGGAACATGGTCTTTCACTACGGCATCCTGCCCAGTGCCGTGGTGCTGGTGATCTGGGCGGTGCTGTCGGTGAGCTATACCCGGGAGGCCATCCGCCTGGGCCGCCGGGGCCAGAAAACAGAATAAGAGGACAAAAAGGAAAGGCCGCTTATGCGGCCTTTCCTTTTGTGGATCGTGTACTTTGATTTACTTCTTCTTGCTCTCCCACTTGGTGACGCACAGGGAACAGGCAATGTCGCCGGTGACGTTCAGGCAGGTACGGCCCATGTCGAACAGACGGTCCACAGCCACGATCAGGCCAATGTAAGCCACGGGGATGCCGATGGCTTCCAGCACCATGGCCAGCATGATCATACCGGCGCCGGGAGTACCGGCGGTGCCGATGGAGGCCAGCGTAGCGGTGACCACAATGAGGATCATCTGGCTCAGGGTCAGCTGCATACCGGCACAGGTGGCCAGGAACACAGTGGCAACGCACTGATAGATGGCGGTGCCGTCCATGTTGATGGTGGCGCCCAGAGGCAGCACGAAGGAGGAAATATCGTCCTCAGCGCCCAGAGCATCGGCGCACTCCTTGGAGACCGGCAGGGTCGCGGCGGAGGAGGTGGAGGTAAAGGCGAAGATCATAGCCGCGGAAGCATTCTTGAAGAACTTGACGGGGCTGATGCCGGCAAACGCCTTGGCGGAAACAGAATAGACCAGCAGGGCGTGGAGAATGTAGCCGATGTAGGCGCACAGAATGACCAGCGCCAGAGAGCCGAGGATCTCAGCGCCCTGGGTGGCAACCACCCAGGTCATGTAGGTAAACACACCAATGGGACTCAGGGAGATGATGAATTCCATCAGCCGCTCTACCACGGCATAAGCGGAGGTCACCATGTCCCGGACCAGCTTGGACTTCTCGCCGGCAGCCAGAATGGAGCCGCCGAACAGCAGGGCAATGACGATGACCTGAAGCATATTGGCTTCGGTAAACGCCTTCCACATGTTGGTGGGGAAAATGGCAACCAGAGTTGCCATGAAGCCGGCGTATTCCTTGGCCTCGTACTCGGCGGCCTGAGCGGCCTCGCTGAGGTTGGGGAACAGGCCCGCGTTGTTGAACACCGTTGCCAGGACCAGACCGATGACGCAGGCCACGGCGGTAGTGACCATGAAGTAGAGAATGGTCTTCCAGCCAACGGCGCCTACCTTTTTCATGTCGCCCATGGAGATGATGCCGTCGATCATAGACAGCAGCACCACAGGCACCACGATGAACTTCAGCAGGTTGACGAAGATATCACCGAAGGGCTTGATGTAGCTGGTGGTGAAGCCGGCTGCGCCGGTGAAGTAGAACATCAGACCGACAACGATACCCAGTACCAGAGCAATAAAGATCTGTACCGGCAGGGACAGTTTTTTCTTTTTTTCCATAGAATACGCTCCCTCTTTCACACTTTTTAATACGCTGTGCGTAAAATTCGCAGAAATTTACGCAAATATGATTGGAGATATTATAGCGGTATGCCGGGAACTTGTAAAGTCCGCACTAATAAAGTTGTTTATTTTGTGCAAAATCCCATCTGTTTCACTGAATCATTCGTCAAAACAGAGATTCTATGGGCGTTTTTTGCTTATTTTGCCCGTATACGGAAGCCGCAGAAACGGATGGCGGCTTTTGCAAGCTCCGCCGTGGGATCCACCACGGGGACCGTCAGGCCCACGGCCTCCGCAGCCAAGGGCAGTTCCGTGCAGCCCAGCAGGAACACACCGGCCCCACGGGTCATCATATGCTCCACCACGGTCAAAAGATCCGCCCGGTAAGCGTCCGGACCTTTTCCGGCTTTGACACCGTCATAGATGACCCGCATGAGGGCATCCTGCTCTTCCGCCTCCGGGGTCAGGTACGGCACACCGGCTTCCCCAAGGGCATTTTGATACAGTTGAGCGGAAAGCGTCCCCTTTGTGGCCAGAATTCCCACGGTCATTCCGGGGAACTGGGCCTTGCAGGTTTCCGCAGCGGCGGTGAGGATGCTGAGGAAGGGAATCTCTGTCATGGCCTGAAGCCGGGGCAGGAAGTAATGGGCGGTGTTGCAGGGCATGATGACACAGTCTGCACCGCAGGCTTCCAGATTCCGGAGGGCACTTGCCATTTCCGGTACCGGGTCCGGGCCGTTGCTGAGGATGGCGGCGGTGCGGTCGGGAATGTTGGCATTGCTGTCGATGTACACCCGGATATGATCCCGGTCCGTTTCCGCCTCCGTCAGCAGAGTGATCTTCTGAAACAGGTCGGCGGTGGCCAGAGGGCCCATGCCGCCTAAAATACCGATGGCCTTTTTCTCACACATATTACGCACCTCAACTCCAGAATTCCGGGAATAAAAGCTCGCTGCCTACCTTTACGGTCAGCAGAAGCAGGACTGCGATCACCGTGGGCCGGACGATCTTGCTGCCGTTTTTGATAGCCAGACCCGCACCGATATAGTGCCCCAGAATGGACGCCACGGAGGAGATCAGGCCAACGCCCACCAGCACATACCCGGCCCGCAGGGCGGTGAACAGGCTGCCCAGATTGGAGGCCAGATTGACCACCTTTACGCCGCCGGCCGCGTGGCGGGTATCCAGCTTGGCGAAACGCACCAGCGCGATCATCATGAAGGTGCCGGTGCCGGGGCCGTAATACCCGTCATATCCGCCGATGACAAAGGCCGAGCCCCAGATGATGAGCCGCCGCAGCCAAGGGTCCAGCGGCGCTGTTTCATCCGGCCACTTCCGGGTCCGCAGGGTGATGAACGCCACCACCGGCAGCACCACCAGCAGCAGGTATTTCAGCACTACCGCAGGGGTGTGGTGCTGGAGCCAGGTGCCGCAGACGGAGCCGGTCAGGGATAAGATTACCGCCGGGGCAAAGAGCTTCCAGTCCACCAGTCCCTGATGGATGAACCGGGCTGTGGAAAAAATCGTGCCGATGCCGGAGGAGAGTTTATTCGTCCCTAAAGCGTTATAAATGGGAAGGTTTGAGAGGCCCATGAGATAGGTAGGGACGGTGATGATCCCGCCGCCTCCGGCGATGGCGTCCATAAACGCGCCTAAGAAAACGCCGACGCAGATCAGCAGTACCACCCAGAGGGCTACGCCGTCCACCGTGATGTCAGTCAGGAAGGAAATCATGAAAACTCCTTGTTTACGGCCCGCGGGGCCTGAATTTTGCTGTCAGGCCAGTGGGTCCGACAGATAGAATATACTCATCTTAACAGACCTTAAACGCCTTGTGCACCGGCATATTCTACAAGAAGCGGGAACAAAAACTGGAAAAGTAAGACAAATCGGACAAAGAGTGTCTTTTCTTTTCGACACCCTCTTACCTTGACGCTTTCGGCTATCCGGCGGTATAATATAAAATCAAAGTATATCATCTGTAAAATGAATTGCGGCTGCCTTGACGTAATCGTTTTAAAATGCTACCCTCAGTATGAGAAAAAATAATATGGCAGCAGAAAGGGGAGACCCATGGCAGATCAGACACAACTGTACCACAGCGGCAGCCTGACGGACGGCTGGCGGCTCTTCGGTGCGCATCCTGCCACAGAGGGAGACGTCCACGGCTGGTGGTTCAACGTTTGGGCGCCTCATGCAAAGGCTGTTTCCGTGGTCGGAGATTTTAACGGCTGGGACCTGACCGTTGATCCACTTACCCAAAAGGGCGAGTTCTGGCAGGGCTTTCTTCCGGACCTGCCCGTCTATACCAGCTATAAGTATGCCATTACCGGCGAGGATGGCAGAGTTCACTACAAGGCGGACCCCTACGGGTTCCATACGGAGACCCGCCCCGGCACCGCCAGCAAGCTCTATGACATTGAGCATTTTTCCTGGACGGATGAGGACTTCCGCCGCAATAAGCAGCCGGTGTACCACCAGCCGCTGAACATCTACGAGGTGCACCTGGGCTCGTGGCGGAAGCATGAAAACGGCGAGTTCCTGGATTACCGGGATATGGCCCGGCAGCTGGCGGCTTATGTGAAGGAGATGGGCTACACCGCCGTGGAGCTGCTGCAGATCACCCAGGTCCTTGCCAAAAACAAGGGCTACACCCTGGCCGAAGCCTGCACCGAACCCCTGCTGGGCTATTATGCCCGCTGGCAGGAAGCCGATGCCCGCACCGCCGGCAATGGCCGCCTTGCCCGCAACACACTGGAAAAGGCCATCTTCCACCAGAGCCGCCGCCTTGTCGCCGAGCCCGCCGCCGCGCTGGATCTGATCCTGCCCAGTGATCTGGAATTGAAGGAGCCGGAGGAATAAAACGGAGAAAGGAGTTTCTGATGAATACCAAAAACCTGCACCAGATTTTCGCAAACTATATTGACCGTTTTGAAGAGCTGAATAACCCGGAGCACAATGAAACATTCAAATGGTGGGCAGCAGCTCAGTTTCATGCAGTGATGGCAGATGCTCTCAAGAAAAGCGGAAAAGAATTTACAAACGACCTGAAAACAATTGTGAGTAAAGATGTTGTTGGTGTGATCATTGATGGCCGGATGCAACCGTTCAGAGGGCTGGTGAAAATCGCCGAGAAAAACAGTTGTGAATCTGCTGATGCGGTCAAGCAACTCTTCCAGAATTTGTTTCAGGATGACTGCGGTGATTTGGAAAAGCGAGAAGAAAAAATCGCAGCATTTCTTGAGGACAGTGAAAAACTGCGGCTGAAATATTTTCCGAACTATTACAGCTATAAACAGACGGCTCGTTCCGTTGCCGGATATCTGTTTCTCTATGAACCGGATAAATACTATATGTACAAAGCAACGGAAGCCAAACGCTTTGCTGATGATGTAGAATATTATGGTGACTGGGGCAGTGGCGACCAGATCAAGCTACGGGAATATTACCGGATGTGTAATGAACTGGTTACCGAAATTCAGAAATGCCCTGCTCTGCTGGAGACGGATGAAAGCCGGTACACATTAAGAGAACGGTTTGAAGATGAAAAGCATTATGGAAAAATACCACCGTCAGAGAAAAGTATAACAGTAGATAAAAGCTATCATATCCTCGCTTACGATATTATTTACTGCAATAAGACCTATGATCTGGACAGAGATTTGTCCTTTAGAAAATTCACGTTCAAAGATAAAAAACTATATCAGGAACGTTTGAACAAGGCACTGGCACTGCAAGAAGAATATCAGAAAGCGGAAGAAGAGTACGCGCTGCTGGATCAGGCAGTACAGCACTATGATGCAGTCTTTGTGCCCGGTACTGCTGTGATAAATCTCAAGTATGGCCCAGGCAGAATCGTTGCCCGGAGGGATACAGCTCTTGATGTTCAGTTTGACTCGCAACCAGATTTAATCAAATATGACTTCTGGCAGACTGTTACTGGGCATTATCTTAAATTTGAAGATTTGCTGGATCAGGAAACTGCTCAGCAATATGAGGATGTTTTCCGCCGACATGACGGTATCAGCAGTGGACTGGTACGCCTTCAGAAAGAGCTTGAAGGATATCAGGATGTACTGGAATAATTAAAAGCAAGTTATACACAATAAAAGGTGCTGCCCCGTCAGATCGACCTGCGGGGCAGCACCTTTTTGTGCATATTATTTTTACTGATTCGCCTGTGCGATTCTGCTGCTCAGGTCGAACAGCCCCTGCCGCACTTCGGGCGGGGCGACCACTTCTATCTTGCCGCCAAAGCCGCAGACCCAGCCATAGAACTGGTCACTGACGCAGATGGGGACATCAAAATGGAAGCAGCCATTCTCCTCGGGTAAAAACATGGGCGTTGCGCCAAAGCGCTCCCGCATGGCACCTTCCAGATCCGCGGTGCACCGCAGGGTAACGCGATGCTCCGGCCCGCCGTACATTCCAAAGTGCTTGCGCAGATAGGCAGGCAGATCAAGATCCGCAAACTGCTCCTGACCGCGCCGGGGCGCATCCAGCACCCGGACCCCGCTCATCTTGTCCACCCGATAATGGCGGATGCCCTTTTCGTCGGCAAAGGCAATGAGGTAGTAACACCCGTTCTCCCAGGCCAGCTGCCACGGGCTGACGGTCCTTTTCTCTTTCTCGCGGCTGTCGGCTTTTCTGTAGAGGAACTCCACCATTTTACCGTTGTTGATGGCCTCGTGCAGGGCATCGATGCTGTACAGCAGGCTCTTGCTGTCGGTCTTGGGGCGGCCCTCCACATAGACCTGACGCTGCAGCTGGCTGCCCTCGTAGTTGGAGCAGAGCTTTTCCAGCTTGTGGATCAGCCGCCTGCTCGTGGTGCCGGATACCACCCGGCTTGCCTGCACGGCATCCACCAGCAGCTTGAGCTCCGCCAGATCAAAGGTGCGGCTGGCAAGGAAATACCCGCCGCCCCGGCCCCGGCGCAGCTTGATGTCATAGCCCAGCGCACCCAGTGCTTCAATATCGCTGTACACGCTCTTGCGCTCGCAGCGGATGCCCTGCGTCTCCAGCAGCTCCACCAGCTGCGGCACGTTCAGCAGGTGGTTTTCATCGGTCTGCTGCTCAAAAATGCGCAATAGCGCCAGCAGCTTGGATTTCTGGCCTTCCTGTTTGGGCATTCGGTACACCTCATTTTTTCGTGTTGTGCCAAACCTCTCAGTCTCGATTCCAGCTCCCCAGCAGGGGAGCTGGAAAAAAACAGCAGTGCTGTGTGCTGAAAAGGTTACGGCGCTTTCTTATCAAACGCCGCGCGGCGCTGGGTGGACAGGCGGAACATCTCCTCCAGCTTTTCCCGGTCATCGGCCACAAGGGCGTTGCGCATCTCGTTCAGTGCCCCGCTGAACTGGTCGATCTCGGAGATGAGGTTTTCCTTGTTCCAGAGGAACAGCTCCGCCCACATCTTATCGTTGATGCGTGCAATGCGGGTCAAGTCCCGGAAGGAATCTCCGGTGTACTCGCACAGCGAGGTATTGTCGTTGGCACACATCAGGCTGACGGCGATGGCATGGCAGAGCTGGCTGACATAGCCGATCATCCTGTCATGTTCCTGCACGGTCAGGGTGCAGATATGCTTGAAGCCCAGCACCTCGGCCAGCTCCCTGGCCCACTGAATGGCCTCCGGGGTGTTCTTTTCCGTGGGGGTCACAATGAAGTTGGCCGGGGCAAAATTCACCTCGGCGGCGTGCTCCACACTGGAGGTCTCACGGCCCGCCATGGGGTGGCTGGCAATGAACTCCACGCCCGGCCTGCACATGGCCTGAATGGGCTCCACCAGACCGGTCTTTACGCCCGACACATCGGTAAAGATGCAGCCCTCCTTCAGCAGGTGGCCGTAGGTCCGGAACCACTCGATCAGGGCCGTGGGGTACAAGCCAAAGATGATATGGTCGGCCTGACGCACCAGATCCTCAAAATCGTGGGTCTTGCCACTGGCGATATAGCCGTGGTCGAGGGCATACTGCAGATGGCCCTCGCTGCGGTTGATGCCGTCCACATGGAACCCGGCCCTGCTCAGCTCCAAGGCGTACTTGCCACCCAGCAGGCCCAGGCCCACAATGAGATAACGCTTTGATTTATCCAACATGTTCCACCTCCGCGCCCAAAGGCCTGATGGCTTCCAGAAAATCCGGCCAGCTTTTGGCAACGGCCTCGGCCCCGCTGATGGGCAGGGCCAGCCCGGCGGCCAGCGCCAGCACCGCAAGGCTCATCACCACGCGGTGGTCGTTGTGGCCGGAAAGCGGCTGCTCCGGGGCATGGAGCG
>ENA-OROZ01003306-OROZ01003306.1-human-gut-metagenome-genome-assembly--contig:-NODE-3306-length-10589-cov-10.588760_pt1 | contig 10589 bp, 14 predicted proteins | sample MGYA00242138_ERZ509066 | MGnify/ENA primary metagenome ERZ509066 (study PRJEB26280, sample SAMEA2338691) | human gut metagenome | biome: human gut; feature: human-associated habitat; material: faeces...
TTGCCATGTCCGAGAGAATGGCGTCGTAGTAGGCTTTCAGATATTTGTTGCGCGTGTACTGCTCGGTCATCGTGCCGCTGTATCCGCTCATGGGATAGGTTTTGTCATTCAGTTCCGTTGCGGAGCTGCGGAAGCCCATAGTGATCTGCCACACAATGAGCTGGGTGGCGGCATAGCAGGCATTGGCGTCCTTGCTCGTCTGCAATCCTACACGGTTGGGGTAACCGTAGGTCAATGCAAGTTTTAGCAAGTCCTTCTGATTCTCCGACAGCCGCTTAAACTTATCTCCGTGGCTTGCATCGGCGGAGCCGGCATATTCCGTGTTGTCCGGCAGTGGGATGCCTCGCTCAATGCAGAAGCAATAGACATAGTCCTTGCCGTATACCCAATCGGATTTGTTTCCGGTGAGGCCGCTGCGCTTGGCGGTATAATCGTGCATCCTGCTGAGATAGGGGCTGAAGCCCTTATTGAAGTAGATGTCGTCTGCAGCACGCAAACCGTATGCGGCGGAGAAGGTGTTTCCGTCCTCGTCGGTGAGGGTGTAATCCCAACTGACATGGCAGTTGTTCAGATCCATCGTCACATCGGCGGCCGAGGCGGTCAGCGGCAGAAGTGTTGTGAGCAGCATAACGACGGCAAGCAATGTCGTCACCACTCGTTTTGTTTTGGCTTTCATAGAGATTCCTCCATTCAATTTGGTGTAAAAAAAGAATGCCGTGGATTTCACGACATTCTCATGAGGGTTATGATATTGTATCAGCCGTATATCACGGCATAGGCGATCCCGCCGTCGATTTCGAGCTGCACCACCTTATAGCGGACGCTGTTTGCAGTCACGCCGTTGGCAGGGTCGGTGCCGGATTTATAGATTAAATCCACATGGTGTTTTAGGGTGCTGATGACTCCGTCCACACCGTCACGGCTGATCCTTGGTGTACCCATCCAACCGACATCCCATCCGAACTCCAATTCCTCTGCCCATTCGAAGGTGAAGCCTTTGGAGGTATAGCTGTCCGCATAGGTTTTGACCTCGGACACGATGCGTGTATGGTCGGCCTCGGTGAAGCCCTTCGGCGGCTCCGTTGCAGGAGGCTCAGTGGGCTGCGGTTCGGTGGGCTTCGTAGGCGGCTCGGTCGGTTTGGTTTCCGGCGGCTCCGTGACCTTCGGCGGCTCGGTCTGTTTTGGGGTTTCTGTCACCTTGGGGGTTTCGGTTTGCTTTGGCGATTCGGTATCCGCAGACCTTGCGGTTTCCGTTTTGCCGCTGTCGGTAGGAGCCGTACTGCTTTCTTGTTCTTTTTCTGTTGTATATTCGGTCGTGCTTTCCGTACCCGCAGGCAGGCTGCTCTCGGTAGTCGGCTCGGAGGTTCTGTCTGTTACCGTCGCCGTTATTCTGCTTTCCGTGCTGACCGCATTGCTTTCGGTATTGTTGGTTGCTTTATCTGCGGCGCATCCCGCAAGGCTCAGCGTTATCAGTCCCGCAAGGAGGACTGCGAGCGTTTTTTCTGTTATCATTGACATCACCTCTATCTACAGGATACCGATAATCCGCGAAAAGTCCAGCACTTTTTATAAACTTCGAAAACAAGTTACATTGACTGCTCGAAAGCAGGTTCTTCATCTTCATCGAGTTCTTCGGATTCAGCTTGCTGTTCAGTCTGCACTTGTTCCATTTTTTGCTCATAGGCATCAAGGACATATCCGTTGAGTGCTTCGCGGGATTCTTTTGTAATGGGGTGAAAGTCATCATAAAACTTCCCATCCGTACCTTTATGTCCGGGATAGAGGACTTGAAGCCCTTTTTCTCCGCCGTCATAAACTTTGATGCCGTGGACAGCAAAATGATTTCCGATGGTTACACTTGCATTTGCCTTGATTTTGCTGTTTGCATCTGATGCAATTCTGTCAATGCGCGCAGTAATAAACGGGATTTTATACTGTGTTTTCTCGTTTTCCGTCGCTGTGGTTTGTTTCTGATTGTCTTTTGCGGTTTGCTTTTTTGCTGCCATGATTCTTAACCTCCGTTTTTAATTTACATACTAAAAATAATGGTGCATCCTGTATCGGCACTTACTTCTTCCGGGCTGATTTGCTCGGGTTCTTTGAAACGATCCATATATAAGTCCACCTCATTGTCAGTCAGTCCTCTGAAATCTTCTTCGGTTGTTCCGCAGATAAAAAACGGTCCTGCAATAATAGAAGAACCGTCACCGATTCTGCGGTTGCCTTCCATTCCTATCAGTTTGCCTTCCTCATTGCAAATGATGCAGGTTTCGTTATCGTCGGGATATACAACTTCTATATATCCACCGACTGCTTTTTGCTCGGCTTCAAGTGTATGGGCAACCTCGGCGACATAGGGCGCTTTATTCGGCTCAACATACACCACTCTCATAAGATTGTCCGGCTTATGTGCTTTGGTTGTATCAAACGGAATATCCCTGAAACCGACACTTTGACAGATACTTGCTTTTCCGTCTACTACCACCACATCGGATACTGACAACGAATGACCTCTGAACAATGGATGTCCCACGGTGTTGAATCGACCGTAGATTTCTTCAAGTTCATTTTCATCGATTTCCGCATCGAATACTTCATCATAGATTGACGGATCGGGGGACTGACTATCGCTTAGAGACATAAACTTCATTCGGTTACTATCCCTTTCGGGATTTATTTGATAAATCTTTACCCGCATTTTATACTCCTTTCGCCGTGATATACGGTGGTTTATGTTCTGCCAACAGACGCACTCTCTTTCTGCGCCCACAGTAAATTCAGATAAATTGTTGCACGGCGCTGCTGCTCCGGTGTGAGGCTGTCGATAAAGTCTTCAATGGGAATTGAGTTTTCTTCGTCAAAGCACTCGGGAGTACACCCACCGCACAATTTTTCTTTGTGGACTATAATGGTGTTTTTATCCTTTTCCTCGAAAGAAAGAATATCATTATAGCCGATTTTATTGCGGACTCTTATTTCATACGGAATTGTAATTCGTCCTCGTTTGCCGAGGACTCTGACAATCTTTCTATTCATCAATATCACTCTCCTTTATGACTCAAATAAGCACCTGCCACAACTGCGACAATAGTTCGGACACTCTGCACACTCTTTGTCGTTATCGGTCAAATCGCAGTTGCTGAGTTCATCTTCGAATTCGCTCTCATCGATAACTCTGACCTTGATTTTCCCGTCGTCAAAATATGTCTCAAACAGAGTGTCCTCATCAATGTCAAGCGCGGCTGTCAGTTTTTCCGGCAGTAAAATTGTGAATTCTGTTTTGTACTCCATTTTCTTCTCCTTAATAATCGTACTGAAAATCGAAAAGCGTTAATTGCTGTGCTTCTTTCATGATGCAATGATTGTTTTCTTCTGCCTGCTTTTTCAAATCATAATTACCAATGAGCAGTTCTTCGAACATTTCGCCCGGTTTTGTGCTTTGAAGCATATTGTGCAGTCGTTCTTTCACAAAAGTATCAAACCCGTATTTTTCAGCGAGGCTGCAAATATACGGATCGTTATTGTAGGTAATAATGAATTTGCAATTACCCTCATACTTCTCATGAATGCCATACATAAATTCAAACAGCTTTGCATGTTCATCACTGCCGAAGTTGGCTTTCTGATAGTACTTTTCCGTACCCTTGTACGGAGGGTCAAGCAAAATAAAAGTGTCTTTGCCTGCAGCATAAGAAATGCAGTCCTTGTAGTCTCTGTGCATGATAACGGCATTTCTGAGTCTGCTGCAGGCGGTAACAAGTCTGCCAAAGCGTTTGGTCATGTCCTTTTTTGCAATGGCAAAGGTTTTTCCGGTGGATGAGAAGCTGAATATCTGATTTTCAAAGAAAGCGACAGCCTTCTCAATATCCGACCATTCGGCTTTTTCCACTGTGATCGAGGTTTCTGTCAAATCATCAAGAATATTCGGTACATCGGCGAGCATTGCCTTATTTATTCTGAATAGTTCTTCTGAATTGAATGACAGATAAAGACGACCCAATAGGTAAGCAAGCTTCTCATTTTGCTGTAATACACGAAAGAATTTCACCAAATCGCCGTTGTAATCATTGATGATTTCTCTTTCAACGGGCTTTTTTCTCAGAAACACTTCGGCACTTCCCATACACGCTTCCACATAAGTCTTGTGGGGCGGCATAAAAGCGTCAATTGTTGTGTAAATACAGCCTTTGCTTCCTGTCCACGGCAGTGGACTTACAGAACCGGACAATATAACCGACCTCCTTTCGGGAGGCAGTTGCGTTATAATACAAAAACAGACCGTTCTTGTGCTTACACACGCAAACGGCCTCAATTTCATTTATTTTTATTTAGTTTGTGTCCCGCGCTGAGAGTTGTGCTTTTAATCTCTGTAACTGCGCTTCATATCGGTTAATCCTATGAAGTTGGAAGCAGCAGAGAATAACAAAGGCGACAAGTCCGCCGAGTACCATTCCTATGAGGAAAAAAAGCATTTCAATCATAGCGCATCTCCATTCCGGCATCCATATCCTCACTGCAATCATCAACCGAGGTTATATTGACATATTCGCCTATAATACCGAGTGCCTCGTCATAACTCTGCGCGGTATCTGTAATGCGCCTGGTCATTTCCTTTGATTGCTCTGCAAGCCCATTATGCCGCAGTGTTCTTGCGGCAATCCCCATAAGGTTGAAGATGTTACCGTTCTGTCCGATAAGCGGGCAGTCAGGCTTCTTCGTTCCTGTGAGACTGAATCCGCCCAACTTATTTTCAACATAATCAGACAGCCAGGTTCCGCCTAAATCCGAATGAGTTCCGATTCGCCACATGGCGAGTTTGCCGATATCCACTTTCGTATCATCGTTAAACTCATAGAGCAGACAGGTCAATCCGTTATTTTCAAAGACGGCACAGTTATCGTCTGAGAATTTTGTCCCGTCGAGAAGGATTCCCTCTTTGGTAAAAAGGTCATTGATTCCGTCAACCCACTCCTGTGGATTCCCGCCGCATCCCTGAAGGATAAGACCTTCTTTTCCTTCATACCCACGGAGTTCATTCTTATCGATTTTCTTAATGCTCATAATGTTTGTTCCTCCGTCATTTCAGTATCGGTTTCGTATCCCCAAAGGTTATTTGCGAATATTTCCGCTTCTTTTGCTTCGGGGTAGTAAGTGTCCGTACACTCGCCGTGTTCGTAAGTCTTTCTGCCGCAGTTCATTCCGATGTCTTCATCTGCCCATTCATGTTCAAATGAAACCTCGGGATAACTTTCTGCAAGTTTTTCGATAATGGGGTGGGGAGCACTCCAAGCGGTGTAAAACGAAAACGCGGGATTTTCCGAAATGTCCGAACGGTCAAGGTTGTCATAGCCGTAGGAGTTCCACTTTGTTCCCCAATTCTTTATTGACCAGTCATACCAACTTGATGCGCCGTACATTATTTCATTGCGGAAAGCCTGACGGCCGAGTTCCCAGTCTTCTCTCTTGACATCTTTGCGCATACGAAGAAAGATGTTTTCTTTGTCTTCCGGGATATTAAGTAAGTCCATATCCTTATTTGCGCCATCAAAAGTGCAGATGTCGACAAACTCTTTGTAGGCTTTTAATCCTCGTTCCATAGAGGAACTCGTTTCAATCTGCAAACTTTCCGGCATGGGAATGACTTTGTTGAAATCAAGAGAGCCGATTCCGAATCTGGTATCCTTAACAGATTCGAGCAGTTCACTTATTTTCTCCCGATCTCCCGTCAACCGGATAGTGTTTATAATATGGTTAGGCATGATGGTTACTCCTTTACAATTCCGAATTCGTGGTTTATTTCGTATAGTCTCTGCCCGATAGCAGAAATGACAGGTACGCTGACTGCGTTACCCGCCATTTTATATAGGTGACCGTCTTTCAGACCGGCTGCCTGTGCTTTATAGAATTGTTCGTCCGTGAAACCTTGCAACCGCCAACATTCGATAGGCATAAGTTTGCGGATTCTTCCTTTATGGTAAATTCCATGCTTATCCTGTGCGGTTATCGTAAACATGGCTTCATTCGGCTCTTTCATACGGCGACCCTGCTGTCGGACAGTTTCTCTGTCGGGTGTCAGTATTGCTCTCGGTGCGTCTTCGATAAGAACCGCAGAGTGTTCGCCTCTGTGATTGCTTACTCCTGAATCCTGTCTTGCGGTTATGCATCGGGCAACATCGGTAATGACCGGATCGGCGTTCATATCGATAAAATACAATCCTGTTTTACCGCCCCAACCGCCTGAGCCTGCACACTGCGTACAGGCTATTCCGTCTGTTTCGTAGACTCTTTGGCCTTGCGGTCCCGGGATAAGTTGCTTAAGATTTTTCGCATTGCCGCCGCTGAGAGGAAATACTTTTCCGGCACATCTCGGATCAAGATATCCGACAATATACAACCGTCTTCGCTGTTGGGGGACTCCGAAGTATTTGCTGTTAAGCACCATCCATTCGAGATTATACCCCATTTCAACAAGCGCGGAGAAGATGGTATTAAGTGTCCGGCCGCTGTCATGCGATAACAGGCCGAGGACATTTTCCAAGAGTAAAAATGGAGGCCGTTTTTCTGCAAGGATTCGGGCAATTTCAAAGAAGACAGTTCCTCTTGTATCTCGGAAACCGAGACGCCGTCCTGCAACCGAGAAGCTTTGGCAAGGAAATCCGCCGCAAAGCAAGTCGAAGTGGGGGAGTTCCCTTGGATTGATTGTTCGCAAATCGCCATAATTCAAACCTCCTTCTTCTCCGTAAATGGCGTTATACGCTTTTTCTGCGTTCTTATCAATTTCTGCATGACCGACGCATCTGTAATGACCTGTATTTACGAGTCCGGAATGAAAGCCGCCGATACCCGAACACAAATCAATGAATGGGATTGCCATAGGGCATCCGTCCTGTTTTTCTGCTTCACCTCACATTTACATCGATTGTTCGCTGATAGTCTGTTCCTGAGCTTGTTCCTGTAACTCCCGGTCGATTTCCTCCTGTGTCAATCGACGGAATGAGTCTTCGCCGGGGACCAGGGCAAGTGCTCTGCCATTATCCCATTTCATTAGGAGTTGACCTATATCATCCACACTCTGAACCGTTCCGCGCATACCGCTTTCAACGGGAGAATATGGGTCGTTCATATTAAGCAGCATTACTCTTGTTCCCGGGGGATATGACTGTTTATATCTCTCGGCCTGTCTGTGTAATCGTTCCCAATCATTCATATTTCTTTACCTCCTGAATTTTGTTTTGAGTTGCTGTCTTCGCTGCAATCATATACACCACTCCTTTCGTTATCAGATTTATATCAACGCTCATAATGCGCTATATATGAAAAAAGAGGTTGCGCATACAATTTATGCGCAGCCTCCGAGAACACAAACATTTAACAATCAGAAAAACGAAAAAAGGGGCAGACCTTACGAAATCAATCGTAAAATCTGCCCCTAAAAACCTGTGAATTTAGTTCAAGTCCTCCCCAAAGGTCGATTTGGGGAAATGATATCTTTTGAATTTCACCTTAAAAGTCGGCATGAAAAAACCCAGAAACCGTTGTGGTTTCTGGGTTTTCAGCCCCGATATCTTTTTCGGTGCTACTTGTTGGTTGCGGAGGGAGGACTTGAACCTCCGACCTCCGGGTTATGAGCCCGACGAGCTACCAGCTGCTCTACTCCGCGATATTGAATTGGACCCGGTTGGTGCCGGTGACCGGACTCGAACCGGTACGGTATTGCTACCGGGAGATTTTAAGTCTCCTGTGTCTACCATTCCACCACACCGGCGGATATCGGCAGGGATTATAGTACCACACACAGGCGGCAAAGTCAAGGGCTTTTCAAAAATTTATTTCAAAGGCAGGGGAATATGTAATTGGACAGCCCATGGAGGCTGTTGCAAAAAGGGTCGGACCAAGGTCCGGAGAAATATGGTGCGGTGTTCATTTTTTGATTTTTTCTGTTTACGACCACCCGGTATTCTGGCGGAGCTTGCGTTTTTGCCTCAAATCCTGTAAAATACAGGATGAAAAAGAACTGGCCCCACACTTCGCAGAGAACTGCTGCGAGGCCGATCACATAAGGAAGGAGCAAGCTGCTGTGTCACAGGTAACAAAACGAGCCTTGGAACAGTCACTGAAGAATTTGCTGCTGAAAAAACCGCTGACCAAAATCACCATCAATGACATTGCCGAGGACTGCGGTATCAACCGCATGACCTTTTATTACCACTTCAAGGATATTTACGATCTTGTGGAATGGTCTTGCCTGGAGGATGCCAAGAGAGCGCTGGATGAGAAAAAGACTTATGAAACGTGGCAGCAGGGATTTTTGCAGATCTTCGAGGCGGTACAGGATAACAAGCCCTTTATTCTGAATGTTTACCGCTGCGTCCACAGGGAACAGGTCGAAAAATATCTGCGGCCGCTGGTAGACCGGCTTTTGCTGGATGTGATCAATGAAGAAGTCGGCGAAATGAAGGTCCGGGACGAGGACAAGCAATTCATCGCCCAGATCTATTCATACATCTTTATCGGGCTGATGCTCGACTGGATCAAAGACGATATGCGGGAGGACCCGCAGCAGATCGTGGACAGGCTTGCCAGGCTTATCAAAGGCTCTGTGTCAGCAGCGCTCTCCCGTTTCCAATTCTGATTTTATCATTTTTGCGAATCTGATTATATTTTTTACACTTTGCGGCTCCGTGATAAGACTTTTATCACGGAGTTTTTTCTGTTTATTGTAAGCCGGACGGGAAACGCTATAATGAGACCATCGAAAGAAAAAATAACAGGAGGTTTTGTTATGTATTACTCTGCTGGCACTTACGAGTCCTTTGCCCATCCCGAAAAGCCCAAGGATGTGGACAAAAAATCGGCTTATATCATCGGCACCGGCCTTGCCGGCCTGACCGCCGCTTTCTATCTGGTCCGCGACGGACAGATGAAGGGCGAGCACATCCATGTGTTTGAAAAGCTGGACCTGGCAGGCGGCAGCTGCGACGGCCGCAAGGACATCACCAAGGGCTTCTTTATGCGGGGCGGCCGTGAGATGGACAACCACTTTGAGGTCATGTGGGACACCTTCCGTGATGTTCCGTCCATCGAGACGCCGGGCATCTCTGTTCTGGATGAGTATTATTGGCTCAACAAGCACGATCCCAACTATTCTCTGTGCCGCGCCAGCGTGAACCGCGGTGAGGATGCCCACACGGATAAGCAGTTCAAGCTGGACAAGGACTCCGCCATGGCCCTGTCCAAGCTGTTTATGACCCCGGAAAAGGATCTGGAGGACAAGAAGATATCCGATGTTCTGCCCGATTCCTTCTGGAATACAAACTTCTGGCTGTATTGGCAGACCATGTTCGCTTTCCAGCGTTGGTCCAGTGCTCTGGAGATGAAACGGTATCTGTGCCGCTATGTCCATCACATCGACGGCCTGCCCGATTTCAGCGCCCTGCGCTTCACCAAGTATAATCAGTATGAAAGCATGATCCTGCCGCTGGTGAAATATCTGGAGTCTCACGGTGTGCATATCGAGTATGGCATGGATGTCAGGAATGTCATCATCGAAACTGAGGGCGACAAGAAGGTTGCCCGGCAGATCGTGTATGTCAAGGACGGCAGGGAGCAGACCATCGACCTCATCGAGGACGATCTGGTGTTCATCACCAACGGCTGCTGCACCGACACCTCCTGCTATGGCGACCAGACCCATGCCCCCGACCTGTCCGGCGTGAAAAACGGCGCAGGCGAGTCCTGGGATATGTGGAAGGCCATTGCCGCGCAGGCAGAGCACGGCGAGTACGGCAACCCCGATGCCTTCTGCTCCGATGTGGACGCCACCAACTGGATGAGCGCTACCGTGGCCACCTCCAACGAGGAGATCATCCGGCATATTATGAACATCTGCAAGCGTGATCCCCGCTCCGGCAAGGTGACCACCGGCGGTATCGTCACCGTCAAGGACAGCACCGACAACTGGTATCTGTCCTGGACCATCAACCGCCAGCCCCAATTCAAGTCCCAGGATAAGAACATGGTGCTTGTGTGGCTGTATTCTCTGAATACCAACAGAGAAGGCAACTATGTGAAAAAGGCCATGCGGGACTGCACCGGCGAGGAGGTCTGCCGTGAGTGGCTGTATCACATCGGCGTGCCCACCGAAAAGATCCATGCGCTGGCCCACGATGCCTGCAATACCACCACCTGCTTTATGCCCTATATCAACGCCTTCTTCCAGCCCCGCAAGGAATCTGACCGTCCCAAGGTCGTGCCCGACGGCGCCGTGAACTTTGCCTTCATCGGTCAGTTCGCCGAGACGCCCCGTGACACCATCTTCACCACCGAGTATTCCATGCGTACGGGTATGGAGTCGGTCTATACCCTGCTGGACATCGACCGCGGCGTGCCGGAGGTCTGGGGCAGCAAGTACGATGTGCGTGAGATCCTGCGTGCCTGCTACTACGCCATCGACAAGAAGCCTATCAGCGAGGCGCCGCTGTCCTTCAAGGAGAGGGAAATGCTCAAGGTGCTCCTGAAAAAGGTCAAGGGCACCGATATTGAGCTCCTGCTGAAGGAAAGCGGACTCATCAAGTAAATATCCCCATTCA
>ENA-OROZ01003314-OROZ01003314.1-human-gut-metagenome-genome-assembly--contig:-NODE-3314-length-10567-cov-4.719463_pt1 | contig 10567 bp, 8 predicted proteins | sample MGYA00242138_ERZ509066 | MGnify/ENA primary metagenome ERZ509066 (study PRJEB26280, sample SAMEA2338691) | human gut metagenome | biome: human gut; feature: human-associated habitat; material: faeces...
CAGCCGCTGCGCCGAGCAGAAAATATAGGTGACGTCGCCCAGCGCGTAGCCCTCCCCTGCGGCCACTTCGTGCAGCCATCGTGCCGTGAGGCGCTTTTGCGGGAGTCGGTAGGTGCAGTCGTCGGTAAAGTATCTGACAGCCATTTTTTTTCGTTGTTGTTATGTCGTTGTCCGTCCCGGGGCGGACGGCGTGCCGGCCACCGCACGGAACCGCATGAAACGGCGGTTTTATTTTCGGAAACACTCCTCCGCCCGCATCTTCTGTCCGGGGTTGGGCGGGTAGATGCCGAAGACGAGTTTGTATTCGGTTTCCATCGTCATCACGTTGACCGCCGAGCCGATGGTTCCTATCTGTGCGTTTCTTGCCACTTTCTGGCCCTTCTCGACGCAGATCGTCCCCATGTTGGCATAGGAGGTTATGTATTCGCCGTGAGCGACGTAAACGTCGTATTTGTTGGTGATGCGGTTGCGCTTCACGTCGACGACCTTGCCGTCGTAGATCGAGATGACGTGCGCTCCCTTCGGACCGGTGATCTCGGCCATGTTCTCCTTGTAGCGCTTCACGCGTCCGGCAGTCACCGGGAGACGCAGCCCGGAGGTTTTCGCCGAGAACGAAGCGCCCTCGGTGTTGCCTTTGGTCAGCTTGCGCAGTTCGCCGATGGCCACGTCGAGCTGCTGCTCCTGTGCGATTTTGCGTTGCAGGGCCGTCTTTTCCTTCTGCGACATCGACCGGATGCTGGCCTTGGCGTTGCGGGCGTCGCGCTGGAGTTTCTCGCGCTGCGCCGAGAGGCTGCGCGTCACCGAGTCGAGCGACCGCTTGCGGCGGTCGAGCGTCTCCTTTTCGGTGCGGACCTCGGCGGTCAGCGCCTCGATGTCGCGCAGTTTGCGTTCGCGCAGCGAGGCGACCTCGCGCAGGGCGGTGATCTTGCGCGCCACGTCCGTGAAGTCGCGCGAGGAGAAGATATAGGTCAGGTAGTTGTTGTGCTTGTAGTTGCGGTAGGCTTCGCGCACCATTTCGCCGTACTGCGCGCGGTCGCGTTCGAGCTTTGCCGAAAGGTTTCCGGCCACGCTGTCCGTGCGGGCGATCTCTCCGCGCAGGAGGCGCGCCTGCTTTTCGGTCTCGTCGAGCAGCTGGTTGCGCGAATCAATCTGGCGCGCCAGGCGGCGCACCCGTTCCTCGGTGGCCGTGCGGCCCTTCTGGATCTTCGAAATCTCCTGCTCTTCGGTGGCGATCCGCTTTTCGAGGGCCGCGATGACCCGTTTCTGCTCCTCGATGCGGCGGTCGGTCTGTGCGGCGGCGGTGAGGGTGAAGAGCAGGAACGCAAGGGTCAGGATGCGGAGCGGTCTCATGGCAGGGCTATTCTTTGGGTTCGGGCTTTTTGACGGCGGGTTGTTTCAGCCGCTGTTCGATCTGCCGGGCGTCGTAACCCTTTTCAAGCGCCCTCCGCCAGTAGATTTCAGCCATGAACTGCTCGCCCAGGAGGTGCAGGATGTCACCGTAGTGGACCATCAGTTCGGGGCTTTTCTGTCCGTCGAGCGCCACGGCTTTTTGCAGAATCTTCCTGGCTTCGTCCGTGCGTCCCAGCTTGAAGAGCACCCAGCCGTGTGTGTCGAGGTAGGTGGGGTTGTTGTCTGTGAGCGCCACGACGCGGCTCGACATGGTGAGCGCCCGTTCCAGATCGCGCTCCTCGAGCGAGAGAAAATAGGCGTAGTTGTTGAGCACCATTGTGTTGTCGGGCCAGTAGCGCAGACTTCGCTCATAGGCCTTGTAGCACTCCTTCATGGCTTTGCGGGCAATGCCCTTTTTGCCGAGCAGACCCGTTTGCAGGGGCAGGCGTTCCTCCAGGTTCGGCTCTCCGGCCTCGGCCTTCTGATGCCAGGCGTCGCCGATCATGCCCCAGATCACGCTGCGCAGCGAATCCGTGTCGGCATGGCGCAACGCCCCCTTGTAGGCGCCGATGGCTTTGACGTACTGCTTCGAGTTGCTCATCACATGCCCTTTGGAGAGGTGGAAATCGACCTTCGCGGGGAACAGCTCCAGGGCGCGGGTGACGTATTTGTCGACCGAGTCGGGGTGCTGGAGGTAGCTTTCGATGTCGATCACCGCCCGGAAATACTCCTCCGCGGGAGGCTGGTCGGCGAGGTGGCTCTTGTAGAGCGCGAGGGCCTGCTCCAGTTCGCCCGAAGCGATCAGGTGGCCGGCGTAAAGCTCCACGACGCGCTTGTCGTCGGGATAGCGGATGGCCAGCGTCGAGGCCAGGTCGTTCAGCTGGAAGTAATATTCGCGGTAGAAGCGCGTGTCGGAGGTGAACTGCCCGAAGCGTTTGATCTTGGTTTCGAGCGGCAGTTCGTCGGATTGGAACAACTGCCGCGTGACGGCCAGCAGCGCCCGGTAATCCTGCTGTCCGGCGTGAAAATCGGCCAGCGCCATCAGCGTCTGTACGTTCGTGGAGTCGATCTGCAACGCGCGGTCGTATTCGGCGCGGGCCAGCGAATCCTTCTTGGCGATGGCGTAGAGGTCGCCGAGGACCACGTGGTGCTGCGCCTCATAGGGGGCGGCTTCGACCATCGCCCGGGCTTCGACCACGGCTTTGTCGATCTGGTTCGTCGCCACCAGCAGACGCCGTTTCATGGCGCTCAGCACGGGAATGCGTCCGAAGCGCAGTTCGGCCGAATCGAGTGTTACGAGGGCCATGACGGGACTTTGCTTCTGCTCGTAGAGGGCCGCCAGAATGCGGTAGTTGTCGGGGTCTTTCGGGTTCTCCGTTTGCAGGCGGCGGTAGACCTTCAGCGCCTCGTCGTAACGCCCGGCGTAGATGAGCGCCTGTCCGTAGAACTGGTGATACCACTTGTTCGTCGTGTCGAGCCGGAAAGCCTTCCGGGCCAGTTCCACGGCCTCGTCGGGCGTGGCGTACATGCCGTTCGCCGCGAGTTCGTAGTAGGCCGGGGCGTAGGTCGAGTCGTTGCGGATCGCCTCGAGGAACAGCTCCCGGGCGCGCACCGAGTCTCCGGCGATGGCATTCTGCTTGACGCCTTCGGTGTAGAGCCATACGCTGCGCAGCGAATCGGGGTATTCGGGCGCCGCCGAGGGACCCTTTCCCGTGACGAACGCCGCGGAGAAGAGCAGAAGGCAGAGGACCGTTGTCGCTGTGAGGCGTTTCATGGGCGTCAGGGGGTTTAGAGCGCTTCGTCGAACTGGTGGAGGAACCGCACGTCGTTTTCGAAATAGAGACGCAGGTCCTTCACGCCGTACTTGAGCATGGCGATGCGTTCAATACCCATGCCGAAGGCGAATCCGGAATATTTCTCGGGGTCGATATTATTGGCTTTCAATACGTTCGGGTCCACCATGCCGCAACCCATGATTTCGAGCCATCCCGTGCCCTTGCAGACGTTGCAGCCCTTGCCGCCGCAGAGGTTGCACGACACGTCGACCTCGGCCGACGGTTCGGTGAAGGGAAAGTACGACGGGCGCATGCGGATCACGGCCTGCTCGCCGAAGACCTCCTTGGCGAAGTAGAGCAACGACTGCTTCATGTCGGCGAACGAGACGCCCTCGTCGATGTAAAGTCCTTCGATCTGATGGAAGATGCAGTGCGCGCGGTACGAAATGGCCTCGTTGCGGAACACACGGCCCGGGCAGATGACGCGGATGGGCGGTTTCTGACGCTCCATCGTGCGGACCTGGATCGACGAGGTGTGCGTGCGCAGCAGGATGTCGGTCGCCGTCTGGATGTGCAGCACGTGCAGGCCGCTCTCGCCGTTGCGGAACTCAACGACCTCGCTCAAAATCGAGACCATCATCTGGGTGTTCTTCTCTTTCTCGCGGGTCTGGCTCGTCACCAGCGAGATGAGCCGCCGCTGCTTGGCGTAGAGCCTGATGGTATTGAAAGCCCGGCGGTAGACCGTCCGGGCGTCGAAGGGGCGGTTGATGTAGTCGGAGACGCCCCGCTCGAAGGCCCGGCGGATGATGTCCTTGGAGTCGTCGCTGGAGATCATGATGACCGGGATGTCCTCGATGGAGTGGTCACGGTTCATGGCCGACAGCACACCGAAGCCGTCCAGTACCGGCATATTGATGTCCAGCAGCACCAGTGCGACATCGCCTGGGTTGTGGCGCAGCTGCTCGAGACACTCTTCGCCGTTGGAGGCTTCCAGGATGCGGAAGTCGGTCCCCAGTATCTCGGCCAGCAGCATCCGGTTCATCGCGGAGTCGTCGGCGATCAGGATCTGCTGGCGGCTCTGCCTGGGCAGCAGGGTGGCCGGGGCCGACAGCACCGCGCTGGAGCTGGCCACGATGACGGTGTTCTTGTGCTCCTTGGCCTGATACATCAGGCGGCTGGCACAGTGGACGGCAGTCTCCATGGTATCCTCAGCAGTCTGCAGTACGCCGCCGATGCTCAGCGAGAGATGGATGTGGGGGTAGCCGGGGACGCTTGTGGTCTGCACCCGGGCGCGTATCTGCTCGAGTTTGGATCTTATCTTCTCGATGGGGCAGCCGGGCAGGATGAGCAGGAATTCGTCGCCGCCGTAGCGGATGAGGATGTCGGTCTGACGGATGCAGTCCCGGATGACCGCCGCCGTCACCTCCAGTGCCAGGTCGCCGGCCTGATGGCCGCAGGAGTCGTTGTAGATCTTGAAATCGTCCAGGTCCATGATGGCGACGCCGAAGGGGCCTTCGAAGCCCTGCACGACGTCCTCATAATAGCGGCGGTTGAAGGCACAGGTGAGGCTGTCGTGGTAGAGCTTGACGCCGTAGCCGGATGCCTCGCTCATCAGTGCTTCGCTGTCCTCCGGGTCGATGGTGGTGCGCCCGGGGGTGCGCTGGACGAGCTCGAGGACATAGGGCCTGCCCTCCACCTCATAGTAGTGGGCCGTGATGTGGGCGATGTCGGTGCCGCAGGATTCCAGACGGCAGGCTTTGCTCTTGGTCGCCAGCGCCAGCTTGGCCGCGCAGTGGCGGGAGAAGGTGCTCTTGTTTTTCTCATCTCTTTGCCAAAAAAGCGAGATGAAGCACACAAAAGACAACGAAATGCCCGGCGCAGAGTAAGCAAAATACTCTGTGCCGGGCGGAGATGAGAAAAAGTTTCTTAGTGGTTGGCGGCGCGGTAGATGGCGATCATGTCGTCGAGATCGAGTTTTTTGGCCGAGCCGAGGGCGGAGCCGCAAGCTTCGAGGCAGCGGCGGGCCATCTCGTCGATCTGCGCGTCGGTGGGGTCGATGCCCAGCTCGTGGAAGCTGGCGGGCATCCCGATGCTGTGGTAGAAGTCCACCATGGCGTCGATGCCTTTCAGGGCGATCTCCTCGTCGGTGCCGTCGGTGGTCACGCCCATGACGTTCCGGGCAAAGCGGACGAAGCGGGGCAGGCAGTCCTTGTAGACGTACCGCGCCCAGCTGGGCCAGAGGGCGGCGAGGCCCGCGCCGTGGGTCACGTCGAACATGCCGCCCATCTCGTGCTCGAGTTTATGGGACATAAAGTCGCCGCAGGCGATGCCGCAGCCGGTCAGGCCGTTGTGAGAGAGACTGCCCGCCCACATCACCTCGGCCCGGGCCTCGTAGTTGGCCGGGTCGGTGTGGAGGATGACCGCGTTCTTCATCACGGTGCGAAGCAGGCCCTCGGCCAGCACGTCGGTCAACTCCATATTGCCGCCATTGGTGAAATAGCGCTCCATGGTGTGCATCATGATGTCGGCGCAGCCGGACTCGGTCTGATAGTCGGGCAGGGTCTTGGTGAGCTCGGGGTCCATGAGGGCGAACTTCGGGCGGCTGATGTCGTCGTTGTAGGCCCGCTTCTGGTGGGTGTCCACCCGGGTGATGACGCTGCTGTTGGACGTTTCGCTGCCCGCCGCCGCGATGGTCAGGATGCTGGCCACCGGCAGGCACTTCCTGGCCGTGCGGGTGTGCTCGTACAGATCCCAGACGTCCTTTTCCGGCTCGGCCAGGCCGTAGGCGATGGCCTTGGCCGTGTCGATGACGCTGCCGCCGCCCACGGCCAGCAGGAAGTCGATGCTGTTCTCTTTGCCGATGCGGATGCCCTCGTAGACCTTGTCGAGGTGGGGGTTCGGCACGACGCCGCCCAGCGTCCAGCTGGAAATGCCGGCCTCGGCCAGCGACTTTTCAGCCCGGTCCAGCACACCGGAGCGGACGGCGCTCTTGCCGCCGTAGACAATGAGGACACGGGTGCCGCCGTATTCGCGCACCAGCGCGCCCACGCGCTGTTCGGTGCCTTTGCCGAAGATGACCCGGGTGGGGGAGTAGAACTCGAAATTGCTTGCCATAGTGATCTGCCTCCTTGTAAGTGCTGCTTTCTGAGCAAAAGTATACACGAAATAGATTCGAAAGTCTACAGGCCCTGCGCCTGCCGCCGCAAAATATCCGGGACAAAACAAAACCCGCATCCTCCCGGCAGGAAAACGGGAGGATGCAGGCTTCATTGGAAAACATCAGACAAAAAACCTGCCGACTCGAGGCGGTTGCAAGCCCTCAGTCGGCAGGATGCTTACTTCTTCGGAGTCATAGCCTCTTGACCTCGATTTCTTCATTTTTCGGTCTGTACCGGACGTTTCATAGAAGATTCTCCTTTGAAACGGTGAAGAACGATTGGCAGGGGAATGAATTTCTTAGTACATTGGAATGACCCTTTTCTTAACTGTTGGAGTGCGGGATACGAATCACAGAGATGAATTTCATATTACCACATTCTTTCGAGTTAGATTTGCGAAGGGAGTGTCATTACTTAGTACATCGGAGTTTCTCCTTTGGAGTTATTCAAATAAGACGTTCCGTACAAAAGCTTTCTTCATTGGAATCACCTTCGGCGGATCTATTTGAACGCGAGGGATTTTATTTCACAGACTGTTCTGTTATTCGCTTTATTGATGCTCAAGAACGGCTCTTGTTGTTGTGTTTTTATACGGGGGAAGCATCCCGTTTGTGGTGAGCCTCTGTTTTGCTTCTCAGCGAACCCCGACAGTCTGTGCGTACTGTGCGGGTTCCATATCGACCATCGGTCTTCGCTCCTTTCTGCTTAAAGTCAGCGGGGTTAGCTCTCATTTGAGCTTCTGCTGTACTTCTCTGGTTTCTGGCTTTATTATACACGCGCGGGCGCGGTTTGTCCATTCGCAGAATGCACAATGAATTAGATATATTTTTTCAATAAATGACAAAAAAACTGTATTGTTCATACAAACACACGACTGAAACAGCCTCCCTGCGCAGTCTGGACGGCCCGCAGGGCCTTTTGTGGAAAACCTCTGCGCAAGAACTGCCAGACTTCTTCCGTGCTATCTTCCGCCGCGGTGGACAGAACGCCCAGTGAGCCTATATCCTATATTATAAACAGGTAATATTACTTAATAAAAATAAGCTTCTGATTAAGAAAATTTCATGTATCACACACTTGACAGCTATATGAATTTTATATATCAGATATACATGGAATGCATAATTCTGCCGAAAGGGTTTCGTTTTACCTCAAAAATGAAACGAACCACTAAGGAATGACTAAGAATTTGGTCAAAATGGACAGTTTGACCGCGAATTATTAAGCAAGATGCACAACATCCCCGGCTGAGGTGTGAAATAAGATATAACAAAAAGTAGAATATCGACAAAAGGGCTTATCAAACTGCACCAATCGTGCTATGATACCAGACGCAAAAGGGCTGCGCTGAGCGCAGAAAGAGGGTGTGTTTCCATAAAAACAAACGCACCTTCTTTGATTTTTAGCACAGCTGCTTTAATAAAAGAAACGAAAGGAGATAGAGTGAAAACGAACAATACCTTTACGCTTCAGGATAAGACTCTGCTCAGAAAGGAGGCAAAGAGATGAACGCATTGACTGCGGCCCTGAAAGAGGAGCTGAATGTGGAGATGATCTCCCTCGGCGGCCTGCAGGTGCCGGAATCCGTGGTGGTCAGCTGGGGCATCATGCTGTTTCTGGTCATCGTCTCCATCCTGCTCACCCGGAACCTCAAGGTGGACCACATCACCAGGCGGCAGGCCATCCTTGAGCTGGTCGTCACCATGATCGACAACTTCTTCACGGGCCTGCTGGGCGAGCAGGGCAGACGGTATGTGCCTTACCTCATGACGGTGGCTCTCTACATCGCCTGTGCGAACCTCATCGGCGTGTTCGGCATCAAGCCCCCCACGAAGGATCTGAATGTCACCGCTGCGCTGGCGCTCATGAGTATCTGCCTCATCGAGTATTCCGGCATCCATGCCCGGGGCGGCAAGGGCTTCCTCAAGAGCCTCACCGCCCCCACCCCCATCATGACCCCCATGAACATCCTCGAGATCGCCATCCGCCCCACCAGCCTGTGTATGCGACTGTTCGGCAACGTGCTGGGCGCTTTCGTCATCATGGAGCTCATCAAGCTGGTGGTCCCGGTGTTCGTGCCGGCCATCTTCAGCCTGTACTTTGATTTGTTCGATGGTCTCATCCAGACCTATGTCTTTGTCTTCCTCACCTCGCTGTTCATGAAAGAGAGTATTGGTGGAGAAGAGTAAGAAAAATTCAACCTCTCCGTCAGCGCTGACGCGCTGCCACCTCCCCTAACGAGGGGAGGCCTTGGCATTCCGTAAAGCCTCGCCTCTTCGCCAGAGGCTCCCCTACTAGGGGAGCTGTCTGCGAAGCAGACTGAGAGGTTGTACAAAGGCGAAGCCTTCCCTCGTGCAGCAGCCGTGACGGAGAGGTTCATCCTCAATTATTAAGGAGCAACCATGAAATCAGAACGCAGCTATCCTATTTATAAAGTAAACAAAAAAGCCGAGGCCAGCCTCGTGGGCGGGCATCCGTGGGTGTACGAGAACGACATCCTCGAGTTCCCGGAGACAGAGCCCGAGAACGGCACCCTCGCCGACGTGGTGAGCCCGAAGGGTGCTTACCTCGGCACCGGCTTCGTCTCTCTCAAGAGCAAGATCCGCGTCCGCCTCATCTCCCGCAACGCCAACGACACCTTCGACGCCAGCTTCTGGCGCCGCCGCGTCGAGTACGCCTGGGCCTACCGCAAGACCGTCCTCGAGCCTGCCGACCTCTCGGCCTGCCGGGTCATCTTCGGCGAGGCCGACCAGTTCCCCGGCCTGACCGTGGACCGCTTCAACAACATCCTCGTCACCCAGACCCTCAGCGTCGGCATGGAGAAGCTGAAGCCCGTCCTCTTCCCCCTCCTCGCCGAAGTGCTGCGGGCCGACGGCCAGACCATCGACGGCATCTACGAGCGGAATGACGAGGCCCTGCGTGCCAAAGAGGGCCTCGAGCAGAGCAAGGGCTGGTTCGAGCTGCCGGGTGAAAGCCACCCCGCCTCCACCCAGACCGAGATCTGCGAGAACGGCGTCTACTACCACGTCGATTTCGAGAACGGCCAGAAGACCGGCTTCTTCCTCGACCAGAAGGAGAACCGCGCCGCGATTGCGCCATTCGTCAAGGACAAGACCGTACTGGACTGTTTCACGCACACGGGCAGTTTCGCGCTTCATGCGGGGCATTATGGCGCGAAGGAAGTCACGGGCGTGGATATTTCCGCTTTCGCCTGCGAATTCGCGACGGAAAACGCGCGCCTGAACGGATTGGAGAATGTCGTCCACTTCGTCGAAGCGAATGCGTTTGACCTGCTGGCGGAGCAGAGCCGCGCGGGCGTCAAGTATGACGTGGTGATTCTCGACCCGCCCGCGTTCACCAAGACGCGCAGCGCCATCGAAGCGGCGACGCGGGGTTACAAAGAAATCAACCTGCGCGCAATGAAGATGGTCAAGCCCGGCGGCTACCTGATTACCTGCTCCTGCTCGCAGCACATTCTGCCGGATGCGTTCATGCAGATTGTCCGCGACGCGGCGCACGATGCGCATGTGCAGCTGCGTCAGGTCGAGTACCGCACGCAGGGGCGCGACCATCCGATTCTGCCTGCCGCGCCGGAAACGCAGTACCTCAAATGCGGCATCTTCCAGATTTTTGACTGAGGATAGAAACTATGAAACTGATGTTTGTCCGCCATGCTGAACCGGACTACAAGCACGATTCGCTGACCTTGAAAGGACATCGGGAGGCGCAGCTGCTGTCGCTTCGGCTGGCAAAACTCGACGTGCGGGACTTCTACGCCTCCCCGCTGGGGCGTGCGCAGGAAACCGCGCGGTACACCTTGGAGCGCACGCACCGCACGGCGGAAACGCTGCCGTGGCTGGCGGAGTTCCGCGGGCGGAGCATCGACCCGGAAACGGGCGCAGAGCGGATTCCGTGGGACTACAAGCCGCGGCTGTGGCAGGGGCATCCGCTTCTGTACGACGTGAATCACTGGACGGAGGATGAACTGTTCCGCGTCGGCACGGTCGATGCGATTTGGCGTGAAACGCAGGCGGGCATGGATGCGCTGCTGGCGCGCTACGGTATGATCCGCGACGGACATCTGTACCGCTGCGACAACAACCAGCCGGACACGATTGTGCTGTTCTGCCACTTCGGCATTATGATGGCGTGCATCGGGCACTTGCTGGGCTTGTCGCCGATGCTGCTGTGGCACGGCTTCTGCACGCAGCCGTCCAGCGTGACGACGCTGGTGACGGAAGAGCG
>ENA-OROZ01003316-OROZ01003316.1-human-gut-metagenome-genome-assembly--contig:-NODE-3316-length-10558-cov-2.285823_pt1 | contig 10558 bp, 14 predicted proteins | sample MGYA00242138_ERZ509066 | MGnify/ENA primary metagenome ERZ509066 (study PRJEB26280, sample SAMEA2338691) | human gut metagenome | biome: human gut; feature: human-associated habitat; material: faeces...
GGCCACGATTTATGACGTGCAACAAATGTTAGGTCACGTTAGCATCGAAACCACTAAGATTTATTTAAGGGCCATAGAGGAAGAAACGAGGATAAACAACAGGGCAGTTCATACACTTGACGAACTATTCTAAGAAGGCCTTAAACGATTTAAAAAACGGGATAAAAACAGGAGCGAAACAGGTCAATGTGCAATAAAGAAATAATTTAGTGAACATTAATTTTGCTATCTCGACATTGCAAAATGGCACTTTTGGGGTATTTGAAGGGGGAAAAATAGATAAAATTGTTAAGTGATTGAAATAAAGCATATTAATAAAATTGTGATAAAATTGGAGGGGAAGGGGGGTATAAATCTCTATGGCAAAAATCTGTAAGACCACACCCCCAGTTAACTTGACACGCGTGCAAAATCAAGGATTTTTAAATAGGAGGTAAACATGGGAAAAGGAAGAAAACCAATATCGAACGCTTTGAAAAAATTGAAAGGGACAGATCAACCGTGCCGGATGCGGGAGGAAATAACATTCGACAAGATAACCGAAATCCCGAGCCCGCCATCTTACTTGTGTGCGGAGGCAAAAAAAGTTTTCAAAATTACCGCTCAACAACTGGCGGACAAGGGAATCCTTGATGTCGTGAACATTAACACGGTTCTCTTGTACGCTAGCGAGATGGGGAAATACATCGAGACGGAAAAAGAATTAAAAAAGAAAGGGCGGATGATAGAATTGCACGATGAAGATGGGATTCTAGTGAAAGCGACTCGCAACCCGCTGGATCGGATGGCCAGCGAGTACCTGGCAAATGCCACCCGGTTAGCTAGCGAGTTAGGGATTACCCCGGCTTCCGCTTCCCGGGTAAAAATTAGTGGTAAAAGGGAGGAGGGAGACGAGTTTGATAAATTCATGAAAAATTTTGGAGATGGCGAGAGGTAAGGAGTATATAAGGAAAATGAACGAATACGTGGATGACGTTTTGTCCGGAACAAGGAAGGCCGGAAGACTTGAAATCAAGGCCGTCGAACGTCACGTGAACGATCTGAGATACGCTGTTGAAAAAGGGATATTCTGGGACGAGAGGGCCGCGATGAAAGCGTTAGAGTTTTTTTCCTTGTTGCGGCATTACAAGGGAAAATGGGCGGGGACAGAATTCGAGCTGGAAGGTTGGCAGTGTTTCGTGGTGGCTTCTATTTTTGGATGGAAAAAGGCGGGAGGGGTGCGGCGTTTTAACGTGGGCTATTTAGAAGTGTCACGTAAAAACGGTAAAACCCAGCTTGCCGCGGCGATCGGGTTAATCATGTTGCTTGTAGACGGGGAATTCGGGGCGGAGGTGTACAGCGCGGCGGTGGATAAAGATCAGGCCTCGATTTGTTGGAGCGCGGCGGGTGCCATGATACAACAATCCCCGGTTTTGAAAAAGAGGGCATTGGTTAGTAAAAAATCGATCGTGGTCGAGAACACGATGTCGGTTTTCAAGGCTTTTTCCAGGGACACGAATAACAAGGATGGTTTCAACCCGAGTTGTGGGATATGCGACGAGGTCCATGCCTGGACAACATTCGATATTTATGACGTTATAGAATCGGGTATGGGGGCGAGAACCCAGCCGTTAATATTCATGACAACCACGGCAGGGTTAAATTTAAGTCTACCGTGTTACGATAAAAGACGTGTATACATAGAGATTCTTGACGGGATCAAGGAACAGGATGACACGTTTATTTTGATTTTCTCGCTTGACGAGAAAGATGATTGGAAAGATCCCGAAACATGGGTGAAGGCATGCCCGAATCTTGGAGTGTCAGTGAACATGGATTACATGGAACGTCGATTGAAAGCGGCCATGAATGACCCTTCAAAAGAAGTCGAGTTTAAAACGAAGAATTTGAACTTGTGGGTGGATGCCCCAACTGTATGGATTAGTGACGAGATTATAATGGCTAATAATCACGGGACTCTTGATGATACTTTGTTTGGGGAGGAATGTTACGGTGGGCTTGATTTAGCCTCGACCGGGGACATAAACGCTTTAGCGTTGTTCTTTCCAGGTTTGCCCCATAACCCGGTGAAGATGTTCTTCTGGATACCCGAAGCGAAAATGATAGAGAAAGAGGACAAGGTGAATTACAGGGTTTGGGTAGATCAAGGGTATATCACGACCACGTTAGGTAATATAATAGACACTGAATTCTTGAAAGAAGATATTGAATTGATTCTTCGGAGGTATGACGTGAAAAATCTCTCTTACGATCCATTCCTGGCAGCTAACGGCGTGATACAACATTTAGGTGACCGGGGATATTACGACGTGATGGACGAATTGCCCCAGCGGATCACGACCTTGTCGCAGCCCACGAAGGAATTACAAAGAATGTTGCTTTCCAAAGCAATGGATTTAATGAACAATCCTGTATTGCGCTGGATGTTCCGGAACGTGTTTATTTACACCGATCCAAACTTGAATATACGGATTGACAAGAAACGATCCTCGGAAAAGGTGGACGGGTGCGCGGCCTTGGTTAACGCCGTGGCTGGTTACATGTCCCGAACACTCGCCGATAAATCCAGTCAAATGTACAAGAGCCACGGGCTTCGGACTATAAAATTGTGACTCATGGAAAATAAAACAAAAAATGCAGAAGAGATCACTCCTCGTGTTTTAAAAATGACCACGAAACGGGGATTTATCGAGTTATTTAACGAGGAATTGTACAAGGAAATGCGTAAGGGAAAAGGGGGAAAGACCCAGGAAGAAATCTACGAGGGGCTTGAAACGGAATACATGAGGTCGTTTAAACGCCGTCGTTACACTTCCTTCAATAGTTTTAGGCGAAGAAAAGACGCGTGAGGTGAAGAAACGCGACATTGTCGCGTTGATTGATTGTAAAAACTGTCGTTTCTTTGTTGAAATATTACATGAAAATGCAGTTTTTACAATTACTATCGAAAATTGGACTTCAAAAAAGGAACGTGGAAGTTAAACTAGCCAGTGACTGGAAGCCTTCTTTTGTTCCCGACTTGAAAGGTGTGGACGTGAATAACGACACGGCTTTACGTTTTACAGCCGTGTTCGCTGCCATGAGGATTCGTAGCGAGAACATAGCGTCCTTGCCTAAATCTGTTTTGAAAGAAACAGCCTCCGGTAAAGAGATAGCGGTAAATCATCCGGTACATGATATTTTGCATAAAAGACCCAACGGGTACCAGGATGTTTTCACGTTCTGGGCTTTTTTGAATAATTGTCTTGATGGTTGGGGAAACGCTTACGTGATAATTAACCGGGATTCTTACGGGGACGTGTCTTCCTTGTTCCCGGTTCACCCGTCCCGGGTTGTTCCCGGTTTGTATCGTGGTGTAAAGTATTACAAGATTTCCGGGAATGATGGCTTACAAGGTGTTTATAATGATTCAGAGATTTGTCATTTCATGTTGTTCTCGATAGATGGTGTGAAAGGTATAAACCCGATCGTGTATAACGCTGAAGCGATCGGTAACGGGATGGCTGCAACAAGGTTTGGAACGGAATTCTTTGAAAAAGGGGGAAATATAAAGTCGGTTCTCGAAACGGATGGGAGTCTAGGGGATAAGGAGTATAACAATTTCATGAGACATTACACGGAATCCGCTAAAAATTTTGAAACCCCGCTGCTCGAATACGGGATCAAGTTAAAGCAACTTGGAATCTCCCCGGAGGCGGCGCAGATGTTACAGACAAAAGCGTTTAGCATTCAAGATATAGCACGGATTTTTTCGTTACCGCCTCACATGCTGGCGGATTTGTCTCGTTCAACTTTTAGCAATATAGAACATCAAGATATCCAGTTCGTCCAGTATTCATTACGACCATCCGTGAAACGGTTTGAATATCAACTTGAGAACAAATTGTTTTTTGAAGGGGAATCAGATACCTATCATATAAAATTTGACCTGAACGGTTTGTTGCGTGGAGACATGGCGAGTCGTGGGGCGTTTTACCATAACGGGATACAAGATGGTTGGCTAAATCGTAACGAGGTAAGAAACATGGAAGGTCTGAACCGTGAAGCGGGTTTAGAAAAATTCATGTACCCGGCTAATTTGAACGTGGTAGGAGAAACAATAAATAAAGAGTAACATGAAAATAGACAACTATTGTAAATTTTTTGTTCGTGGTCTACCAGATGACGTGGAGACAAGTAGGACGGTAGAGTTTATCGCTAGCGATAATTCTAGGGATAGTTACAGGACCGTGTTGCCTGTTGATAAGTGGGACTTGACACGGTATGAAAAAAACGGGGTCGTAACGTACCAGCATAACGCTTTTTCGTCTGATCCGGACATGGTGATCGGTAGGGGTGTGGCACGGGTGGAAAATGACCAGTTGATCGTGGCAATAACATTTGAAACGGTAGATTTAAACCCGGTCGCTGACAAAGTTTTTCGTAAAATTTTGGTGGGAACAATTAATGCTGTGAGCGTGTTTTTTTATCCAACTAAACGAGGTTACTGGGGAACGGGTGAAGAGGCCGAGAACGGGGCAAACCCTACATATTATTATGACGGGCAAGAACTGTTAGAAGTGGCCGTGGTGGTTTTACCGGGCAATAGAAACGCGACGAAAAGAGGGGTTGAGGAGATTCCGGACATTTTATCCGATATTCATGATGCCTTGGGAGGGAAATACCAGCGTTCCGAGATCATGAAGATGAAGGTTTCCGACGTTCTTGATTTGCTTGGGGATAAAAGAAATTTGCTTGATAATAAAATCGAGAATGCGGATTCACAAGGTCGTATCAGCTTGGCGTTAGCGGCTTTGGCAATGTCAAAATAATAACGTTTAAAATTTATAATTATGAGTAGAAAGATTCACGAGATTAAAAAAGACCTTTCAACGGTGGTAGAGAATTACCGGAAACTGGGGGATGATAAAAAGGACGAAGGTCAAGTTTTATTGACCAAGATTGACGAGTATACCCGAGAGCTTAATGATGCCATTGTTGTTGACGCGGCAGACAAGGCGTTAGCGGCAAACCATATCACGGATTCGGAACGTCGCGAGATCAATCGGTTTTCTTACGCCAAGTACATGCGTGAGGCTATTGATGGGAAATTGTCCGGGTTGGAAAACGAAATGGCGGCAGAAGCCAAACGTGAGGCTGCGAGTATCGGGGTGCAGTTAAAAGGTGTTGGAATTCCTCATGTTGTTTTATCAAACAAACGTGCCGCGACTGGACAGAACGTGACGGTTCCCGCGGATGGTGGTTACTTGGTGCAAGAAGAGGGACTCGTTTACGTTGATGCCTTGCGGGCAAAGCTTATCTTGAACGAGTTGGGCGTTACCTTCCTAACCGGTTTAGTGGGAAATTTACCACTCGTGAAAGGTGGACAATTCACCGCTCAATGGCTTGATGAAAACGGGGAAGTGGAAGATGAGAAAACATCCTTCTCCAAGTATTTGTTAACTCCCAAACGTGTGGCGTTGACGGGAGCTTACTCGAAACAATTATTTATCCAAAGTGGAATCGATATTGAAAATTATATCGTTAATGAATTGACCACGGCACACGCCAAGGCGTTGAACGAGGCGATGATTAACGGTAGCGGTGCATCCGGGGAGCCTAAAGGTATTTTGAATCTGGACGGGATCGGTTCTGTTGCTGGAGGGGAAAATGGTGCGGTCTTGGATTGGAAAAAGGTTGTTGGTTTGGAAACCGTCGTGGCCGTGGAGAACGCGGACCTTGGTTCGTTGGCGTACTTGACTAATTCGAAAGTTCGTGGAGCGATGAAGACAACGGAAAAGTCACAGGGAACGGCTCGCTTCCTCATGGAAGGTGGAGAGGTAAACGGTTACAAGACCGTCGTGACGAATCTTGTCCCTTCCGATATTAAAAAGGGAACTGGAACGAATTTGTCAGCCATGATTTTTGGAAATTTTGCGGATGTTGTTCTCGCGCAATGGGGTGGCTTGGATTTCATTATTGACCCGTACACGCTTGCGAAGAGCGGGGATATTAAGATTGTTGCGAACGCTTTCCACGATCTCGGGTACAAGCATGAGAAAAGTTTCGCGGCGATTAAAGACATAATAACTGATTGAAAATGCTGGTGAAGATTAAAAAGCCTATCAAGGGCTACGGGTATTATGGCGGGGAGACGGTAAGCCTCCCCGATGAAGACGCGGCCCGGTTGGTGAATGAAGGGTTCGCGATATTGATTCAAGACACGGAAGGCGAAGATGAAAACGTGCTCCCGGAAGGTTTACCGGCGAGAGCGATACTGGCCAGTAACGGTTTCACGAGCGTGGAACAAATTCTGGCAGCAAGAGAAACGTTAGAGGCTATCGAGGGAGTCGGGGTAAAAACAGTGGAAAAAATAATCAGTTTTTGCGAGGAGTATGAAGGTTAAACGTCTTGAAAACGGTCAATCCCCTGTCACGTTGGAACAGGCTAAAAGGCATTTGAGGATAGCCTCGAATGATTTTGACGCGGACATCACCGGGAAACTTGAAGCGGCAATAACGGCAGCGGAGAATTACACCGGGCTCATGTTACGAGAATACGAGTTTTCGGTAACGGGTGATTTTGCCCGGCAAATCAAAACCGGGCTCATGCCAATCAAAGAAGCTCGCGTGAAGGTAGACGGGAACGAGATTAGCGATATAGATTGGGAAGATAGCACGGTGATCCTTCCGGGCACGTGTAGCGGGAGAAAGATCAAGATCAAGATAAAAACCGGGTTTGATGTTTTTCCGGATGATATAACAGCCGCCATATTACTTGTAACCGGGCGTTTGTTCGAAAATCCTTCTGATAGCGTGGAAAATTTACCGAAAGCATCGTCAAATTTACTTAACGCTTACAAAAGATGGGGAAGATAAATATCGGGGCATTCACGGATAAGATCACTTTCTTGAAGGCGATTAACAGCAAGGGAGAGATCTCGCAATTGAATAGGCAATATGTAGTTCTGGATTCAGTTTTTGCTGACGTGCAAGTTCAACCAACGAGTGAATCAATCGTGGAAGGTAACCTGATCGCTCTTGAAAAGATTCACGTGGTGACTTACAGCCTGCCTGGTGTAAACACGAATTGTATCATTCGATGGGGAAGTTATGATTATAATGTTTCTTGTATCGTGTATGATAAGACCCGGCCTTTCATGGAATTGGACGCTATAAAAATGTTGAAGGATGAAAGATAACCGGGTCGTGTTGAAAGGAGTGGATGACGTTCTTCGATTGTTGAATGACTACCCGAACGAAATCAACAAGATTGCCAAGGCAGCATTGCGTAAAGCTATTACCCCGTTGGTGAGACGTATTAAAAGCGGTAGCCCGGTTAAAGGGGTGAAGATAAAAATAAAGCCTCTAAAGCTAATGAACCCGAGCTTGAAGTTTGGTTATTTCGGGGAAGTTGGTAATTCTAATCGCTTGGCGATCTCTCCCTGGTTTAAAGCGTATTTTTTGAATTACGGGACGTTGAATCGTAGGCATGCAAGTCACAAATTTCAAAACCCGGTGAGATTTCGACACGCCAAACAAAAAGAGGGTATACGTCCCCGGTTATTTTTTGATAAAACAGTGGAAGGACAGGAGCAACAAGTTTATGATAGGTTTGTAGAGTATTTAGTTGATGGAGTAAATAAATTTTTAGCACAACAAAAATAATGCGCACGGAAAAAGCGATTGCAGGGATTTTTAACGGGGTTGTCAACGCTTACAACATGGTTTCGAGTGTTGAAAGTTTACCCTACGCGGTATTCCAGGTGAGTGAAAATCCGGTGTCTAGTAAAGATGGCGTGTATCGATACGATTGCAGCGTGGTTATTAACATTGTTGCAGGTAATTTTGATGAATGCAAGGATATTTCAGACCGGGTTATGAAGAATTTATTATCCCTTCGAGAAGATGATCTATCCGTGACGAACTTGACGGGTTCTGGAGAAACCGATGGAGATATATACATGAGGAAAATAGAGTGTTTAATAATTGAATTTGTATAACATGGGAAAGAAAATACTTGGTTATAACATAACCTTAAAAGTGGGAGAGAAGGTATTTGCCGCGACCACGAGTAACTCGTTTGATATAACGCCAAACGTGAAAGAGTCACAAACCAATGACGAGGGAACAAAAAATAAAACGGTATCAGGTTACGAGTACAGTTTCGGGGTTGATGCCGTGGTAGAGTTGACAGAGGAAGGAGAAAAGGCGACCCGGATCGGGCGTGATGAAGCTGTTGAAATGACTTTACTTGGAGAACCGGTTGACTTCGTTTATTCTGTAAAGGGAGGGAAAGCTTATAAAGGTAAAGCGATTATTTCGGCTTTTTCCGAGAAATCCGATTCCGAGAACGAGGCCACGATCTCGCTTACCTTGCAAGGAGTGTCTAAATTAACCCCGGTAGAGCCATGAAAAATTATTATTTATCAATAGGAGGAAAGAAAGTCCGGGTTGAGATGAACTGGAACGCCATGATGACCTTTTGCGAGGAAAAAGGAATTGATGACCTCTCGAAGCTGAGTGAGGACGGGAATGTAACCCCACGTGATCTTTTGACAATCATGTACTCGGCGATAAAAGAAGGGGAGAGGATGGATGGGCACACGTTCGAGTTAACAAAAGAAGGGTTATCCGAGATCGTCAGGCCTTCGGACATCACGTCGTTCTTGAAAATCTATAAAGAACAATGCGGGGGTGGTGATGATGTTACGGGAAAAGTGGGCGTGGCAAAAAAAAAGAACGTCTTCCAACGACTTATTTCAAGGGGATAGCGCTCGGGCAGATGGGCATGACGGTAGCGGAGTTTGAAGAAATGCGGGTGGGTGATTTCTTCTTGAAACTTCGCTACTTCATGTCGGCCAAAGAAGAAAAAATTATTCTTGATTTGAACCTGATCCGGTTACAGACCGTCGAGTTGTTGAACATACAGGTGGATTCAAGAAATAGGATAAAAGACCCGAGGGATTTGTGGCGATTTCCCTGGGAGGATGAAGACGAGAACGAGGGGGTAATCCCGGATTTGGAAAGTACAGACGTGAGGCAAAATTTGAAAAACTTGTACAAGGTATGGGAAAAGGGTTAAATTTAAAAGCGATCTTTTCTGCTGACACGAAGGACGTGAAGAAGGGGGCGAAAGAAGCCCGGGAGGCTATTTCCAGTTTTGAAGGTAAGGCTTCCGGGATGATCGATGAATTCGCGTCGCTGTTTGGCACGTCAATGGGACGGATCGGGGAGGAAATGAAAACGTTCAAGGGTGGACTATTATTGATGCAGAAAGGAATGGAAGGATCGGCAGGGGGAGGAGCCGGTTTACTTTCTAACGCTTTAAAATTTTTAAAAGTGGCGCTAATCTCGACGGGGATCGGGGCGATCGTGGTGGCTTTGGGGTCCCTTGTCGCTTATTTCACGAAGACGCAAGCCGGGGCAGACAAGTTACGGCAATTCCTTGAACCTCTAAAAACGGTGTTCCAAGTAATCATGGACACGGTTGCGGCCTTGGGGGGTAAAATATTTGACGCGTTCACGCACCCGAAACAAGCGATTAAAGATTTGTGGGAGTTCATTAAAAATCAATTCGTGAATCGTTTGATGGGCTTGGCTGGCATGGTTAATAATTTCGCTAAGGTCGTGTGGTCAGTCTTGAAGCTTGATTGGAGCGCGGTAAAAGAAAATTCAAAAGAATTGTTAACTTCTTTCAACCAAACGGTAACGGGGTTAAACAAGCAACAACAACAAAGCGCGATAAATGCCTTAAGCGCTTACGGTAATAAATTGAAGGGGACCTATAATGATGCCCAAACCCTTGAAATTCGCAGGCAGAATTTGGAGAAACAACGAATCGCGTTTATAAAAGAAGAGGCTGATTTGCAGCGTAAGCTGGCAGATTTGAGATTAAAAACGGAAGACAAGGAAAAATATTCCGCGATGCAACGTTATTTCTTCAATCAACAAGCAATGGGAGTTCTTGACGTGTTGGGGCGAAAAAGGAACGCTTTGGCAAAAGAAGAGTATGATATAATGGTCGCTCAAAATGGGTTGGCTGAAAACATGAACAAGGATTACGAGGAAGAGAATAACCTGTATAAAGCGATGGTTGACACGCAAACTCAAATCCTTTCCCAAAAGAAAGAAATGGTTGCCAAGAACAAGGAGTTAATCAATCAAGCGAAAGCCCTTGATTTTGCCATTGCTAAAAACTTGGAAAAGGAACAACAACAAGCGAAAAAAGACGGTAAAAAGAGATACATACCATTAACTTATAAACTGGAATTGGCCCCGGTAGACACGGGACCTCTTCAAAAAATTGTAACAGATTATTCGGCATTTGATAAAGAGATCGTTGATATTTCCGCTTCGATAAACGAGGCGTTTCAAAGTATCGCGGTGGGATTTGGCGCAAGTCTTGGTCAGATAATTGCAGGAACCGGGAGTTTGAAAGGGTTCGCTACGATGGTGGCGGAAGTGTTCGCGGATTTGGCGATACAAGTGGGTAAGATCGCGATACAGTTAGGTGTGACAATGCTCGCTATAAAGGCTAGTTTAAACTTTAAAAACCCTTTTGCAGCGATAGCGGCGGG
>ENA-OROZ01003321-OROZ01003321.1-human-gut-metagenome-genome-assembly--contig:-NODE-3321-length-10550-cov-8.023535_pt1 | contig 10550 bp, 7 predicted proteins | sample MGYA00242138_ERZ509066 | MGnify/ENA primary metagenome ERZ509066 (study PRJEB26280, sample SAMEA2338691) | human gut metagenome | biome: human gut; feature: human-associated habitat; material: faeces...
TTCCCTTATTGGAGAAGGTAACAATCATGGATGTGGCTGCCGAAGGAAAAGCCATTGCAAAAGTAAACGACCTGGTAATTTTTGTTCCTTACGTAGTGCCGGGTGATGTCGTAGACCTGCAAATCAAGCGTAAAAAAAATAAATATGCCGAAGCCGAAGCGGTAAAGTTCCACGAACTATCGCCCAATCGTGCAGTTCCTTTCTGCCAGCACTATGGTGTTTGCGGCGGCTGTAAATGGCAAGTGCTACCCTACCCGGAGCAGATCAAATACAAGCAAAAGCAGGTGGAAGACAACCTGAGACGTATCGGAAAGATTGAACTTCCGGAGATTTCGCCGATTTTAGGTTCCGCAAAAACAGAGTTTTACCGGAACAAACTGGAATTTACATTTTCCAACAAACGTTGGTTGACGAACGAAGAAGTCCGTCAGGATGTGAAGTATGACCAGATGAATGCAGTAGGTTTCCATATTCCGGGAGCATTCGACAAGGTATTGGCAATCGAAAAGTGCTGGTTGCAGGATGATATATCCAACCGGATTCGTAATGCGATACGCGATTATGCTTATGAGCATGACTACTCATTTATCAACCTGCGTACGCAAGAAGGTATGTTACGGAATATGATTGTCCGCACTTCCTCCACAGGTGAACTAATGGTAATCGTGATCTGCAAGATTACGGAAGATCATGAAATGGAACTGTTCAAGCAGTTGCTTCAATTCGTGGCAGATTCTTTCCCGGAAATAACTTCTCTCCTATACATTATTAATAATAAGTGCAACGATACGATCAATGATCTGGACGTGTATGTGTTCAAAGGAAACGATCATATCTTTGAAGAAATGGAAGGATTGCGTTTCAAAGTGGGACCGAAATCATTCTATCAAACAAATTCAGAACAGGCATATAATTTATATAAGGTAGCCCGCGAGTTTGCCGGACTGACCGGAAATGAACTTGTATATGACCTTTACACCGGAACCGGAACTATCGCCAACTTCGTATCACGCCGGGCTCGTCAGGTGATTGGTATCGAGTATGTGCCGGAAGCCATTGAAGACGCAAAGGTGAACGCAGAAATCAACGATATTAAGAATACCCTGTTTTATGCAGGTGACATGAAGGATATTCTGACTCAGGAATTTATCAACGAGCATGGACGTCCGGATGTTATCATCACCGACCCTCCTCGTGCAGGTATGCATCAGGATGTGGTGGATGTAATCTTGTTTGCCGAACCCAAACGAATTGTTTACGTAAGCTGTAATCCCGCCACTCAGGCACGTGACCTGCAATTACTGGACGAAAAATATAAGGTGAAGGCCGTGCAGCCGGTAGATATGTTCCCTCATACTCACCACGTGGAAAATGTGGTATTGCTGGAACTCCGATAATCTTTAATTGAATCGTCCTTAAAAGAAAAAAGAAATGGAAAAAAGACCGAGAAGAACTCCTGCTGAAAAAGCACGTGCACAATATACCAATTATGCAGTCAAAGAGCCAATGGAACTAATGGAGTTCCTGACTGCCAAAATGCCGGACGCAAGCCGTACAAAACTAAAGTCATTGCTCAGCAAACGAGTGGTATTGGTAGATAATGTAATAACCACGCAATTCAACTTTCCGTTGAAACCGGGAATGAAAGTTCAAATCAGCAAAGATAAAGGAAGGAAAGAATTTAATAACCGATTGCTGAAAATTGTGTACGAAGACGCATATATCATTGTGGTCGAAAAGATGCAAGGACTTTTGTCCGTCAATACGGAACGTCAAAAAGAGCGCACAGCCTATACCATACTTAATGAATATGTGCAACGTTCCGGACGTCAACACCGAGTGTACATTGTACATCGTCTGGACAGAGACACTTCCGGATTGATGATGTTTGCCAAGGACGAAAAGACACAACGTACTCTGCGCGACAACTGGCATGATATAGTGACCGACCGTCGGTATGTAGCCGTAGTAGAAGGAAGTATGGAAAAAGATTATGATACTGTTGTTTCCTGGCTGACGGACAAGACTTTATACGTAAGTTCCAGTGGATATGACGACGGTGGTTCAAAGTCTATCACTCATTATAGAACAATCAAACGTGCCAACGGATATTCTTTAGTGGAACTTGATTTAGAGACCGGACGTAAAAACCAGATTCGTGTACACATGCAGGATTTAGGACATCCGATTGCCGGAGACGGAAGATATGGAGGAGAAAATTACTCTAACCCGATCGGTCGATTGGCCCTTCATGCTTTCAAACTGTGTTTCTATCATCCTGTAACGGGAGATCTAATGGAATTTGAAACACCTTATCCGGGAGAATTCAAGAAGTTGTTTCTGAAAAAATAGAATAAATACAAGTTAAAAGAAAGGAGCTATACTATTTATACACAAGTATGGCTCCTTTCTATATCTATTATATTATTTTCTTATTGCATTCTCAACTCAATATATCCGAAAAACTCGCCATCAAGATATAGATCACCTCGCATATAACGTCCGCTCACACGAACACCTCTCACCTCACGCAGAGCAAAATCATAACCATAATCAAGGTATAAAGTTCCATAATCTACCCGCCAACGAAAAGGCAAGTCACCGGCAGAAGCGCCGTCATAATCATAGACCTGATAATCAATTCCCAAGCCGTTATTATCCAAGCGAATACCGCTTTCTATCGGATCTCTGTTAGTACCAAACCCCAAATCTCCAACCCATGTTCTCCCCATGAGGTCATCATAAATATCTTCATCATCCTCACATGAAGTAAAGCCGACAAGCAACGTCAGCATCAGCAGAAAACCTGCGTATTTTTTAATCAGTTTCATAATCTTCTAGTTTATTGCGTTTATAAATACAAATTTAGCGTTTTTATTTTACTATATGCTCCAAGCCATAAGTTTTTTGTACCTTTGTTCCCGATAATATTAAAAATTCTACATGAAACTTCTTTGGCTTGATTTAAATAGCTCCTATGCACACTCATCGTTGGCGCTCCCTGCATTACACGCCCAGATAGCAGACGACACTACTATTGAATGGTGTATAGTATCGGCAACCATAAATGAAAATACCGGAATGGTTGTCAGCCGGATTCACAAACACCGGCCGGACATCATTGCCGCCACCAACTGGTTATTCAATCACGAACAGTTGCTACACATCATATCCCGTGCTAAAGCATTACTTCCGCATTGCTGCATCGTACTCGGCGGTCCGGAGTTTTTGGGAAATAATGAAGCCTTTTTATATAAGAACAAATTTGTCAGCGGAGTGTTCCGTGGAGAGGGTGAAGAAGTATTCCCCCAATGGCTGAAAGTATGGAATCACAGTAAAGAAACATGGAAATCAATAACGGGACTTTGTTACTTGGATGAAAACGGTCGCTATCAGGACAATGGAATTGCCCGCATCATGAACTTCTCTCAACTTGTTTCTCCCGAGAAAAGTTGTTTTTTTAACTGGAGTAAACCGTTTGTACAGTTGGAAACTACCCGAGGTTGTTTCAACACGTGTGCCTTTTGCGTCAGCGGTGGTGAAAAGCCGGTGCGTACCATTCCTTTGGAAGCTATCCGTGAACGTCTGAATGACATTCACCAGCATGGCATTAAGAACGTGCGCGTACTCGACCGTACTTTTAATTACAACAACAAACGGGCTAAAGAATTACTGGACTTATTCCGGCAATATCCGGACATCTGTTTTCATTTGGAGATTCATCCGGCTCTCCTTTCCGAAGAATTAAAACAGGAATTATCGGTCTTACCCAAGGGGTTATTACATTTGGAGGCCGGCATTCAAAGTTTAAAAGAGTCGGTTCTGCAACAAAGCCGCCGTATCGGAAAGTTATCCGACGCATTGGAAGGATTAAAATATCTCTGTTCACTAAAGAATATGGAAACGCATGCTGACCTCATAGCAGGTCTCCCACTCTATCACTTATCCGAGATATTCGAAGACGTCCGTACCTTGGCAGAATACGGCGCAGGAGAGATTCAACTGGAATCCCTAAAGTTACTTCCCGGTACCGAGATGCGGAGAAGAGCAGAAGAACTAGGCATTCAATACTCGCCCCTTCCCCCTTATGAAGTCCTCCAAACACGTGAGATTTCAGTAGACGAGTTACAGACAGCGCATTATCTATCCCGCCTGTTAGACGGCTTCTATAATACTCCTACCTGGCAAAACATCACCCGGATGCTTATTCTGGAAAATCCTCGTTTCTTACATGAGTTGCTTGATCATTTAGTTCAGGCAGATATCATCGACACCCCGTTAAGTCTGGAAAGAAGAGGATTGATCCTATATAATTTCTGTAAAAATCATTATCCCGATTACTTGACTCAAGTCAGTATCGCATGGATCGAAGCAGGTATGTCATTAAAGAAAGTTCCCGCCGAAAAAGTCAGAACCAAACGGCAAGTTCCCCCGGAGAGTTGGGAAGTCATCTATGGCTCCTATCGGGAAAAACTACGTCTGTGTTTTCTCCCCGTTGATGAAGACGGACATGGCTACTGGTTCGGATTTGAGTCTGAAATCCAAAAGATAGAACCCGTATTCAAAGCTATTTCATAATGATGAATAATCTACAAGAAAAGTTTTAGAAGCCAAGGAGACACAACTTCCATTTTATTCTCTACCTTTGTAGAACGATTAAATAACATCATATAATAATGAAAAACTTTATCAAGGGATTCCGGTTTACCCCCTCCAATTATCCGGCAGCAGTAGAAGACAAAATACAGAAATATAGAAAACAAGGATACAAACTTCCGCCCCGTAAAGTGCTCCGTACCCCCGAACAACTGGAAGGAATACGTGAAAGTGCCAAAATCAACACTGCACTATTGGATCATATCGCGGAGAATATCCGTGAGGGAATGTCTACCGAGGAAATTGACAGACTAGTGTATGATTTCACAACCGGTCACGGAGCCGTTCCTGCTCCCCTCAATTACGAAGGATTCCCCAAGAGTGTCTGTACAAGCATTAACGACGTAGTATGCCATGGGATACCCAACAAGAATGAAATCCTGAAAAACGGAGATATTATCAATGTGGATGTCTCTACCATTTACAATGGATACTTCTCTGACGCCTCCCGCATGTTTATGATCGGCGACGTAAGCCCCGAAATGCGCAAACTGGTCCAAGTGACGAAGAGTGTATGGAAATTGGTATTGCCGCCGCACAACCCTGGAAACAACTGGGCGATGTGGGTGCCGCTATTCAGGAACATGCCGAGAAAAACGGATTCAGCGTCGTGCGCGACCTCTGCGGACACGGTGTAGGCATGAAATTCCATGAAGAACCGGATGTAGAGCATTTCGGACGCCGGGGAACAGGCATGATGATCGTACCGGGAATGACTTTCACCATTGAGCCGATGATTAACATGGGAACCTATGAAGTGTTTGTCGACGAAGCTGACGGCTGGACTGTCTGCACTGATGACGGATTGCCCTCTGCCCAATGGGAGAATATGATTCTGATTACTGAAACCGGAAATGAAATCCTGACTTATTAAATGGAATTGATTTTACTTATTGTTATCGCCGTATTAGTGATAGTATTACTTGTACTATCACTAACGAAAGGCAACAACCAAAATCAAGCGGAACAACTGCAAGCAGCCTTACGGCAACAAATGCAAGAAAACCGGGAAGAACTGAACCGAAGTATCCGGGAGTTGCGCATGGAAATGACGCAAGTATTAAATCAGAATATGCAGCAACTCCAGGATGTCCTCCACAAGAATATGATGACCACAGGAGAATTACAACGGCAGAAATTCGACACAATGGCCCGCCAACAGGAAACACTGATTAAATCGACCGAGAAACGCTTGGATGATATGCGTCTAATGGTTGAAGAAAAGTTGCAAAAAACGTTGAACGAACGAATTGGGCAGTCATTTGAGATTGTCCGTTCGCAACTGGAAAATGTGCAGAAAGGTCTGGGAGAAATGAAATCTCTGGCCCAGGATGTCGGCGGACTGAAGAAGGTACTGAGCAACGTAAAAATGCGGGGAACATTCGGTGAGGTACAGTTAGGTGCATTACTGGAGCAAATGATGAGCCCGGAACAATACGACGCCAATGTCAAAACGAAGAAAAGCGGAACGGAATTTGTAGAATTTGCTATCAAACTGCCGGGAAAAGACGATGTGAACAGCACGGTCTATCTCCCGATTGATGCCAAATTCCCCAAAGACATATACGAACAGTATTACGATGCTTTCGAAGCGGGAGATACCGCTTTGATCGAATCGTCCGGCAAACAACTGGAAAACACCATTAAGAAAATGGCAAAGGATATTCACGACAAATATGTCGACCCTCCTTTTACCACAGATTTCGCAATCATGTTTTTACCGTTCGAAAGTATCTATGCAGAAGTTATCCGGCGGACAAGCCTTGTCGAAACACTTCAGAAGGAATACAAAATCGTCGTAACAGGCCCGACTACTTTAGGAGCCATTCTGAACAGCCTTCAAATGGGTTTCCGTACCTTAGCCATTCAGAAACGTACCGGAGAAGTCTGGACTGTATTGGGAGCTGTAAAAACCGAATTCAGCAAATTCGGCGGACTGCTTGAGAAAGTACAAAAGAACCTGCAAAATGCCGGTGACCAGCTTGAAGAAGTTATGGGCAAACGAACCCGTGCTATCGAACGGAAACTACGTCAAGTAGAACAATTACCACATGAAGAAAGCCGGAAAATACTTCCAATCGAAGAAGACGGGGAACTATTTGACTAATCCGAAAAAAATAGCGCTAAAACGAATTTGTTAGGAATATCTTTCTTGAATGCTAGAGGGCGTGTCTAATAAGTCGGGGTGGTAGGTAGATGCACAATGCTGATAATAAACAATTCATGCATTCACCTACCACCTCCCCCTACGGGTACTCCTCCTTCCTGAAGGAGGAGAGTTTTAAATACTACCGACTTGTCATTCTGTTATTACTCCAGTAGTCTCTAACTTTGCAATCTCTAAACTATGCAGTCTCTAACTTTGCGATCTCTAACTATGCAGTCTCCAACTATTATCAGTGGAGAAATAAGTATTTTATTGATAGTTCAACTTTAACAAATAATTATTCCGGAGAACTGTCTTCACATCGGTCACTATCTCCATTTCACATCCCTTATCCACCTTCATACTGACAGTAATCTCATTCTTCTTATCTCCCTGTAATGTACAGAAATCTTTCAAATCTCTCTCCAATTCAGCCAGAGTAAAATTCGTTATTTCTTTCTCTACTTTGCCTGCGGCAGAGAGTAATTTAAGATGAATGCCGGTAATCTTCATTGTAGTAGAATTATTATATGGATTTTTCTTTCTATCCTTGATAGAAATATCGCCATAACCAATCAAAATAGGAAATTCTTTATCAAGGTATTCCTTACTGTTATTTCCCGATGTTTGGGCAATATCAGCCCGAATTTCAACAAAAGCATCCCGCATAACAGACAACAAATCTTTTACCTGTTCTTTAGGAGTATCAGGAGAAAACAAGACCCCTCCCACTTGATCCTCTGCACTGTTATACTTTTCTTTTGCCAGGCGCTTATGTTCCACCATTGTTTTTTTAAGTACCTCTTTCAGGTCTTCCTTAGCAATCGTTTTATTGTTCAAAGTCAATTGTCCATTAGCATCTACTTTTACGATATGCGTCTGTCGCTCCCGAATCTTATATTTCAGCTCCGCATTCTTAGGAGAACGATTATAATATGCCTCCATTTCATCATCAACAAACTTGAAGATATCCTGATCTTCTCCGGTTTTTGATTGCAATACTTCCCGGACCGTATTTAGTCCTAAGTCTTCTTTCACTTCCGGCTGTGCAAACGCATAAAGCGCTCCACCCATTACAGGCACCACAAACAATAGTTTCAACCGTGCCCACCGATTGGTTCTTTCTTTTAACATCATAGTAATACGTTTTTTAAGTTTAGAGTGATTAAAACCGTTGGCCATAGAGTAGAGCCTTGTACCAACAGCTTTTTTCACCAATAAAAGTTGATATCTCGTTGCATCAATGCCTGTATTAAGCACCCCATTATCCGCTTCAAACTCATGTACTTCCTGCAATTCCCGTTTCAGCAGCCAAATGGCCGGGTTGAACCAATAAAGAATTAACAAACACTGCATACATAATAAATCGAGTGTATGCCGATAACGTAAATGCATCGTCTCATGGAGTAAGATCCCGTCTGTCGACTGTTGTGAGTAGTCGGATACGGAAACAACAATATATTTTCCCCAGCAAAAAGATGAAATAGGTTCCGATACTACAATCAGTTTATACTTCCCATAGGAGCGCCTCTTTCCGTTCCGTATAAGCTGGAACATCCGATAAAAGGAAAGCAAAATCCTGCACAAAACAAACAGCCCGCCTGCCAGATAAACATATCCCAAAGCAATAGGACACCAATTTATAGCCTGCATATTTCCGGTTTCGTCCACTTGCGGCCGAACCCAAAACATTGTGTCCCAAAATATGCCGTCCGCCTGCTCAACAAAAATCCCCTGAATCGTTTGTAAAGGAACAGTTAAAAATGTCTCCTCTTGAGTGGTAAATTCTATCAAAGGGAGAAACATACATCCTATGATCCCCGCCAATATAGTCACCCGGTTGAAGCGAAAAAAAGTAGTTCCGCTCATTAATAATTTAAAGAGTAGATAGAATATTATCAGGTAACATCCGGATTTCAACAGATAAAACAATAAGTCTCCCATAGTAATGACATCTTTTTATCAATAGTGCGTTTCCCAACTATTATTGCAAAAACTATTTTTCGTTTTTCCCTCGTTGAATCTGGTCAATGAGTGCTTTAAGCTCATCAACAGACAATCCTTCTTCTTCAATAAAAGAAGACACAACATTGACATACGAATTATTATAGTATTGAGAAATCACTTCTTTAAGAGCAGAACTTTTATACTCCTTCTCCGAAACAAGTGCATAATATTGATAAGTATTTCCATAAGGCGTATAACCTACGAATCCTTTCTCCTCCAACCCGCGCACAAGAGTGGAAACAGTATTATAATGCGGTTTGGGATCTTCATAATAAGCTAATAGTCCGCGAACAAACATCGGGCCGTTTTCCCAGAAAATACGCATTATTTCTTCTTCTTTTGCTGTCAATCGTTTCATACATTTCTATATTTTCGGTTTAACTCACCAAGTATAACGCCACAAATATAGTATTTAATATCGAACAAACAACTAAAAGGTGCAGTTATTCAACTAAAGAAAACAGTTATTTAACTATTCTTATTAGTAGATCAGTTCCATACCCTATTATTTCCATATAATAACTACCGGAAATAATAGGGTATAGAGAGTTTATTTAATCAGTATAGCTCCTTAAAGCCAGGTTTTTCACCCAAAGAACAAATATTCCGGTCAAAATCAAGTTCAGTACTAAAGTAAGTACAGAAATTACCAATGCCGGACCTCCCAAATTATATCCCAATGCGATAAAAATAATTCCGGCCCCCACTTCACCACGGGTAAACATACCGATAGAAAGTGCCAGTCGTTCACTCAGCTTCCGGTCACGATAGAAAAACATAGGACATAACTTTCCCACGTTCGACAACAAAGAAACAATTACCACATGAAACAGAATCATCCCCCACGACATCATTTCCTGGGAACCTGTCACCGAATATGCCCCCGAGTGCGTTTCCGCAAAATTGACTCCGATAAAATGAGGCATACTCATTCCTACCAGGAACATAAAGAAGAAAGAGATTCCGGTAGAAACTCTCCGTTCCACAGGCGTGTCATGTTCCTTATGCTTCATAATCATACCCAATACAAATGCCGGAAGCAGCACCTCAATATGGATACTTCCCGCCTCTCCGTACAGCTCCTTGCTACCGAGATAGAGTATCTGCGTAGCCAGAAATATGATAACGGAATAGAAGAGAATAGCTTTCCAATCCTGCCGCCAGTTATACTTATTCAGTTGTTTCCATCCAATGGACAACAGCATAAATACAATAACCACCACAATAATCAGCTGCCAACGCAAACCAATCATCATGATCTGAAGAGGGATCATCAAAAGAATGGTATCCAGATCATCAAAAATAGCCAGGACCTGAATCTTCTTATATATCCAGCTGGACTTTAACCCGATAGCCGCCAGCATCGTAAACAAGATGCCGGCCGACGTAGGTGCGGCAAAACGACTTAGTAACAGATTCTCTTTCCAAGCCTCCCAACTATTCCAGTAATCAGGCGGAAGAAGCACGAATACATAATAGATAGCAATCATGAACCAAGGCAGGGCAGCTGTAGCCATCGCTATAAGATAATCCTCGGCATAACTTTTCCAGCGGACTTTGTCGAGCACAAACTCCCGACCCACATTAATCATTATAAAACTAAGACATACATAAAGTAGTATATTCGACAGGACCTTAACAGTTCCATATCCTTCTCCCGCTATCATCGGGAGGAATTGTGAAATGACGAGCCCCAACATCAGGAAGCCCGAAAAAGACAGAACTTTTCTCATATTTATAG
>ENA-OROZ01003337-OROZ01003337.1-human-gut-metagenome-genome-assembly--contig:-NODE-3337-length-10499-cov-3.184795_pt1 | contig 10499 bp, 10 predicted proteins | sample MGYA00242138_ERZ509066 | MGnify/ENA primary metagenome ERZ509066 (study PRJEB26280, sample SAMEA2338691) | human gut metagenome | biome: human gut; feature: human-associated habitat; material: faeces...
CCACATCCACTTTTGCGGCATATTCCGGAGCGATTGTCATGGAAAGTTTCTTTTTTTCCAGCACCTTTGCAGAAACCTTCTTAATGCCTTCTTTTTTATCAATGGATAGGTCATGCTTTTTTGCAAATACATCTATGGCAAAGGCATTATTAATGTCGGTCGCTGTGGTAATTACCGGAACTGCTCCTAATAACTCTGCCAGTAAAAGTGCTATCTCATTGGCACCTCCTACATGCCCGGATAAAAGAGGAATGACATAATTGCCTGCCTCATCCAGTACCAGCACCGGACTGTCTGTCAGCTTGTCCTTAAGAAATGGGGCAATTGTCCGCACTGCAATTCCGCATGCTCCGATAAAAATAATTGCATTTCTTAGGGAAAACTGCTCCTTTGTCCACGCGTTCAGATTTTCCACCTGTTTTCTGCCATGATAAGTATGAATTTCACAGGGAAGCTGCTGCTCTTTGGAAAGTCTTTTTATCTTTTCGGCAAGCTCTGCTCCCTTTTCGGTAAAGCTGATGACACTCCATTTCAATGACTGCATTTTCTTTCCGCCTTCTTATGATTTTTTTGCTGCCCGGAATTCTGTGGAGAAATCTTCTGCATACAGTCTGGATTTGCTGTATCCGCTCTTGTTAATGACATCTCCAACGAGAACCAGTGCCGTTTTGGTAATTCCATGTTCTGCCGCTGTCTGTGCCAATGTTTCTACCGTGCAGATATATATTTCTTCCTCCGGCCAGCTTACCTTATAAGCCAGTGCCGCAGTGGTATCCTTTGAATAGCCACCCTTTATCAGTCGCTCAGATAACTTCTCCAACATTCCGGTACTTAAATAGATTGCCATGGAACACTGATGGGCAGCAAATGCCTCAATGCTTTCTTTCTCCGGAACCGCCGTCCGTCCCTCCATTCTGGTAATGATAAGGGACTGGGAAATATCCGGCAGGGTATATTCGAGATTCAACGATGCTGCCGCCCCGAAGCAGGCACTTACGCCCGGACAGCTCTCATAGGCAATTCCCTTTTCCTCCAGTGCATCCATCTGTTCCCGCACTGCCCCGTAAATGCTGGGATCCCCGGTATGCAGCCGCACAATCACTTTTCCGCTTTTCTCTGCATCTTCCATGATCGCAAGGACCTCCGGAAGCGTCAGTCTGGCACTGTTATGAATTTCACAATTCTTTTTTGCATATTGTAAAAGCTCCGGATTCACAAGCGAACCTGCATAGATAATCACATCTGCTTTTTCCAAAAGATGCATGCCCCGTACCGTAATTAAATCTGCTGCTCCTGTTCCTGCTCCAACAAAGTAAACCATTCTTCCACTCCCCCACTCTTTGCCAGTTCTCCTAATTCGTTCGCGTACATGAGACATTCGACCTGCATCTTTCCCCCGGCACGCTTATTCAGATAATAAAAAATCCGCTCCATTGCTGCCTCCATGACCGGTGCTCTTTTGCCGCACGAATCGAGGATTCTTACAGCTTCTTCGGTTGTGACACAGGTTAAGATCTGCTGTGCCACCGGAAGCTCTACGCCAATCTTTACCGCAAAAGCAGTCAACAGCTCCATCCGGCAGTCCCCTTCCCTGGAATGGGTGTTCATGATGCCGCCCGCTACCTTAATCAGCTTTCCGATATGGCCGGTTAGAAGCATTTTCTGAAAGCCAAGCTCCACCGCCATGTCAATCGCCTGTCCGATAAAGTTACTGCATTTTACACTCCGGTTAAGGTCATAGTGATAGACCTTTTTCATATAATCCAGTCCATAATTTCCGGGAGAAACCGCCACATAATCATACCCTTGTGCTTTCCGCTGGTTAAGCTCGACACGGATGGTATCCAATATTGCCTGATTGCTCATCGGCTCTACAATTCCGCTGGTTCCCAGAATGGAAATACCGCCGACAATGCCAAGGCGGGGATTAAAGGTCTGCTGTGCAAGCTCCTCTCCTCCCGGCACGGAAATCTCGACCTGCAGGATTCCCTGATAATCCAGGAGGTGGCATACCTCCAGTACTTCCTTCGTAATCATTTCCCGAGGCACATGATTGATTGCCGCATTTCCTACCGGCTGGTCGAGTCCCGGCTTTGTCACTCTCCCGACGCCCGTTCCACCGTCAATAAGAATCTCTGCCTGTGTCCTTTTTTCGCCGGAATCCGGTTGTTCTTCCGGAAGCGTTACCCTGGCAACAATCCGGGAACCGGTTGTGACATCGGGATCGTCCCCGCCATCCTTTATGACTGCACAGGTAACGGCACACTCTTTCCTCTGAATATCGGTAATCTGTGCGGTGTAAGGAATTCCTTTGGGCGTTTCGATCGTGATTTCTGTTTTTTCCATTCCGGAAAGAAGCATATAGGCAGCCGCCTTGGCAGCGGCTGCGGCACAGCTTCCTGTCGTAAAACCGTATCTCATAGCTTTATCCTTAATCTATCCTCTATACCTTGGTTTGTTTCTGTCATCTGTCAACCATATTTCAACCTGTATGAATCCTTTATTATATAGCAACAATTCAGCCAATCCTTTCATGATCTGCTTCTTGTGAGTTCATAGATCAATGCGTTGCAGATTGCTGCGGCTACATTGCTGCCGCCCTTTCTGCCCCGGTTAATAATAAAAGGAACATCGGTCTGCAAAATGAGTTCCTTGGCCGCTTCCACATTCACGAATCCGACCGGAACACCGATCACAAACGCCGGACGCCAGTCACTGCCCTGCATCATTTCATAGATCTGAATGAGCGCTGTCGGTGCATTTCCTACGGCAAAGATCACTGGCTTTTGAATCTTCGCTGCTATTTCCATGCTGACAGCCGCACGCGTTGTTCCGCGCTCCCTGGCAAGTTTTGCAACGGTTTCATCCGCCATATAGCAATGTACCTCTCCACCCAGTCCGGCCAGTGACCTCTTATTAATTCCGGAGAGCGCCATATTCGTATCCGTTACAATATCGGCTCCTTTCTTCAGAAGCTCCCTGGCAATCCCTACTGCTCCCTCCGAAAAGGTCAGGGTATCCGTATATTCAAAGTCTGCGGTCGTATGAATGACTCTTTTCGTAATCATTTCCTGCTCTTTGGGCAGCACAATTCCGCGCTTCTTAAGCTCCCCATCGATGATCTCAAAGCTTCTTTGTTCAATCTGTTCCGGTAATAAATGTTCAATCACGGTTTTAAACACTCCTTTATTGCTTCCAGTAATTGCAGATTTTCTTCATGACGCTTCACGGCAATGCGATAATACCCTTGGGACAGTCCTTCAAAATTCGAGCAGTCACGGATCAGAATTCCCCACTGCAGCAATTTCTCATACAGATTTTCCTCACAGTAAAACAAAAGAAAGTTCGCTTCTCCTTGCAATATCCGGATCCCCATTTGTTGTAGTTCCTCTGTAAGAAACTGCCGCTCCTTTTTCACATAGCGGACGGTCTCTGTAAGGTAAGCTTCGTTTTCCGAAGAAAGGCATGCCTGTCCTGCCTTTTGGGCAAAAACCGACAGATTCCACTCCGGAAGCTGCTCCCGGATCCTTATAAGTAGCTCTTCTGTGCTGCCAACCAGATAGCCAAGCCGTACTCCCGGAATAGCGAAACTTTTCGTAAAGGCCCGCAGCAAAAGCAGCCGGTCCTCTTTCCCGATTTCAGAAAGCATGGTATCCTGCCCTTCACAGAATTCGATAAAGCATTCATCCAGTAACAGAAAGGTATTGGTTTTCCTGCATTTTTCCAAAAGCTGTTTCAGATACTCCTTCGAAGTAAGCACTCCGGTCGGATTGTTGGGATTTGCCAGAATAAGAAGCTCCGGTCTTTCCTGTTCCAAAACAGTAAATAATTCCTCTGTTAATAAAAACCCGTTCTCTTCCTTTAGCATAAGTGGAATCACTTTGCTTCCTGCTGCTTTCGCCGCATGCTGATAGCCATAAAAGGAAGGAGAAGGGATCATGATTTTCGTTGGATGCAGGGCATGCACAACCGCCATCAGAAGCTCCGAAGCTCCGTTTCCGAAAAGCAGCTTCTCTTCCGGAACAGCAAGCTTCTCTGCAAGGCTTTCCTTCAGTGCCAACGCCTCCATATCCGGATATTCCTGCACGCTGCAGACTGCTTCATGCAACGCCGCTTCGACTCCGTCCGGCATTCCAAGCGGATTTACATTGACCGAGAAATCAAGCCGGACCTGATTCCGGTAGATGTCTCCACCGTGTATTGCTTTGTTTTTCATCGTGTCTTTCCGGCTCCTTTCTAGCTTATCCAAAGTAGAAATGCAATTCCCATCATCCCTATACACAAAAGCTCACAAAGCCATGCGGTAAGATACATAAGTTGATTGATCCGTTTGATATCCTCGAATTCCACCTTCCGCACCGCATCTCCGATATAGGGTTTTTTCACCACTTTACCAAAATAACTGGCATCTCCGGCAAGCCGGATTCCAAGTGCTCCCGCGCATGCCGATTCTGTCTGTGCCGAATTCGGACTGGCATGGTTCCTACGGTCCCTCCTGTGAATCCCAAACGCCCTTTTTCCGTCATATGCACTTCCACCGACAAAAGCGGAAAGAATCATCAGATAAGCACTGATTCTGGCAGGAAAAAAATTCACCACATCATCCAGCTTCGCTGCAGCCCTTCCAAAATAGAGATAACGGTCATTCTTATAGCCAACCATGGAATCCATCGTATTTACAGCCTTATAAAAGAAGCCCAGTACCGGTCCTCCCAATGCCAGATACAGCATCGGTGCAATCACCCCATCCGAGGTGTTCTCCGCTACCGTTTCAATCGCCGCCCTGGCGACTCCTGTCTCATCGAGTACGTCCGTATCTCTTCCGACAATCATGGATACCGCCTTTCTTGCCGCCGGAAGATCTCCCCTCTTTAAGCAGGCATAGACCTTCATGCTCTCAACCTTCAGACATTTCGCTGCCAGAATCTGATACGTCATGATGGTTTCCAGCACCAGACCTATATAAGGATGCAGGGCATAACCGCCAAGCAAAAGAGCTGCGGTTACCACGGTTACGCTAAGAAGCACCAGTACAACCAGCACAATTCCTCTATGAAATTCTCTACGATCATTTCTTTCGCTTTCTTCCGGATTCCCCAGTAATTTCCGGTCAAGTGCCGCGATCAGATTGCCGATCAGCCGGATCGGATGCGGCAGCCAGTAGGGATCCCCCAGCAGAAGATCCAGAAGGAAACCCAGAAAGAACGCTGTCATATGATATTTCAGCATGGTATTCTCCCCATATGATATATTCGATCATACATAACTATTCAGTACCTTCACAGTTACAATGCAAAATTCATTTAAGATCAGCTTCACCTATGGAATTTTGCACTCTCAAATCATGTTCTTATGCCTTCAGCGGTAAATGCTTCAAGCTGTACCGCATAATTACAATCATTCATTATGTCTATGTAGTTTACATAACCAATTTACATAACCAATTTACATAACTAATTTACATAACTTATCCATATATATCTCCCCGGATGACTGCCCGACGGTTACTTTGCAGCGGTAACCTTCTCCGTTTCCAATCTGAAAATCGAAGTACTCACCATCCGTAAAGCTGCTGCACACTGCCATTATCGTTCCCCCATGAACCACGGCAGCAATTTTCAGATTCTCATCCCTGTTTTTCTGCTTTGCTGCATTTTGCTGTTTTTCTGTATTCTCCAGCTTCTCTAACTTCTTCTGATTGTCTGTATTCTTCTGATTCTTCACATTCCTGTCATTTTCTGCATTTTTGTCTTCTTCATTTCTACCAATAACCCCGGCAATTGCAATCCGGAGCATCTCTTCAAATCCCTGCCTGCACCGTGCAATAAAGTCCTCCCGGCTTTCTCCTTCCGGAAAAGGGATTGTTCCGTTGCTGTCAATCCAGACCTGATACCGGACATCTCCCTGCAGGTCCTGATAATTCTTTCCTTCAAAGAGTCCGAAGTCCATCTCCCGGAATTCCGGAATCATATGCTGCTCACAGTCCCCAAACAAAAGCTCTGCTGTTTCCCGGCATCGTTCCATAGGACTGACAAATAAGGCTTGTAAGGATGCCGGATCAGGATAGATGCCCTGCCTTTGAAAAGCCTTTAATTCCTCCCGTCCTTCTTCACTTAACGACTCCTCCGTCCTCCCCAGATACCGGTGCTCACGATTGGCATTCGTTGCTCCGTGCCGGATCAGATAAACTTCTATTTGATTCTCTGACCGATTCCGCATAATACACGCACCACCTCATCTGCTTTTTGTGCAAGCCGGATCAGAATTCTTCCGGTCTGCTCCCGATAGGTTCTTTCAAACGCATCCACCGGAACGATTCCGTTTCCGATTTCATCACAAATCAGAATAACCTCCGGATGCTTCTCCACAAACTCCATCACATCCGCTTCCAGTTCCTCCGGGGTTCTTTTTCCTGCCAGTTCCTTCTTCACAACATGATGGAAGTGATTGATAATCATCATCTTTTTTTCACCACCTGCTTTTTTCCAGGCTTCCTGTATCTGTCCCTCTTCCGGAAGTACCCCCTCAAAGATAATACTCTTCTCGTTTCCTTCCTCTTGCAGGACATAATGCAATTTTCCCTGTGCCAGACCACCTATAATTAATTTCATGATTTTCCTCTTATATCAACTTACCCACTACTGCCACTACAACCATCACCACTTCTTCACACAACAGCACAAACCATCCTGCGGTATCCCCGGTAATTCCACCGAGCTCCTTTTTTGTCCGGTGATGGTAATAGGCGAATATCAAAAGCGCCGCAAGTACCGCCGCCCCTCCCGGTAAAGGCGACTGCCACAGCATGAATGCGATACACAGGATTCCCTGTACATAAAGGGAGGCTTTCACGATCCGCTTCTGCGCCCGGCTTGCAAACAGGAAAAGCAGGCCATCACTTTTCGCGGAGTGGAAGGTAACCACTGCAATGCCGCTTAATACTCTCGACAACACAAATCCGGCACAGACAATCCAAAGTCCGCTTTCCAGCCCGATCTCTGAAAATGCACCCAGATAAATCAGGCCGTAAAGTGCCAGCATAATCACCGAAAACGCTCCAATATGGGAATCCTTCAGTATTTCCAGCTTCTTCTCCTTCGGCTGGTACGAGTTGAACGCGTCCATCGTATCCATGAAGCCATCCACATGAAAACCGCCGGTAATGAGCAGAGGAATGGCTGCCCCTCCCATTGTATAGCAAAGCATTCCCAGTTCAGCCTGTTTACATAACATGGACCAAAGAACAATACCAAGTCCGATCACCACCCCAATCCATGGAAAAAAGCATAACATATATTTCATGTCTTCCTCTTTCCACTCAAACTGCGGCATCGGAATCCCCGAATACATGGAAAAAGAAATGACAAGAGCTTTTAACAGTTTCATAATAACGTTCCTTTCCAGACAACCGGAATACCGGCCACAACTTCAATCACGGTATCGGCCATGGCAGCCAGCCTTTCATTGACCTGCCCCATCGCCTCGATATATTCCGCGGTCGTTTCTTCGTAGGAAATGCCATCCTCAAATACATTATTTGTCACGATAAGAAAGTGGGCAAGCTGGCTGTTCAGTGCTTCTATTCCATCAAGAATCTGTGCGGTCACCTCATCCCTTAACCGGATTTTATTTTCTGCAAACATTTCATTTGCAACCAGATTGGACATACATTCCAGAAGTGCCGTATCCCGTATGAACGGTACGGAATTTTCCGGCCGATTGATCGTCACAGCTTCCTCCTGAAATTGATTGGACGGCTTTGCAATTCTCTGCGCTGCTTTTGTAAGATCCCTTGACTGCTCAATCGTCGTAAAGCCCTTCCCGGCACGGAGCCTTTGATGACGTCTGATTTTGGCAAGGCTTTCTTCCCCAAACGGCTGCATGGTCGCGATATAATATTTTGTTTCTGCCTGCGTGGACAGACGCATCAGATATTCTTCCGCAAAGGCGGACTTTCCGCTTCCGCTGCCACCTGTGACTAAAACTACCATAATCCTTATCCTTTTCCCTGTTCTTTTGCTTTCCGGTAATTCTACATTATGTAAACCTCTTATATGCTGAAATCTGCATCCCGGAAAAGGTGGTTCCGGTCTCATACAACTGCAGCGCCATATCCAGTAGTGCAAAGAGCATGACCGCTCCCGTTCCTTCTCCCAGTGCCATTTTCCCATCGATCACCGGCTCCATCTGCAGCTCCTTCATCAGTAACTCTACGGCCGGTTCCTTTCCCTTGTGTGAGGGGAGCAGATACTCCTTGGTCCCCGGAAAAAGGCGTTCTGCAACGAGGGCTGCCACTATACTGATCACCCCGTCTAAGACGATGGGAAGGTGAAAGAGCGCACCTCCCACACACATTCCAACCAATCCTGCAATATCAAAGCCGCCGACCGTGCTTAAGACCGTGAACGGATCTGCCGCATACAAATCATAGCTCCGGATTGCCTCTGCAATCAACTGTTGCTTCCGTAAGAGCCCTTCTTCACTTAACCCGGCTCCCTTTCCGGTGACAAGTATGGGATCACACCGCAGCACTGCAGCTGCCACAGCACTGCTTGTTGTTGTATTTCCAATTCCCATTTCCCCAGTTGCCAGAAGCATATAGCCATCCCTCTTACATTCCTGTACCAGCTTTATGCCTGTCGCAATGGCTTTCACGGTCTCTTCTTCCGTCATGGCAGGCTCCCTCCGGAAATTCCGCGTTCCGCACCGAAGCTTCTCATTCCGTACTCCCGGAATGGAACCCTTGTGGCTCATCCCAATATCTATCGGAATTGTCACAGCTCCGGCCTTTGCACTCATCTTCCCGACCGAAGAAGCGTTTCGACCCATAGCCTGCACAACTGCTGTGGTCACTTCCTGTCCGCTCTGGCTTATCCCCTCTTCCACAATCCCGTTATCGGCACAGAAGATCAGTACTGCCTTTTTTGAAAGATCAAGTACCTCTGTCCCAAGAACCGCTCCGATCTGTGCAGTAAGTGCTTCAAACCGTCCCATACCGTCTAACGGCTTGGCAACATGATCCCAGTTCTTCTGCACCTTCTTACGCATCTGTTCCTCCGGTGCTTCTATTTTAATCTGCTTTAGTTCCTCCCTGGTATAATCCTTAAATACCGGCATCCTGAAGCATTCCATAAACTTCCTCCATATTTAAGTAAAGCCGTAAGGTATCTGCCAGCTTGTCATACTGCTTTTCCTTAAAGCTCTGATAGTCCTCCATCTGACCATCCGGCAGGGAAACGCCCTTTTTCTTTGCAAGAGCCTGTACAGTCTCCCCTGCAATCTGTGCCTGATCGAACAGTCCGTGCACATAGGAACCGTAAACATTCGGATTTGCTCCTGTCCGGATTACCGGCTGGTTTTCCGGCAAAGCCTCGCCTGTCTCTTCTTTCGACAATGTCTTTCCCATATGAATTTCGTAGCCCCGGAAAGCCTTTCCGGACATCCCCTGTAACGGTCCTTCTATCTGTCCTACGCTGCCTTCTGTCTGGCAGCGCCGCTTCTCCTTCTGTAAGACGGTTGTTACAGATAACAATTCCATTCCCCGGATAGAGCCGCCCTCTTCCACACCATCGGGATCTGCTATGCTTTCTCCTAACATCTGATAGCCTCCGCAGATTCCGAATACCGGAATATCCTCTGCCAACTTTTTCACCGCGGCTTCCAGACCGTTCTGCCGCATCCATTTGAGGTCCCCCATCGTGTTTTTGCTGCCCGGAAGAAAAATGAGATCCGGATGATGCAGCTCACTGATCGAGGTCACATAACGCACCGTCACCTCCGGAAACTGCTCAAAAACATTGAAATCCGTAAAGTTGGATATTCTCGGATAATGAATGACCGCAATATCAATCAGCCCTTCCTTTTTACGATCAAAACGTCCGGTAAGGCTATCCTCATCTTCAAGCACAAGCTCCATATAAGGAACCACTCCCGTAACCGGAACACCACCTTTTTCTTCCAACATCGTAATTCCCGGGTCAAGAATCGACTTATCTCCCCGGAATTTATTAATAATAAGGCCCTTGACCCGTTTTCTTTCTTCTTCCGTCAAAAGCATCAATGTTCCCAGGAGCTGTGCAAACACCCCCCCACGGTCAATGTCCCCCACTAAAAGCACCGGTGCATCCAGCATCTGTGCAAGACCCATATTCACAATGTCGTTTTCCTTCAGGTTGATTTCCGCAGGGCTCCCTGCTCCCTCGATCACAATAATATCCGCATATTCCTCTAACTTCCGGAATGCCTTCTGAATGTCCGGAATCAACTGCTTTTTGTAGGCAAAATAATCCCGTGCGCTCATGTTGCCGATCACTTCTCCATTGACAATGACCTGCGAGCCGGTATGATTCGTGGGTTTTAGCAGAATCGGATTCATACAGACCATTGGATCGATCCCTGCTGCTTCCGCCTGCATGACCTGAGCCCTTCCCATTTCCAGCCCTTCCTTCGTAATAAAGGAATTGAGCGCCATATTCTGTGATTTAAAAGGAGCCACTCGC
>ENA-OROZ01003340-OROZ01003340.1-human-gut-metagenome-genome-assembly--contig:-NODE-3340-length-10487-cov-4.428777_pt1 | contig 10487 bp, 9 predicted proteins | sample MGYA00242138_ERZ509066 | MGnify/ENA primary metagenome ERZ509066 (study PRJEB26280, sample SAMEA2338691) | human gut metagenome | biome: human gut; feature: human-associated habitat; material: faeces...
AACTCCAATAAATAATTGAAATTCCATTATTCTGATAATATAGACATAAATAATCATCATCTAAAATAGCAAACGGAATGACATCATAATCAAATAAATTTTCCTGTTCTTTATATACTTCTAACATTTCGTCCATCGGAATAACTACAAAGTTTTCCGTTACACCATCAATTAATATATCCAGTGTCCTTTGGGTTGCAATGATTGATTTTATTTCTTTAGGAATAATTCTATTCAGAGCTATTTCAATTGCATATTTCATTTCAATTACCTCCAACCAACGGAAATTGGCTCATTCTAATGGTCTTCTTACCTTGCGTATTTAATGGAATAAACACTCTGTGTGTACCAGTTGGTGTATCACTCGTACTAATATTAAAAGGGTACTCTTTCTTGTATATCATTACATTTTGATCTTTATTATAAATTACTTCATCCGGCTTCATAATAGTATCTTCACACAATTTTCCAACATTAACATCCTTTCCATATTGAGTTTTTTTAGGTGTAGATACAGTATCAGGATCATACATGTGTTTTCGTGAATGAATTGAAATGTAATCCGAAGCATCCAATCCCCCATTTTCTTTAAAAAACTCTGTATTTTCTATTGACTTCCCATAGCTGGTCTCATTTTTCGGAGGCAATACCGCCTCTGGTTCCTCTATCGGAGGACGATTAACCTCTTTTCCTCTCGCTCGCAGGATCTCTTCGCACTCATCGCCTGTAATTCCCATCGTTTCAATCCGGCTGATTGTTTTCTTCTCGCTATCCGTGAAGTGCTCTATTGATCCTTCCTTCTGGTAACGCATATACAGTTCCAGATCGTCCGTAGGAACTTCTTTTCCCAGCTTCGCAATATCTATTTCCGAAGCATCCAGCTTTTCAAGTGAAGTGATCTCCTCCAGTGAACATTCCCGTACTACCCCTGTTTTGGGATTGCGAAATACCAGATTCATTCCGGCTGTCGATACAATACATCCGGTTGCTGCTCTCAGCATCCATGCAATCTGTTGGGAACCGGCATACCTCTGTAGAGTCTGAAGATCCTGTGTCATCTTTTCAATCTTGTCTGCCTGAAATTGATAACTACATGGTTCCACAGAAACACTCGCCAACTTAGCGTTGCATGAATAGAGTTCTAATAGAAAATGCTGGCAAAAACATAGCACGGAGCTTTCAAATTTTACCAGCATACTTGAATAACCAGTTATGAGTCTATTGATAATCCAATTCTTTTCTTATATGATTTACTTCATTTGGTGCTAATTGACATAGACATATTTCTATAATACTACCCAAATTCGATAAACCAACATACAACCTATCCATTTTGACATATTTAGAGACCTTTTCTTCTGAAATCACAATTCTTATCCCATCCTCATACAAATGTGTTTTGAAATAAGAACAACTGTTTTTCACTTCATCGTTTACCTTTATATCTCCAATGTCATAAACATCAATGTTTAATTTGCTATTATTTATATCATATTCTTTACTCAATAATAATGTAATTCTTTTTATTAATTCACTTGTTATTCCTACAGAAATTTCTAAAACAGAGGTTTTATCTTTTAAATACAACAAATTTTTAATAGGTTCATCTTTTCTTTCAATCAGCACTTTCAAAGGAATATATTCTTCCAATTCTATTGATGTTTTTACTATTTGGTTTTTTATTATTTTTTTCACGGTTTCCTCCTCTTTACCAACCATTAAACTGTGCATGCTTTATTACCTGCAACTGACCTTCTCTTCTAGGGGGAGCAAACATAAATTCCCAATTACCTGCAGAAATCAACTCTCCATACTTAATTCCAGAAGCCGTTGCTTGCTCCAATGAGCCATGAAAATCACTCATAAGTTCTTGTGTGTATAAGTTTGGATTAGTATATGCTGTACCTTCTCCTGCCATTATCTTTGCATATACATCGTCATACATGTGTTCAGTAGCATTCCCATGAACCCACATTTTTTGACCGTTTACTTCAACTTCAAATGATCTAGGTATATTAGTATTAGGGTAATTATCTTGCGTTGCCTTTATATTATCCCATACTGTACCTGTTACTGTACCACCCTTTCCCTCACTCTCATTTTTCGGAGGCAATACTTTCTCTGGTTCCTCTCTTGGAGGACGATTAACCTCTCTTCCTCTCGCTCGCAGGATCTCTTCGCACTCATCGCCCTTAATTCCCATCGTTTCAATCCGGCTGATTGTTTTCTTCTCGCTATCCGTGAAGTGCTCTATTGATCCTTCCTTCTGGTAACGCATATACAGTTCCAGATCGTCCGTAGGAACTTCTTTTCCCAGCTTCGCAATATCTATTTCCGAAGCATCCAGCTTTTCAAGTGAAGTGATCTCCTCCAGTGAACATTCCCGTACTACCCCTGTTTTGGGATTGCGAAATACCAGATTCATTCCGGCTGTCGATACAATACATCCGGTTGCTGCTCCCAGCATCCATGCAATCTGTGGAGGAAGTCCCATGGCTTCAACACCGTAACCTACCGTATATGCACTCGCCGAAGAGGCCACTTCCACTAACATCGTCTTACCAAATGCCTTGCACAGTTCTTTTCCGACAAGACCGGCTCCCTTCATGGCTACAAGCCCTTGCCCGAAGGTAAACATATCGACAATCGCTCCTGCCATCTTCTGGTATTTTTGTGCCTCTGTCAGTCTTTCTCCGGTAATCAGATCTGTTCCTGTAAAAAATTCGATCACAGGCTTCACGATGGTTATATCCAATAACCCGGACAGGAAATCCCGTGCCGGATGATACGCCTCATGATTGAATTCTCCCGACGTTAAGTAGTTGCGGATGCATGTCTCAATATCCGCTTCTTTCATTTTATCATAATCCTTGCGGAACAGGGAAGCAAATTCATTTACTGTTTCCACATTTTCAAGTGTAACCATACTGTCTTCATGTTCTACTGCGGGAAGACCAAAAAAATCTGAAAATGTTAATGTTTCTTTTACTCTCTTCTGACTATATACAGCACCTTTTTGCGATACTGTAAAATGCTCTTCCATTCCTATCGTATTATCTGTATAGAAATCATCCAGTATAATTTGGCTTAAGCTCTCTGTTGCATTATTTTTAAAGTCCATATACAATGGGTTATCCAACGTTTCCCATACATAATCCGGTGCGGAACTGGCATAACTCTGCAGAAGCTGAAGAGCCTGTGTCATCCTTTCAATCTTGTCTGCCTGAAATTGATAACTACATGGTCCCACGGAAACACCCGCCAGCTTATCATTACACTTCTCAAATTTCTCTTCAATCCCTTCCAAAGTACTTTGTATGGAATCAGCACTCCACCCCGACTGAATTCCCCGATCTGCAAAGATCAGCATCATCTTCTTCGTTTCCACATTATTTTCCTTCCATATTTTCGCACATCATCCTATCATTCTTCATAAAAGATTCCGCAGTTGTCCATACATATTCTTCCATTTTACCGTAGAACAATGTCAGTCTTTCTATATGCATCGGAAGACTTCCAAAAAACAATTCCATTTCCTCTTTTGCCTCTCCCTCATAGGAATCTGCAATTTTTTCCTGTGCCTGCTCTGCCATCTCCTTTGCATTCTGAAGCTGCTGCATCATATCCGCAAGCATAATTGTGATTCCCAACATGGACGGCTGATCACATACCGTTGTTTCTTTCGTTTTTGCCACTCATTCTCCCTCCCTGACCAATTGACAAAGCTGTTTACGCATCCACAAAGGTGATAAACTTCGGATTCTGTTTCTCTCAAGATTTACAACATATCCCTGCTGCTTATCCCAGCCATAAAACTTTTCACCATCCGGTTTTCCCCCGGTAAACCTTTTTACCCATACCCCTCCGGTGCTATTTTGAATTCTTTGAAACAGTTCTTCCACCGTAGTATTTTCCCAATTTCCTCTTCCCGGATGATGGTCTTCGCATTTCAAAAACTCAGAATAACCAAGCAATGCCTCTAATAAGACAGAAGAACTTATACAATTAAACTCATAACCATCCTCTTTTTTCATGACCGTAATCAGACGATCCCTTGGCAGCACCGCTGCATATATCTGATCCAATACAACATGCCTGTAGCTGTTTCTATATGTTTCAAAGAAAAACAACAGGTCTGCTCCTTCTTTGGTAAGTTTTAAATTTTCATCCACTATATTTTTATTCCTGAGAGAATAAATGGCATCTTTTATGTACTCTTCCCTTTGAGAATCTTCCGGTATTTTTATATCAATTCCCAACGGTTTTCTTCCCCTCGATACACTGATCATAAACATCATTTCTGAATCCGAAAATTTCATACTGACACTCTCTCCTATAACTTACGCAGTTCCTGATAATCTTCCCAATTATCATAAAAAATTTGATTTGCTGAAAGATACTTTTCCAGCGCAGCCTGTGCCTGTGAAAGAGGATCACCTGCCAGACTTTTATGATATTGCATTGTCAGATCCAGAAATGCCATTCCCGTCTGCTGAGACATTCCATTCCAAATTTTCTCATCACTCACACTTTGCATGACAGCTTCTGCTTTTTCATAAGTACTGTCCAATATCTCCTTAATACCTATAACCTTATCCTTAATCTCTGCAATAGCATCTGTTTCACAAAAGAAATCCTGCATTTTCCTCTTCCTCCCTGCGTAAAATTTCTTCCCATTCTTCTTTCTTCTGCTCCACTTCTCCCTTTTTCAGTACCAGGCTGTCCACTCCGGCATTCAATGCACTTATAATATTCTGCGTCCGTTCATACCATTCTGCTTCTTTATCATCAAATGTGGTAATCATAAAGCCCAATGCAGAATCCGGGTTTGCCGTTAAATTCGTATTTAGTTGCTGCATAGCGCTGTCTACCATCTCTATGCCGGATTGCTGACTGGAAATCGCCCCCTCCAGATAACTGATTACATCACTGCATTTCCATATCATTTTTCTCGCATGCCATGCCCCGGATATTGACATTCTCATTCCCTCCCCTTATTTTTCTCATCCTGTTTGTTTCCTGCTTACGCCTTGGGAATACGGATCATCGTACTGCTTCCCTTCTGATATAGCAGTCCGTCTTCTACGCAATCCGGAAGCTCCTTTCCCCGAAAAGTAGGAAAAGGTGAATTAATGCCCGGATCCCCTAACAGCAGACCGTTCTCTGCTTTCTTAACCAGTTTTGCTGTTTCATTTCGTACCGGCATATGTGCAGAATGACCTGTTAGTATTACCAGAATACCTGTGTCTGCAGCATTGCCTAATATCTGTATCATATTCTTATCATCATTTATAAACGATACAAAATCAGATAATTCGTTAATCACAACTGCATACTTTTCTAAGGAACCATAGAATTGTGTAACTGTCCTGTTTCCACGTTCTGCCTGACAGTCTTCCCGTCTTTCTTCTGTCAGATCCATTAATTCTTCCTTACAACGATCCAGTTTGTCCGGATTATCCACATACATTACGTTTTCATATTTCTGCATATCCTGCAATTCATATGTTTTTGCATCAAACACATAAATTTTCTCAAAATGCAGCATCTGTTGTAGCATCATGCGTACGGTATTGCTCTTACCGCTGCGCACAGGACCAATAATCAGGAATGGCGTATCTGTGGTCTGTATTCCTATCCTGTATACCCTTTGTTTTTCTAATCCAAGATAAACATCTGCCGGTTCCGCAGCCCCATAATTCTTCAGCATTCCGACCCGGAACTGTTCGGGCAGAACAGGGATTCCCACAGCCTTTTCTTCCGTACTGCTTCCGGCAATCTTTCCAATCAGCTCCTGCAGATTTTGATTATATTCCAGGCCGGATGAGTAAGGTACCGGCGTATAGATCTGCATCATATTCACATTTTCATCCTTCACCAGTACACGCCCCTTAATTTCCGGAAGCACATATTCACTTCTTCCTACAATATTGCGTGGTTCTGCCGGCTCATAATTATATCCCGCAATTTTGGTCTTGATTTGATTCATAAGCGCATACTTTACAACGCTGCTTCTGGAAGCTGTAATTGCCAGATAGATTCCAAGATTAACACCGTCACGTGCCAGTTGAACAAAAAAGTTTTCATCCATCTCAAGCTCTTTTACAACATCGTAATTATCAATAAACAGGACAATCGCAGGAAGAGGCTGTTCTGCCATCTGGTTATATATTTCGAAATTCTGTGCCATTGCATCTGCCATCAGCTGCTTACGCTGTTTCATCTCTTTAAATAATAATGCCATCAGTTTCTGCTGTTTTTCCAAATTGTCATAGGTAATATAATCTGCTACATGCGGCAATGCTTTTAACGGCAATAATGCATTATTCCCAAAGTCAAGAAGATATGCATGTAAATTCTTCACACTATTTAATGCACATAATCCCAATAAAAGTGTCTCCAGGAAAACAGTTTTCCCATATCCGGAAGATGCAAAGAAAATGACATGTCCCTGTTTCAAAAACTGAATCTGATATTCGATCTGCTTTTGTTCCTCGGGTATATCCTCAATTCCAACAGGGATATTCAAATTCAGTTCCTTATGTATTGCACTATCCGTAATTCTTTCAAACAATGGCGATACCATAACCGGTTGTAATGGTGGAAGCCAGGGGCTCTTTACCTTTGGAAGCTTTGTCTTTAAAAATTCGTTCTTCACATACCCGACAACAACATCCAGCTGCGTCTTATGAATCCGGTTGCTTTCAAGACTTCCTCCCAGATCCTGATTGATAAGCTGGCCCTGCCCAATCCGGTTCACAAGGTAAACTCTCTGATCGCCTTCCTCTCTCTCCTGTTCCTCATGATATGAGGCTCCACTGAATGCCGATTGGAATAATTCATAAATCTCATTATTTCCCACCTGTAAATATGCCCGTCCCGGCTGTACAATAGATGCAGCATCCGGCGTTTTAAGCATCTCACGGCTGTCTGCTTCATTCTGGACTTTCAGACACAGTTTGAATTTTGAATTTGTCCAAATCTGATCATCCACTACACCGGATGGCTTTTGTGTCGCCAGAATCAGATGAATCCCCAGGCTTCGTCCGATTCGTGCAGTTGACACAAGTTCTTTCATAAATTCCGGCTGCTCTTTCTTCAGTTCTGCAAACTCATCACTGATCAGAAACAGATGCGGGATCGGTTCCCGGGCTTTTCCAAGCTGATATAGCTTATGATATCCATTAATGTGATTAACGCCATATTCATTAAATACTCTTTGTCTTCTCGCCAGTTCGCTTTTAATGGATACCATGGCGCGATGACTTTCTGCTCCATCAAGATTCGTGATTGTTCCAAGTAAATGAGGCAGATTTTTAAATAAATTTGCCATTCCACCACCCTTATAATCAATTAACAGGAATCCCACTTCATATGGATGGAAATTAACCGCAAGAGATAAAATATAGCTCTGAACAATTTCCGATTTTCCGGATCCTGTTGTACCGGCCACCAGTCCATGCGGGCCGTGCGCTTTTTCATGTAAATTCAACTCCACATAATTGTTTTGTTCCCTCACACCCAACGGAACAGCAAGTGATTTATGAGCAGCGTGATTTTTCCATCTGGATTGTACATTCAGTTCTTCCGGATGCTGTATCTGATACATTTCAAAAAAGGTAATACTTTCCGGAATACGGGATACCATTCCTTTTTCATGAATAACAGCCGCACACTTCCGGCTGACCCTTTCGACATTCCTTTCTTTCATGGAAACAATTTCAAATGGTTCATTACAGCGGATTCCTTCTCGTAACATAACCCTTCCCGTTTCCGAATTTTCCAGAATACACACGGTCTGAATATTTTCCGGGAGCTTTGCCCGCTGATCTGTTGTATAAATAATACTAATCCCCAATTCTCCGGATGAACCTTCAAGGTATTCCATAATTGCGTGATCCTGTATTAATTGCGGTTCATCTATGATAAAAAGCAGTTGAGGACAGAACCGCTCTCCTTTATTACTTTCTTCTACTCTTTGTTTTCTGTCTTTAACCATCTGCAGAACGCTTCCCAGTATCTGATCTCTGGTTATCTGGTTAAAAATTTCTGCAACTACATTAATTGACTGTATTCTCAGGTGCGGATACCATCTCAGATAGGAAAACTCGCTGCTGCTCTTTTCCTTTCCAATAAAAATAATCTGCACATCATGATAGCTATGAAAAAAACAAATCTGTAACAGAAGGTATTTTAACTGATTGTGAATGTTTTTTTCTTCACCTACAATGCCCAGATGATTCTTATATAAATTAACCATTACCGGCATATGATGCACAGAACCGAATTCCTCCTTCAAACTCTCTGCCTCATCACGCAGTGCATCCTCCTCCATATTTAACTCATCACTTTCACATTGGACCCGGATCCCTGACTGTCCATTTTTATATCCAAGACAGATTTCAAGAAAATCTTCTTCTCCCATGCTTTTCTCATACAATCTGCTGTCATAATGCAGCATCATTGCTTCAATCTGTTCTGCATCCGGCGTCTGATACTCTATGGCATCCTTTTCCTTTTTTCTCAATGCACGGATCCGTGCCCTTTCCTTAACGAGATACTCCATATATACCCGCTCTCGTGTTTCATTTTTCTGCCGGATTTCCTTTCTCTGGCTAAAGAACTTCTGAACAGAAAAAATAATAGTCACAATCGTTGTGCAAATACTTGCAATTACATAAAGTCCCCGCTTCAGATATACACTCATAAAGATGGTAACGGCCAGCATTACAAGCGGCGGTATCATAACCTGCATCAATGACCCTTTCGCTAAAGCTGCTTTCTGCGGTGGATTTTTGATTTTAATTGTTTCCGGATTCACTTTAACATGAATTCTTGGTGACCTCTTATAATATGGAAAGCCTTCGAACGGAACCTCTTTGTAACTGACCGGCTGTAATTTACAGGCATATTTACTGTGGTCCCCCTCTACCGCAATCATTTCATCGTAAATAATAATTCGAAAATCACCGGTATCCAGGATGTTTTCTCCGATTTCAATCTTACGAATTGCAACCTCCTTTTCTTTTTTACCCCGGACATATATTTCTTTTTCTGTCACCAGATATTCTTTTTCCATATCGGGAATGCAAATATCTGCATTGGAATTTCCAATCAGAATCTTTTCTTTTCGCACATAATAGTAAGTGTCACCCATACAAGTTCTCCTTCGTGTTGTTTTTATTCCTCCAGATATTTACTGCTGATTTCTGTAATCGCATTTCCAAGTTCATTCATACGATTTTGTTTTTCTTCCCCGTCCATGTTAATGTTACCTTCTAAATAATTCAGTTCTTTCATATAAGAATAGATAAGAAGTTTATCATCGGAAAGCGCCTTCGCATAATTCTCTGCCTGCGTAAAATCAGAACGCCCAATTGCAATCCAATATCCCAATTCTGCTTCGTTGGAATAAATACTGATATTTTTTAACACATTTTCCAGCTCTGTCTTCTCCAATGCTTCACATCTCGCATAAGATGATGCCAGAATATATTTCGTATATGTGTCCATCTGGTCCGTCTGCATATTTTGCAGTTCATCGATACATTCCACATAATTCTGTACCGTATATGCCCTGCTTGCCCGTATTACTGCCTGATCCCTTGGCAATATAACAAAGGTCTGATATCCCATATAAAACAATGCAAGTATAAATACACACAATATACCTGCCAGTATTTTCTTACCGGTTTCATATTTTCTTTTATCAAGCCGGATCTTTTCCTCACTGTTTTCCCTGTGAATCTGCTCTGCACGTTCACCGATCTCTTTGTACATTTCCTCTGTTGTTTTACAGGCAAGAATATAACCCAATGCTTTGTCTTTTGCCGCAATCATTAAACCGCTTTCTCTTACCTGCGTATAGCTGTATTTATTTCCAAGAATTCCTACTGCCAGTTCCTGATAGGCATTACGAAATTCATATTCCTCCTCATCTTCTTTCTTTAACTGCTTCATATCACGAAATGCTATGTAAGGCACGTAATTCCGGTCATAATATATGTTTTCCTCCGTCAGCGGCAAGTCATATTCTGTCCAGATACGATAAATCTCATAAAAGTTCTGCAGAAAGCGCAGACGGTATTCCATTTCTTCTTTCTTAAGTTCACTTAACGGATGCATTCCTGTCAGGTCAAATTCAAAACAAACGTCCTCTCCCTCTTCTGTTATATGACATGGTAACAATCCCCTGGTTTCTTTCATTAAATATTCATATTCAAAAATATTATCCGCTCTTAATGATGATTTCTTTATTTTCTTTTCTAAAATCTTTGCTCTACTATCCATGTCCTTCGTCCTCATCTCTTCTTATCCCCAAATTATATCTTTGTATCTATTCTGATTCCTCTGGATATAAACGCAGCATATCCAAATACCTTTCATTCCAGATAATATACTCCTCCTCTGATTCCTCGTTGAATATCTTTTCCGGAATGAGTTCTTTTGTCTCACTGTTTACCATCCAGAAATTCCGATAGGAGTCT
>ENA-OROZ01003349-OROZ01003349.1-human-gut-metagenome-genome-assembly--contig:-NODE-3349-length-10470-cov-2.105905_pt1 | contig 10470 bp, 8 predicted proteins | sample MGYA00242138_ERZ509066 | MGnify/ENA primary metagenome ERZ509066 (study PRJEB26280, sample SAMEA2338691) | human gut metagenome | biome: human gut; feature: human-associated habitat; material: faeces...
TCTGCAGCTTTTTATCAAATGGATATACGATAGAAACGGCAGCATCGGTAACCTGTTTGTGCCGCGAACGCACATGGGGGAAGTCCAGGTTGAAGGTGGACTATTTGTCGCTGGTGCTGTTCATAATGTTATTATTTTGCTTTCGGTATTCCGTGGGGGATACGCCCATTTCCATTTTGAACAGATGAGCAAATTGGGAAGATGAACAGAATCCACATTGGCTCGCAACATTTACAATGTTCTCGCTGGTAAAAGCCAGCATGCCCTTTGCGTTGTCCAAGCGCCTTTTAAGAATATATTCCGAGGGGGAGCAGCCTGTTTTTCTTTTGAAAATTTGTCTGAAATGCCGTACAGAGTATCCGCACATATCCGCCAGCTTTGTCACACTCAGATCTTCATTGAAAAAACGCCTGATATAGGTAATAACATAATTGATGGAGCCGGAGACATTGCTGCTGTCGGTATTCCGCAAAGCGGTATAATATAGTTCCTCGCAATAAATGTTGCTGAACTGGGACATATAGGGCATGGCAAAGGTATACTCATCCCGAATTTTGCTGATGCAGCGAAAAACAGTGCTGTCCTGATCGGCATACAGTCCAGCGGGAAGCTGCTGTTCGCCAGGGCCGCAGCCGGAAAAGGTAAGAATGTGAATATTGCTGTCAGTTTCGCAGAATTCGTCATGCGCAGTATTGGGGGGCAGAAAGGCATAGGTACCGGGAGTATAGTGGGATTTCTTCCCTTCAATCGTCGTATAACCGGCGCCGGATTCATAATATACGATTTCATAGAAATTGTGATAGTGCAGATTGCCTCTGGTGCTTTCTTCCCGAAACAAAGTGTAATAAAGTTCAAATTTAAATGACATAAAGTATGACCACCTTTCAAAATCTGCCGTTTCCATGTTGACGCAGGGAACTAAACTTAGAAAGAGCAAACAATCTCCTAATTCCTTCTGAAAAATGCCGCTTCTGTATATAAACCAAGAAGATAATCCTGTACAATAATCATATACAAAGCGAAAACATCAAATATAAGGAGATTGATAGAAATGGCCGGGTATCAGATACTGAGTACTCTTTTAAAGGAGGAGCTTGACCAGCTGACTGAAGAAGGACGCCTGTTTGACCGCGAAGAGATGGCGTCCAGAATCAGGGAGGCGGAAAACGATCGCGATAAGCTTATGCGTTTGTACACGGAGATGTGCGGTCTGCCGGTACGGGAGGATTATGTATATACCGAACCGAGTGAATATGAAGAAATCCTGCCACTATGCCAGCTTGGAAATACCGTTCATCCTGTGGAGGAGGATAAGCTGTATGATAAGCTGTACGGTGCCTGGCTCGGTCGTTGTGCCGGGTGCGCACTGGGACAGCCGGTTGAGCTCTGGTCTCGAGAGGCGATCCGCAACTGGTGCGAAAAGGCTGATGCCTGGCCGCTTGATCATTACCTCCCCGCCCACTCCCGCGCTGAGGAGGAAGGCGCCAAACTGAATAACACATACAGTACCCGGGATAATCTTCAGCATATGCCGACAGACGACGATATCCGCTATACCATTATTGGACTGAACCTTATGCGCGGTCAGGGCGATTCCTGGGATTCTTGGGACGTGGGTGCCGCATGGCTCTATTCCCTGCCATTCCGGCAGCTTTGCACAGCAGAAAATCAGGCGTATCTGAATTTTATCAACGTGGATGAGAATGGCCCGTGGGGTAAGCCCGAGCATGCCGTTGAACTTCTTCGACGGGACAAAGTCAACACTTACCTAAACCCTTACCGTGAATGGATCGGTGCGCAAATCCGAATTGACGCGTATGGATACGCCTGCGCCGGAGATCCCCACAAGGCCGCGCGGCTGGCTCATACCGACGCCTTTTTTTCCCATATTAAAAACGGTGTGTACGGCGCCATGTTTTTTGCCGCCTTAATTGCAGCCGCTGTAACAGAAACCAGTATGGATCAGGCGATCGAATGTGCTCTGCGGGAAATCCCGCACACCTCCCGGTTTTACGAAGCTATGATCCGAGCCATCGAGATTGCCGATTCGGCAGCAGATGAGGACGAACTGTTGACTCGAGTGCTGGAGGAATATAAGCAATATAACGTTGTGCATACCATCAACAACGCAGCGCTTTGTCTTGCAGCCATCCGCTTCTCCAAGGAGAATTTTGAAAAAGCACTGACGCTTTCGGTTATCGGTGGCATGGATACCGACTGCAACGGAGCAACTGTTGGGTCGGTGATGGGGGCATTCTGCGGTGCTTCCGGTATTCCTGAAAAATGGAAAACCCCATTGGGGGACACGCTGTATTCCGGACTGGCAGGAACTCACCCGATCAAAATCAGCGAGCTGGCCGAACAGACCTGCGAAGTATACCGGAGGTTCTATCGGTAAAGCCTGTTGTGAATAAGATGTTTGGCAAAACCGCTTGGGAAGTATCCTGAGCGGTTTTGCCATCATCTGTAGAATAATATGCAGGTGAAACGGAGGAGGAACCGCTCCGTTTCAGGCGGAGCAAATCAGCATTCGGAACGTTTTGGTGCCAAACAAATGACTTTATTATACCGTAATGTATTTTATTTGCCAAGCGGCATTTTTTCATAACAGAACCTTTATCCGACCAACCCGGTGCGTTCCATGCTCTCGGTAAAGTATCGCTGGGCGAAAATATATAAAACAATCAAGGGAAGAATGACAAGAAAACAAGCACTGGACATGATAGAATCCTTCATTAGTTTTAACGTAAGCCCGTCGGCCGTGCCAATCATCGATTGACCGGCGGTTTCAATTGTGGAGCTGACAGTGGTTACCATAACTGAAAGGGGGAAATCCCCGCTCAGGAACAATCCGGAAAACTGGTATTCGTTCCAGTACCATACCACTGAAAAAACCGCCACGGTAACAATGGCTGGTACAAGGTTTGGAAGAATGACCCGTATGAAAGTTGCCCATTCTCCACAGCCATCCATATAGGCGGCATCTTCCAACTCTCTGGGCAGATTAATCATAAACTGACGCAGGATAAAGATATATAATCCGGATCGAACTCCTGCGCCGAGCAACGCCATCAGATAAAAAGGAATCATGGTATCCAGCAGATTGGTTTTCAGTGTGCTTCCGGTGAACAGGCCAACCAATGAACCGACACCAAAGAAATCGAAATTGCTGAAAGAAGCATATAACGGGACTATATAGGTTTGCGTCGGCACAATCATCGAAAACAAAAGGATGCCAAAGAGTACCGTTTTCCCCCTGAATTGGAAGCGGGCAAAGCCATATGCCGCGGTTACGGAGGACAGCAGCTGGAATAGCAGGCACGGTAAAGTCAGTTTAATCGTAACCCATAATGCTCTGGGAAAGTGCAGACCGTCAAAGGCCATTTTAAAGCTGTCAAGGGTCGGATTTTTCGGCAGCCAGATTACCGTAGGATCGTAAGCATCAACAGACGATTTCAGGGCGGAAGTAATCATAAATATCACGGGATACAGCATAACAAATCCCACACCGATGAGAAACAGGCTGCGTACAATCGTCTTTACCGTAAACGAGACTGCACGTTTTACAGTTCCTTCCCGCCGGTAAAAATGCATTACCTGCGCATATGGCATTCGCTTGGACATGACGGCCCCCCCTTAATTGTTGGCATGGAATACCTTACGGGAAACAATGGCGTAGAATACAATGATCAAGGCAAATATACCAATAAAATAACTGATGCCTGCAGCGGAGCTTTCCGTATACAGCCCTTGCTTGTAATAATTCTGGATAAGGCGAATCATCGGATTGGCGTAATCGGTAAAGGTGTCGATAACCGTGTAAATTGTGGCCACCACCAAGGTTGGTGTAATCATTGGGAAAGTGATCTTCCAGAAGCGCTCCCACTCAGTTGCCCCTTCAATGCTGGCCGCCTCGTAAGCAGAAGAAGGAATGTTGTTAATGGCGGCCAGCATCAGCAATATCTGTACCCCAGATTTCCAAGTCAGATCGAACATCTGGTTAACCAATGGTGTGAGTTTTTCCAAAATTGCCGCGGGGAGGCCCAGTCTGGCAAACAAATCGGTCATGGAGGGGGCTTTGAAGATGTATGAGGGCGCCATGTCGGCGATGGCTGTTCCGGTAGTCATTACCTGTTCCTTGAGTACCACGATTACCACTCCGGCCGAAATCACCACAGGAAAGAAAAAGACTGCTCTGGCTGCTGTCCGGCCGATGAACTTTCCCTGCAGAACAATCGCGATTACTATACTGAACGAAAGGATAAAAAAGGCTTTGGGAAGTACGCCTATCACGGATTCCACCATGCTTTTGATAAAAACGCCGTCCTGTGTAAAAAAGCTACGGAAATACTTTAAGCCGGCATATTGTAATTCAAAGCCCTGTGCTGTAATTTTAATATCACTGACCGAGTAGGCAAATGCCGTCAGAAAAGGGATGATGAAGAAAAAAAGAGTGCCGATCATCCATGGCAGCAGGAAAAGGATACCGGCGATGCTTTTTCTGCGGCGCATATTCAGCCTGTTGTGCGAGGCCTGCCGTTTGGCGTTGGTGCTCATTTACATATTCCGTCCTTTCTTACGGGGGCTGACCTTTCGCACAGGGATTACATCCCTGCGATGAGGTAACCCATGGCCGGTATCGTTCTGCCGTTAATTTCCGCCGCTGTTTCGCTGTAATTGACAATGACCTGAACGCCATTGTCATAGACTGTTTCAAATACGTTATCATCCAGTTCACGGTGCGAATTAATCTTTGCGTCGGAAACCGCTTTCAGAAAAGGCTGTGTTTCGACATAAGCGGTAATGGCTTCATCTAGCCAGCGGGAATAGTCCAATCCCAGAAGTCCATCCATCTCCGTATGAAGAATACGGTCAACGTTCTGTGCGCCCCAGGTATATTTCAGCAGGCAACCGGTTTCCAGCGCCTTTAATTTGGCTTCCCGTATATCACTGAAGCCGTTCAAAGAAGGGAGCGTCATAGGGATGACCCCATGAAGGGCAATCTGGTAAAAGGGTACCGGCTTGCTTTCAATCAGGAACCGGCTGGAATCTACGGGCACATCGGTCAGATGCGCGGCATAAGGAAAAGCATACGCATTTGGATCACGAAAGAGCATCCTGCCGCCAGCATCAGTCAGCGTTTTCAGGACAGTTTCCCAAATCCGCTGTGTCTGCATACGGTTGATGGATACGGAGCCGAAATCGGAGTACAGCTTTTGCCCCAAAGTATGAACTGAAAAACCGGCAACATTCAAGTCCTCCGACGAACGGACAAACTTGTCAACAGCTGCGTTTACCTTTTCCGGAGTAAGAAGGAAGGTGTTTTCCAGCAACGGATTCGGTTGGTAAGTACTAAGCTTATAACGGTATTGCACCAGAGGGTTTTTCTGCATGGTTTTGATTCCGTCTGTTTTTCCGTTAAATCCGGCATTTTTATAAATGTCGGTGAAATTAAGGTCAGGGTACAGGGCTATCCCCTGGCCTGCCAATGTTTCTTGCAAAGCAAGCCATTCCTTCCGGCTCCCCAAAGCATTTTCGTGCTGTACTTTTAGGGGAATCCGACTGGATGAACCGCCTCGCCCCCATGCAGTATAGCCGATCACAAGCTCCCCTACCCCTCTCTCCTGCAAAGTATTGATGAGGGTAAGGGCGTCTGCGAATGAAGTGACCGGAACCACGCGGTCCATTGGGAGACCAAGCACACTCACCTGACGCTTTACCCCACCGAAGAGTTCAACATACAGAGGAGCGGTTTCCGTCGCGGCAGGGGTGACACCGCCGTCGTTAAGCAAATATTCGCGGTATCGAGTTGCCATACCTACATACCCCTGCTCTTCGGACAGAGGATACAGCCGGATCTCAAAATTCTCTTCTTGTACCGGTTCGGATTCAAATAGGTTGATTTTAATCGACTGATATGTTTTTTTCCCTACGTCCACCGTGGCAAAATCACGATAAATCAATTCGGTGTTCAGACAATGATATGATTGATCTGTTCCATGCAGTTCGGCGTTAATGCACGCACGGGAAGCACCTGTGTGAATTATGCCTAACATTCCGGCGGTATCTTTTTTTATCCCATAAACAGGCAGCCGGGCGGTCTGCGTAACCATTTGGCCGGTTTTCTGCTCGATGGCAGGATCCCGTCCGTAAATATACTGCTTATATGCCAGTGCCCCGCTTCCGATCCGGCTACTGTCGATTAAGGCTCCGCTTCCGTCCGGAACCAGCATATAACCATCATCATTCATTTGCAATGCGCCGAAATATGGTAAAGGAATTATAGAAACAAGCCTCATATCACTGTCAGGATCTTCTTCAATTTCCCGGACAGGGATGGATACTTTCAGATAATCGTCCATCAGCGTGATATCCATGGGCACGGTTATTCCTTCATTTTCAAAACGAATAATAACCCGCACCCCACCCGGAATGGACAGAAACCTTGTCCGATCGCCGCGGGAATTCACCGCGCTGTTGGCCAGCGAAAGGTTGGAGTCCGCGTCGGCATAACGGATATGCATCAGCGATTTCATGGCCATTTTTCGAGCGTTTTTCGCCAGAGGGTCTTCGTCGGCACCGGGAGGCGAGCTGTTCCACACCACCCCAGTCTGTTTATCGGTAAAAACCAGAAAGGCCGTATCGCTTTTCTCCCCCTCGTTCATGTAGTTATGCAGCTCCACACGGAAGCGCGCATTTTCCACGCTTCCTGAAAACGGACCGGTCGGCACCACCGATTCAGGCAATACAGTGGTATTGTTCCTATCTGAATTTTGCGAAGCGGAACAGGCCGGGAAAAGCAACAACACGAAGGCCGCAATTCCAGCCACAAAACGATGGCGCTGTTTTGCCTGTATCATATGCAATCCCTTCATCTTTCTTTAAGTTTATCAATTTGTGAATGGCAAGGCACCCTGCACGGCGTGCTTTTGGTTGCTGTTACGGAAACCACCAGCAAAGCGAAAGGGGAATAGACGGCTGCGCTTCAAGCAGCAGTCAAATAAAATCACCAATAAACAAACTAATCCATTCGTACAAATTCCAGTGAGAAGCATGGACACCCGTCTATGGGCGGCAGAACAAGCAAAGCGAAAAGAAGTTGGTTTCCGCAAGCCTCTACAGATATTTCCCTGTACCATGCTCCACATGGTTTCTTCAAGCCGCCAGCATAACCGGCAGATTGGGAGAAATCGCCCATTATGGCCGTCCTCTGAAGGCATATCCAGTGAAATGCAAAACCGCTATGACCGCATCCGCAATTCGTTGCCCAACATAATAACAAACCCGAACAATTGGACAAACATACTGTATACAACGGTAATAATCAGTACGATAAAGGCGATACCAATAAAGGTGAGAATCAGATGGAAAATCGTCTGCTTCAGTGTATACTGGTGAACTTCTTTTACCGACATGAAAACGCTGATAAAAAACCAAAGCAACCCAATATTCTGAAAAATATCATAAAATGCTCTTTCCTGTAAAGAAAAAACATGGCTGGGTAGGGGAAGGACAATAAGTGTAAGAATATAGGGTAAAAGCGCATAAGCGGTAAAAATCCAAATTTCACGAAGTTTTCCTTCGCCGTCGGTGAAGGTGCTGATTGCCCAATTGCAGATTACCCACGCGGCAAACAGACCAACGGTCTTACCCAATTCCAACAGAATATTAAAGGGAACATCGTCATTTGTGCTGAAGGCGAAGCTGGTCAATTGCTGATTTATCAGCGCCACGAAGAAAAAGGATACGATAATGCCGTTGGCAATGGCCAGAGAACCTTGTCGCTCAAATTTCAGTTCCGTGTAGCCTTTAAACGGGTGAAACAAACAATAGGACGGAAATTGATACCTGCTGATACGAATGGCATAATCGCTTTTACGATGTTTCTCGCTATAAAGAAGCCAAAACACCAAACCGGCCAGCAGAAGGAGAAAAACCGAAAGCAAAACCGGAAACCACCGGCGGAGCACATCGTCCCGAAGCAGTTTTGCAGCAGCGGAATACCCTTCCTTATCGTTTCCGAGGCGATAATAGTTCAACGCCTCCTCGTGCATGCCTAACTTCGAACAGGCTTTGGCCATACCAATATTGGCCAGTTCATAGTTCGGATCCATTTTCAGCACCCGTTCCCAGTACGGCTGTGCTTCCACATATTTTCCGTCCTGATACAGAACGCAGGCCGCATGCACGTCATCTGCGAATTTTGTGGGGTGAAATACGGTGATATTTCCGCATTGCTGGTCTAAAACCAGCAGTTGATCACCGAGCCGGTCAATAGCTACAGGAGATTGGAAATTACCCAGCTGCGAAGCCTTTCCTCCGAAAGCAAAAAGATTATTGGATTGCGTATCGTACTGAAAAATACGTCCTCTAGTGCTGTCCAATACGGTAATAAATCCGTCTTTGTCCACTGTGATATCGCAGAGGAGGGAGTCAACATACACATTGTTCTGTTCATCAAACCATGTCTCCCGTTCGGAAAACATCCCCCACAGACCAGAGGGTGTATACAGAATGTTAACCCCTTGGGCATTTAACCGGCGCACCTGCTGCCGGCCTCCGGCAGTTCCGCGGATGGCATATATGTAATCTTCCTCATCGATGACGAAATTCACCATTGGTTCGGGAAGACGGCGTGTGAGTGCACTCAAAGTCTGTTCAGGATTGAGCAGCTTCCGCCATAGATTATCCAGCAGCAGGTTTTCGGTGACCGCCACATCCCAGCTTCCAAAAAAGCCAATAAATTCAAGTTTTGGGTTAAATAACAGCGCCCCAGCGGTCGAACCGACAGATACAACATATACATAACCTTTTGAAGACACCAGCACTTTGGACGGCTCATAATGGAAATCGGGCGGAAGCATCGCGGGATCAGGCGAAGGTATGGTATTCGTCAGTACGCCGTTGCCGTCCAGTAAATAAACCATTTTTGCGCCACGGTCAGCAATATAAAGTGTTTCGCCATTGACGTAGATGCCCAGAGCGTTCTGGAAAAGGAGCTCTGATCCGTCGGCGTTTTTCGGGGTTACAATTCGCTGGAGTTTCAATTCCCGATCCAAAACAACGATCCTTTGATTTTCGCCATCCAGCACATAGGTTTCATTCTGATAAACAACCATATCCTGAGGTTTGTTCAGCATTCCGGCACCTATGTCAATTCCGGAAACAGCCCGTACCGGTTCATAGGCCAGCGCTGTGGGGACGGATTCATCCTTGGAGGTGTAGACATAACTGTATGAGGTCTGCGCTGCACTGGCGGAATGGACCAAGCACCCTGCTAAAATCGTAACGGACAGCAGTGGAAAAAATCCCCGCTTCCTGATTCTGGTTTTTGGGTTGCGTTTTATGATCTGCCGCCATTTTCTGTATATTGTTCCGATCATGGCTATCTCCCTTCTGCCGCTTTTATTTCATCCCGGATGTGCTCATTGTTTCAATCACACGGTTTTGGGAAACCAGAAACAGGATAATGGGAGGGATAAGCATTACCAGAGTGGCGGCAGAGGTAACGCCCGCGCGAGAAATACCACCGGCACTGATCTGTCCCAAAATAGAAGGGAGAACTTTGAGATTTTCCTGATACAGCAGAGTGCCTCCGGTGTTGTTCCAAATCCCTTGAAAGGAAAAAATCATTAGAGTCAGCCAAGCGGGTTTGACATTTGGCATGACCACCTGAAAGCAGATACGATATTCCGATGCCGCATCGATTCTGGCCGCTTCCAGCATTTCGTCGGGGATTCCCGCCATAAAGCTTTGCATAAGGTACAGCCCAAGGGAGGACTGCAGCGCCGGAAGAATCAGCGCAAGTTGGCTGTTTATCAGGCCGAGTTGTGCCATGACAATGTATTGCGGTATGTAAGTAACAGTAGAGGTGAACAAAAGCGCCAGCCTGACCAGCGTATTCAACATCTGTTTCCCTGCAAAACGATGCTTAGACAGAGGGTAAGCCGCCATGCTGGCAAAAAGGATATGCCCGACGGTGGCAGCGGCACTGACCACGATACTGTTTACAATATACCGAGAGAGCGGAACCCAGAAATTGTTGGCTATCTGCCCAAGCTGGATAAAATTATTCCACGTCGGGTTTTTAACGAAAATACGGGGAGGAAAAATAAAGATCTCATCCAGCGGCTTAAATGCCGAAGAAACGGCATAAATCAAAGGAATAATCAGAAAGCCGCCCATCAGTAAGAGCGCCAGAAAAATAAGAAGATTTCCACCCAACGAACGGTTCACCTTGTTTTTAAAGAGGATGCTCATGGCGACGCCCTTTCCTTTCTTAGTCTTTGCTGAAACGGCTCAGAATATGGCTGATGAGGAAATTGGTAAGCAGCATCATCAGGAATAGAAATACCGCAATGGCGGAGGCATAGCCCATTTCAAAACGAACCGTGCCGACATCCGCAATATAGGTGATAATCGTGTCTGCGCAATATTCTGTAGTGGGGAATCCTGCCAGAGCCTGCACAA
>ENA-OROZ01003352-OROZ01003352.1-human-gut-metagenome-genome-assembly--contig:-NODE-3352-length-10460-cov-2.174531_pt1 | contig 10460 bp, 9 predicted proteins | sample MGYA00242138_ERZ509066 | MGnify/ENA primary metagenome ERZ509066 (study PRJEB26280, sample SAMEA2338691) | human gut metagenome | biome: human gut; feature: human-associated habitat; material: faeces...
GCGAAGAAAGTTATTTTTTGCGATAATACTTTACGTCTAAATGCTTAATTTTAAGAAAAGTCTTATAGAAGGAATAAGGTCAGACAAAGATGTCCATCTTTGGGGACGAACAAGTAGCTAAATAGTTGTATCATAAATTGGGAGAATGTTACTTAATAGATACCTCCGTTCCGGATCATTTCGGTAAAAGCGGCATCGATAAAAGGTAATTTAAATTCTTCCCGATTCAGAAAAATCCGTTCATCTTCGACATCTATTTCTATCTGGTCACCGCTCCGGTATTTCTCCACTAAGGCAGGTGCAACAATAATCCATAATCCATTATTGGCAGCCATTCTAAAAAAACGGCGATCCACCGATTTCACGATAATCGCTTTGATACCGGCCTCCCTTAAACCGACAACTGCATGTTGTAATAACTTTCCACAGCCGAAATTTTCTCCTCCGAGCATCAAGTCGCCCACCTGGACGTTTTTTGCAAAAGAGGCATCCAAACCTGCCAACAAATAAGGTTGTATCGCTTTAAAATTATCCGGTGCAATCCGGTAAGTGCATGCTTCATCGAACAATTGTTCACAGGCAATGCTGTTCAAATCCCCATAATTCCAAACCCGATTATGATAACGACGCTCGAACTCATTCACAGTTACCCACACTTTAGGCATTTCCCAATAAGGATATTTTGCATCGGTCCGTTCAACTTCTACTGTCAAAACTCCGGTCAAAGCAGTCATCGCCACAGTCGCCGGGGACGCTACGTATTTCTCTACACCGATAGCCGACAGCCTTCGCATCGAATTGCTGTTTACTGTAGTAATAAAACGACGGGTATCCGCCATTATCATATGGCTGCTACCCAAGCAAGGACCACAACTGGACCCTAATATAGAGGCTCCTGACTTCACTAACCGATCGATAATCCCCTCCTGAATGGCCTGCAAATAAATCTCCCGGGAAGCCGGGACAATAGAGCTGGAACCCCGAAGCAATCTTTTTTCCATCCAAAATCCGGGCAACCACTCTTAAATCTTCCAACCGCCCACTGGCACAAGCTCCGATCAATCCCTGCTGAATTTCCAGCCTACCCCATTCTCCAGGTGCTTTTATCTCGTTTATTTCTCCGACTTCCATCACCAACGGGATCACCTGCGCCAAATCGACCTCGAATTCCTTGTAATACATAGCATCCCGATCCGCCCAAACACCCTGTACGGCATAATCACCGAAATAATCCGCCAACTTATCGTCGGGCGGGAAAGCTGCGCTCTTCAACCCCATCTCAGCAGTAACATTAGCCAGGGTCATCCGGTCGGCGATAGACAAGGCAGGCACCCCCTCTCCATGAAACTCCAACGATTTATAGGCGACATTTTCTTCCCGGAGCATCCCCATTATCCACAAAGCCAAATCCTTGGCATATACTCCCTCCGGCAAACGATTTTTCAAACTAATCTTAATCGTTTCAGGTACCCTGAACCACATTTCGCCTTCTTTCCAAAGTACCGCCGTTTCCGTCTTATTCAACCCCACAGCCATACAATTGAAAGCGCCTGCCGTACAGGTATGGCTGTCGTTTCCTACAATCAATCCTCCCGGTTTCAGCTGCCCGGCCAATATTTCATGACAGATCCCTTTGTCACAATCGAAGAAATGCTCTACTTTCTGTTCGTCCATAAAACGATGGATCGAATTATAATCCCGGATCAATTCATCGGTTGTCCCGGTCATTTTACGATCCAGTACAACCAGCAACTTTCCGGCATCTTTCAGCTTTTCCCCACCCATTTCTTCAAAAATTTTCCGGATACGGGCAGAATTATCATGACTCATCACGATATCCGGCCGCCGTATAACTATACTTCCGGCAGGCGCATTAAGTATTTTTTCGACAAAGGTTCTCATAGCTTATTCAATTCAGTTTATAAAACTAGCCATTAAACTTTATAAACTAAAATTCATTGTCCTGATAAATTTATTCTTTTATCATTTTATCTGTAAAAAGGATGCCGTTCAAATGATCGATTTCATGCTGAAAGATCACAGCCGTAAATCCCCGGATAGTATCGCATACCGGTTCCCACGTATTCCGATACTCCACCTTCACCTCGAATTTAAAAGTTGAATCCGTTTTTTCACGACTCAACATCCGTTTAATCGAGGTCAGTTCAGGGATATAACGAACCACGATTTCATTCGAACGCCATACCTCGCCAACGACATCCGGAACAGACAGACACCCCTCTTTTCCCAAAGACTGCTCTTCAGAAGCCGCCACAATACCCGGGTTGATGTAAAACTCAAAAGGAGCTCCCGGTTTATCGTACCGCTGTACGGCGATCAATCGCCGGCTTATTCCCACCTGGGGAGCAGCAATACCGACACCCGGGTCCGCCGAATCGTTTACTGTCGCCAGCATCCGTTGCTTCAATACCTGAAAAAGTTCCGTCCGGATCTCCCCGGGAGTCAATTCTATGGCCTGCTGACGTAAAAATAAAGAATCTTCCCGGTTATCGGTCTTCCATACCCGCATTATCCCCCCGCCTTCCTTTATCACCTTCACCTCCTGAGGGGTAAAGCTCGTACTGCATCCCCCCCAAACAAACAACCCGACGATTCCTAACCAATATTTCAGCATGTTAGCGATTATTTCAGTTTATATCCAATTCTACCGTATAAGTTTGACCCGGTTTGAAATCTGCATTGTAAATCAACAGAAAATTCTCATCTACAGCAGCTTTCCAATCCTGACCGGCAGACAGACGCGGATTATTCAGACGCTGAGGAAAGAAATAACTGAATGGCAGATCGAGTACATGTTCTTGTTTGAACCGGTCTCCTTTCATTCTCTCCAAACTGAAATTTTCCTTGGTTTGTATCGTCACAGTACACTTGTTCCCCTGTACAGAAGTATTCACTGTATAATCGTTCTCTTCGGCTATTTCCTGTAACCGCACATTCCATTTAGGATCTCCGTAATAAGCCAAAACATCCCGGTCATGCACAAAACCGATCTGATCATGTGTAGGTTCTACTCCGATCGTCTCCTGAATTAAACGGGGAGCTTCCTGGAATTCCTCTTCCGTATAAGGATAGGCCAAAGTAACTAATTTAGGATCCCATTCATTCAGTTGATACATTAAATCCTGCTGATTCATATATATAGCCTCTGCCAGGGAATAACGTCCCGGATTGGTCAGCCAATACTTCAATCCTCCCCAACCGTTACGACCATGCCAGGTAGTCACGACATATCCGATCATCGTCGCCGCATTACCACTGTACATCCAGGCGAACGCCATACTCTCTTTGGTATTATTGACATTACCGATCAGGCAATTCCCAACGGCAAAATATACTTTTCTTTTTCCGCTTTCCTTCATATTTTGCGGATCATTCGGAAAATCCATATACAACTGTCCGTCTTTCGCTTTGATATTTCCCAAAGAAAAAGGCATCTCCAGATTTCGCTCGGTAGCATGTGCAGCTGTCACGACCAAATCAGGATTATAAGTAGCATATAAATTATAGAAAGTCTGCATTTCATCCACCGGATTTACCCTCGGCATCATTACCGTATCGAACCCGCCTTTCCGGTTACGACTTAACATCTTCGTCGGTACCTGAGGTAACTGATAGGTCACTACCGTATCCTGTGCAGATTTTTTTTCTCCCCACATTCCCTGCGTATGATCGTCCACCCAACCATACCGATCGAACCATTTGGCCGAATGTAACTCCCAAATCGAAGCGACAGCATCCTTGATAATCAAAGGTTCCGTTGAATTATTTACCATTTTCATCGCCCCGGCAGCATCATATCCGGTGATAATTCCCCATAAAAAATCAGCGTAGATATCGTTATCTACTTTCCGGCTCAACCGATGCATTTCCATTACATAATCCCTCCCCAGAGTCTCCGGTTTTTCTACAATAGCCACATATCTGGGATGTATCTGTTGTAATTGGGGCAATAATTCCGCCGGATCTTCCCGATAGGACAACAAAGCCGCCCGATGCTTATTCTGTAAGGCCTCCGCCACTTTCATCCAAGCCGTATCCTCAGCAACACCCTTACCGGCAATAACTACATATTCATTCTCTTTCGGAGCACACTGCCACATCAGCACACTCAACAAACACCCAAAAAAATAAGTTCTCACTTTCATATTAATACTTTATTTGCACGAATAGTTTTATTTTTTCAAATATACAACATTATTAGAATATCCACGAAAAAATAAACCAATTTCCTACTTCCCCCTTTTTAACTATACTCCTCCCCATAACCTCTGCCCCCCTTATAACTCTTACAACTCTTATAACTCTTTTAACTTTTACAACTCTTCCAACTCTTCCAACTCTTATAAAAAAGGGCTACAGGAGATCTCCCATAACCCTTTTATTTTATAAGATTACCTAAAAACGTTACTCCCGGTACATCTTATCCAATTGTTCTTTGATATTTTCGTTGACGATATAATCGTCAAAATCCATTCGTTTGTCGATAATCCCATTCGGAGTCAGTTCGATCACCCGATTACAAACCGTTTGGATAAACTCATGGTCATGCGAATTCATCAAAACCACTCCCTTGAAAGATACCAAAGTATTGTTAAAAGCCTGTATCGATTCCAAATCGAGATGATTAGCCGGAGAATCGAGCAGCAGTACATTCGCATTGTTCAACATCATCCGGGCGATCATACAACGCATTTTCTCTCCTCCCGACAACACTTTCACATTCTTGTATATGTCTTCCCCGGAAAACAGCATCTTCCCCAGGAAACCACGCAGGAAAGTCTCGCTCGTATCGGCAGAATATTGCCCTAACCAATCGATCAGACGCATTTCGGTATCGAAAAATGCCGAATTATCCAAAGGCAGATAAGCGGTCGTTATAGTCACACCCCACGTATAGTCACCGCTATCCGGTTTTTCATTACCGGCAATAATTTCCAACAAAGCGGTCATGGCACGCGGATCCCGGGACAGGAAAACGATCTTATCGTCTTTCTCTACCGCAAACTCAACCTCTTTGAACAGGCATTTTCCATCTATACTCTTGCTCAGATTCCGGACTTCCAGAATCTTGTTGCCCACTTCCCGTTCCGGAGTAAAAATAATACCGGGATATTTCCGTGTAGAAGGCATAATCTCTTCGATATTGAGCTTTTCCAGCATCTTTTTACGACTCGTAGTTTGTTTGGACTTGGCCACGTTCGCACTAAACCGGGAAATAAATTCCTGCAATTCTTTCCGCTTTTCTTCTGCCTTTTTATTCTTAGCCTGAGCCTGACGTAAAGCCAACTGACTGGACTCATACCAGAAACTATAGTTCCCGGCAAAAAGAGTAATCTTACCGTAATCGATATCTACCGAATGGGTACATACAGAATCCAAAAAGTGACGGTCATGTGAAACCACCAACACCGTATTTTCATAATTCGCCAGATAATTTTCCAGCCACATGACAGTCTCGAGGTCCAGATCATTGGTCGGTTCGTCCAAAAGCAGGTTATCCGGTTTTCCGAACAAGGCTTGTGCCAGCAATACCCTCACTTTTTGCTTACCACTTAAATCCTTCATTAAAGAATAATGCAAATCTTCGGATATTCCCAATCCACTTAACAGATTGGCTGCATCGCTCTCGGCATTCCAACCGTCCATTCCTGCAAATTGTTCTTCCAACTCAGCAGCCCGGATACCGTCTTCATCCGAAAAATCTTCCTTCAGATAGATCGCATTTTTTTCCTGCATCACCTCCCACAGCTTCATATGTCCCTGTAACACGGTGTCCAATACCGTACACTCATCGTAAGCAAAGTGATCCTGTTTCAAGACAGACAAACGCTCTCCCGGTCCGAACATCACAGTCCCCCGGGTCGGCTCTAAATCTCCGCTCAAAATTCTCAAAAAAGTCGATTTCCCGGCTCCGTTCGCCCCGATCACACCGTAACAATTCCCCGGCGTAAACTTCAAATTAACGTCCTGAAACAACGTCCGCTTTCCAAACTGAATCTCTAAATCTGAAACTGTAATCATGTTTATATCTTATTTTTACTGATAATCAATGTTTTCCCCATCCCCACAAAACGTCCGCAAAGATAGATTTTTATTTCTTTGTTTACAAACGGAACCAGAGTTTAATCAGACCTCCCCGATTAAATTCAAACGCTCCAACACTTCATTTTTATGGGATTTACTGATCGGTATCCGGCAATTGCCGATAAACAACATATTACCGATAAACGAATCCACGCTATTTATATTGACGATATAAGAACGATGTACCCGAACAAAATCCTGAACCGGTAAATAGGAAGTAATCTCCGTGAGATTGAACGACAACAACAATTCCCGGGCATTATCCATAAACAGCTTGCAATAGCTTCCCTCCGCCTTGATCCAACGGATGAATTTAAAATCGATACGCCGGAAATAAGCCCCTTCTTTTACAAAAAAAAAATCAGCTTTTCTCCCTCTCCAAACAGACTGTCCGGAATGTCTCCAATGAAAAGGTTGTGCAAAAGTAATCTCACAATCCATTTTCCGTATCAACCGATACACTTCCTCTTCCGTATCACATTCCAGACAGACTACATTACTCTCCGGACATTGCATGATTGTGATCACCAATACATGCCCTTCTGTTTTAATCATAAAATATTTTTCCATCCACATATAATATTAATAACATACAGAAGGAAAAATAAATTCAAACCATAAGATACAAAAATAAATTTCACAAACACAAAACATATGTTTGCCAATGCGATAAAATAGTTTATCATTCCGAACGGTAAAAATCACATTCTGCCGTAGCATCTCCAACCAACAAATAAGCATAAATCGTATGTTTTACCAAATCGTTTTCGGGATTATTCATATACAATTTTTGAATACCGTAATTGAATATTTCGCCGGCACGTTTCAGTTTTTTCAGAGCGATTCCTTCCCAAAGCCATTTATCGAATTCATGATTGACAACGGTATAAGAAGGTACGGCAGCTCCCAGGAAAGAGACAGCTTTGCCTTGCCGGATCCATTCACAACCAAAACAATGCTCTTTTTCCAGGGCATTATTCGAACATGCGATACTTAATACCTGAGGTATTTTATCTACATTCTTCAATTGCACCAGATCGTCAGAAGTCAGCCCATTCCCTGCCTGCCAGCCCGTCGGAAGTCCGTGTCCCCGATAATTGATAAATCCGACTCCCTGATTGATCGTTTCGATAATTTCTTCTTTTGTCGCCTGACCGTCATAACGCTTATAAACCTGGAAATCGGAAGCGATAATACCGGCTACTTCTTCTGTACATTCGTTATAATCTTCCCGGTTATAGGAAGTCAGCAGTACAGATTTTCCCCACTCCTTACGCGTTTGAGCATAACGAATAAAATAATCACACATGTTCTTCATTTCTTCCGGCTCCGATGCAGGAAAACGGGATACGACGACATCGGGCGACAAATCGCCCTTTAAGTCGGCATAGAAATGATCGGACGAAATTCTGGCCCCCAAAAAGTATTCCCAATGTGTCGGTATATCCGTAATATTTCCACCTAACAGAATATAGCGGGGAGAAATACGCCAATTTTCAGCAGCATAACACAAAAACTCCCGGATCTGCTCATCCATCCCCGATTGTCCGCCGAATTCCGATATGATCTGCCCGGTATCGGCCAAAGCTACTTTGAAATCCCGGCTTTTAAATTCGAGGAAATCATCGAACGCCGGTCTCAAGTCCGGTTTAGTCACGATCAGCAATTCGGCACAATTAGCGGGATTCTTTAACGTTCGTATATCTTCCCTACCTCCTCTGCCCCCTCCCTTGGTAGTCACCCCATCCATCTCCGGCATCCCCAAAATATCCACCGCAGGGCCTCCGAACCGATGATGCCGCGGCTCCCCGATAGTGTCCGTCTCTTCCGATAGTTCATACGTTATTTTCAAAATCATCGTTTCCACCACCTGAAGTTGCCGTTGTACCGGATAATAACGAACAGGATTCACTAATATATGTACAACCTTTACTCCCCCGATACGACGAACGGCTGAGAATACAGCCACTTCTGCCGGAAACAAAGACCCGGAATCATAAATTGTACTGTCTTTGCGGTATAGTAATTCTTCCCCTTCTAAAGCAGGCAATGGATTCGGAGCTATCGGATATTCCACTTCTATTGTTTTTTCGTGACATTCCCCGACTTGCAAATTCAGAAACTTTGCATTCTCAGGTATGTTCACATAAATACCTTCCTGAGGCAGGTTAGGAGCCCCCACAGTTTGTAAATGCCCTCCTCCTTCTATCTCTATTTTACAATATTTTTCTCCCTGACAAACCAGGGTTTCTTCCCAATAGCCATGAAATTCATAAGCAATTTGAAGGGTTTTTATAGCTTCGGAATCCAAACAACTACGGGTACGAACAGATCGATTTTCTACCAATGTTTTACCTGAACGGGTCGATTGGCCCTTCTTCCCCATCCGGAGACGGCGTTTTCCTGATGTTTCCATATGATTGTATTTAATTTTCAATTGAATAAGGAAGTATCCGACAAGTCCTTATCAAGATACCTCCCCCCAGGTAATCGGTCTTAAATTACCTGACGCAAGTCATCACGCGTATGCCCCAGGTCAGCCGATCCCGGAATTGTCGTCACCGTTCCGACCAATCCTCCCAGTTTAGAAACAGGATCGGCTCCGGTAACATAATGATGAAGAACGACATTTTCCATGCCACCTGCTACATCAGCAGCAGTAAGCAAAGCTCTGACAGAAGTTTCCGATAAACCGGCGGAATTGAATCCCCACCCTTCAATATGATTCGAACGATTGGCTGCAACAGCGAATTGAGTCAACCCTCCTCCTAAAGAATGTCCCAGCACGAACAAATTCCCTTGCCCCATATGCTGAGCCACAAGAGCGACCATCCCCACAGCACAGGCATAGATCAGACTCGGACCGAAAATTTGCTCTGCATCGGTAAATACCGTCCCCAGCTGCAAAAGACGTGTTCCAGCAAAGGCAACGATAGTTCTCTCACCACACAGCCCGAACCAGCCCTGAAACCCGAAAGGCAACTTAAAAAGTCCGGTGCTCCCGTCATAAAAAAGGTCGAACTTTACAGCGGGGAATCCCAGCCTGGCAGGCGTAGCCAAGGCTTCTCCCCGCAGATGTACATCCAACCGGTCTCCATAAGCTTTATCGACATAAAGAAAATAATCGGACACCAGCTGTGGGACCGCCATGGTATTGTCCGTCCGCCAACCGGCTGTCTGAACAGCCACTTTCCCCAGACGTAAAGAATCGAAAGCCTCTGCCAGCATAGAAGGGGTGATCAGATTCATAAAATACGATCTAAGCCGGGTCTTCCAATCATAATACCCACCCAACACTTGATTTCCTGCCGTCATAAAATCGTATAAAACCCCGAATTTTCCTTCTCTGCAACATAAAAAGCCCAACGTACAAACGGCATTCCTTCCCAACTTTATTAAAAGACACAATTCAGAGAAAAGGTAATCTTGTCCATTTTCCTCTTTTGATGCAGAGGCCCACCTATCAGCAGCCTGTTGTACATGCAGAACCAACTGTTTCAAAAAGTCCGGTTTCCCGATTTCATCCCGGACAAACCGAATATCCTCTTCTATATCCCGATCCGATACATTCCCTTTACTGAGCTGGAGTAAAGTGATATCCAGTACTTTTTTCACAAATTCGAGTACTTCTTCGCTTCGCACATTCGAATCAGCCTGCTCATATTCTTCCAACTTTTTTTCCAAAAGTTCTATATCAAATTCTTGATTTTCCATGATTTAAAATTTTTAATGAATAACACTGCTGTAAGCTTACGGTACCAAAAATAACAGCTCCTGTTTTTAAATCCTCTTTCCTTTCTTAAACTGTCAATTGGAGTTTATCAACCATCCGCTTTTCTTTTTAAATAACCTAACCAACGATCTACAAACAATGACCTACCTCTTAAAAAATTATTTACTCCTCCGTTTTAATCCCGCCTACTTTTGCCGGGTAAGCTTACAAAACAACAGTTTATTTTTAAATTTAAAAGCCATGTCTAGTTTAAGAAATTCCATTAAAAAAGCCGATCCGGCACCTGAAAAGAAAGAAGAAATCATGCTGAACCTGAACCTGCTTTTCGAACTGGCAACCAGCAAATGTGATCACTTCAAGACGCAGATTGCAGACAATATCCGCACAGCCGGGACTATCGAAAACCCTACCATTCCGATTACCCATATCATTGCCGACACCTCGGAAATGAGGGCCTATTGTAAAGACGATTCCACCAAAATCGTCGGAGAAGCGACTAATGCAATAAAAAGCTTCGTCACCGGAGGTAGTGAAAACGTAATCTCCGGAGTCGGAGCACTGATCGGAGCCGGTATCAATATGCTGATGGGATCGGGTGAAGGAGTACAAGCCGAACATTCGG
>ENA-OROZ01003356-OROZ01003356.1-human-gut-metagenome-genome-assembly--contig:-NODE-3356-length-10455-cov-2.852308_pt1 | contig 10455 bp, 10 predicted proteins | sample MGYA00242138_ERZ509066 | MGnify/ENA primary metagenome ERZ509066 (study PRJEB26280, sample SAMEA2338691) | human gut metagenome | biome: human gut; feature: human-associated habitat; material: faeces...
TTTCTGATTACAATTTCAGTATAGCATAGTTCTAATAACGTTTTCCACTTATTATATTCTTTCTGATGTCTCCGTTTTGTATTTTTATGGTACAATGAACATATTATATCTTATATTTTATATCGCAGACATTTGCAGAAAGGAGTTCTTTTGAAACATACCGCACCGCCAACTATACTTGAGTCCAGGACATTATGGCACAATATCGTATCTGTTTTTGTTTGTATTTGACCAAAAGCAATATTTGTCAAACAAAAGAACAATACCATTAATAATACTTCACGGGTTCTCCTCTTCTTCATAATTATTTTCTGCTTGTTTTACAACTGTTTTTATTTTTATTCCCTACAAAATATATTTTGTAGGTCGGAATATGTAAATAAAGCTGTCGCATTTCCGTCACCTCTTATTTTATATTACATCATAACTTTCCCAATTAGTCGAACCAAAAGTTTAACATTCTCTTCAAATTATTTGACATATAGTACCTGTTATTTCCTATATCCACAAATCTTTCGTCATACCAAATTACTAAAAGGTTACCCTGCGAGTAAATCTCAATTTTTCCTCTTACATCAAGGGGATCTATATCTAATTCTACGGTATTCCCTCGTTTTGTTGTTAAGGTCTTTTTCATACAATCATACGGTCTTATTTTTATCAGAGAATCGGGAAGAATATTTAGTCGCAGTAGATTCTGACAGAGTTGTTGGATCTCTGAATAGGATAATTTTTTAAGGAAATAGGGATAAGAACCTTTCCCTTTTTCAAAATGATTATCAAACAATCGCCTTGGGGTGTTAAATGCCGTATAAACGTCAAAAGAGAAATGTTTAATCTTTATACTGTCGGCTTTTTCGCATATTATTTGAGAAAAGGCAAGTAACGGACAAAATAAAAAAAGCAAGGCTATATATCTTTTCATAATGTATCATTTTTGATAAAACCAATCTCTTTGCGTAGGTCCCGAAGTTGTGTGAGGGGTCCCTTCGTGATCTAATCGTGTGACTTGTCCTGATTCTATTTCTTCTAATGCAATAGCTGTCTGTCTTTCATAACCAGTTATTACACGCTCTTCTTCTTTGTTTCCATATTGAGAAGGCTTTTCTCTATCTTGTCTTTGCCCTTGAGGGCCTTTATCATGTCTCCATGCATGATCTATTTCGTGATTTAATAAAGTAGAAGGAGAAAGCTCTACGAGTTCGTTTGTGAGAAGTCCTAGTTTAGGAGCCCATTTTATGGTTCTTGATTTAGGGGAATAATAATGCCCATCAAAAGATTCGGCGATATAATAAGTTTCATTAGAAGCATGAAGATCAGCCATTTTCCCAGCGGCATTATGTTGATTCAAATATTCAACTGCGATTTTGAAATATTCTTTGAACTCTTTTGAAACATTTTCGGCAAATTGTAGAAATTTCCCGTCCGGGTCTACATATTTCACCGGATTATTATTACAATAGGCATAGGGCGATATGGAGTAATATTTCTCGCAGAGAGGATCCATCGTCATAAATCGGCAGAGAGCCGGATAATACATACGGGCATCGAAGTCGTAACTGTCATAGCCGTGCAGCTCTATAAACTCCTTTCCTCCGTATTTATACGGCTGCTCTTCGGGCTGGTAATGGACTTCATAGGGAAGACCGAAAGGATAGTATTGCATCCGTTGGTAGGTGACGGTATGCTCTATGGGTTTGGGGCGAATAGGTGGTTTATCTCCGCCTATCGGCCCCCGGTTCGTCGAGGAAAAAGGAGGTTCCACTGGTGTCAGTTTTGCTACCGCACTGCCGTAGACGGTGCGGATATTCCCTTGATAATCCCGCACGAAGTACCGGAAATCTTGTTCCGAACAATCCAAATAGCCGTCGCCGTTATGAATTCGTATCAGGGTATCGCTCTCGAAATCGGCTCCCGCATATTCCAAAGAACCCCGACGTGCCGTAACATGACTGCTCATGGCCGCAGTCCCCGATGTACTGCCGAAGGTCTGCCCCGCAGGGATAACGACCGTTGTCAGTGGTGTGAGGTATTTACTGCCGGTTCTCTTGCCGTCGGCGGTGTAATAATTCACGATAGCCGACCCGTTGCGGAACTGCACGGTGTCGGGCTGGTTCAGCAAATTGTATCGTATGGCGACAATATCCCGGTCGAGGTCGGCCGTCATATTTCCGTTGGGGTCGTAAAAATAATCGAGTCCATTATAGTTATAATCCCGATATTCTTTCATGTCGTATCGCCCCTGTTCTCCCATCATATCGGTAATCTCTACTACCCTATTCCCTTCATAAGACCAGTTCATCTCGTCTATCATTCCGCCCCTTCCCCCATTGCGATACAAATTTACCATATTACCATGCTTGTCATATTCATACTCGACATGATAGCGGCCGCTAGAAAAATCACTGCCCGTCACCGAATAGGCCGAAGCCAGCCGGTCGTGGGCATCATAAGTGAAGCGATAGCCGTTCACAATCGTGTCGGTATCGGTGCGATATGTCCAATTCATCGCCGATATATTTCCGTTGTAACGAACTTTCCCATAGTTTCCCATAAGGCTTTCGTAATACAAATTCTGCACGAAATCGACATCTTCTATCCGAGTGATCCAACCCTGCAAATTATACCGATATTTAGCATGCGTCAGTCCTCCGTCGATACTTTTGCCGGATATCCGTCCCAACTCGTCGTATTCATATCTCCAATCGGTAGACAAAGAGTCGTTAACCGCATAATCGGTGCGGGTGAGGCGTCCCGAGCGGTCATAAGTGTTTTCTACGGACTCCGATACCGATAAACGCCCCCGGGAATCCAAATGTTCCGTGTATGATTCAAGAATATTTCCCGAAAGGTCGCATTGAGCATAAGTCATTTCATAATCGCCCGATACATGCCGAGTGCGTGTCTGTACGGGATTTCCATATTCATCGTAATAATAAACGGTAATCGCATATTTGCTCCTGTCCGTCAAGTCGAACACCTGCGTCCCGGTCAGCAAACCTTTGGCCGAGGAATAAGCCGCACCATATCCCTCCTTACTCCGATAGGCAAGCTGCGAGGCTGCCGTCCCCTCGATGTACAAAAAAGAATAGTCGTCGTAATAATTGACCGTGAGTAACCGCCCTTTTTCCTGTGAAATAGGCGACAATATCCGCAGCGAATACCCCATACCCGGCCACGCAGTATAACTATCGGCACGTTCCTCGACAAACCTCCTTTCCCTGCAATACCGATACAAGTCCGGTGGACTCTGCAACGGATCCGTCTCATAAGTATACAGCACTCGGGAGAGGGCATCATATTTGGTTATGGTCCAGAGGCTTCCGCTCTGTTGATTGCCGTCCTGACTCATGACCAATCGATTAGCCCTATCGTAAATCATCTGTATCGATTTACAACCGGGCAAACGCTTCCCTATGCAGTTCCCCCGGTCGTCGTATTTATAGAGATAGGCATACTGTTGCAAAAGAGTGTGGCTGTCGGGATAATTGCCGGTATTATACATTCCGTCCACAGCCATCGGGGGCAGTACGTAGCACAGCCTGCCGTGGTCGTCATAAATGTAGTAAGTGTCATAACCGTTTCCCTGACGGGCCATAACCACTCGACCCGATTTATCGGTGAAACTCTCTTGCCAAATTCCGTCCTCGTCGGTTTCGCGAGTAACATAAAGAGCACCCGGGGTATACCGCCCCACTCGTTGTACCCCATCGGACGAAATTCGGAAAAGAACGACCTCTCCTGCCGTATTGCACCGATATGCAGCAGTCTTCGGGTGAGCGTTCCAAACAGCTCCGGGATTTTTCACACCGACTGTCCGGCTCAACGGTGAGTTTTCGTACAAAGTCTCCCGATAGAGATATGTGTCTCCATAATAACTTTGAGCCGTCTGCCCGTATGTAGAAGGATTCACATAACAGCCGTTGTTCCCCGATACGGGTGTGGGAAGCCCTTGACGATATTCTCTCCCGGCCTCGTCGTAACCGACTGTGGACAGCAGGTCGGCGCCCGTTGCCGTGAAACCCACTCGGGCAGTCTGTTCGGGACGACCCAGCCCGTCATAATAGACCACGGTCGCAAGCGCCTGCGAAGCCCCTTCGGCAGTTATCCGGCCGTCCTCTATATTCGCCGACGTACTACCGCCGGGAAGAACGACCTCCACGATATAATTTTTTTCAGACGACAAACTCAAAGGAATATCGACGGCAGCCGACACTATCGCCGACATGGGCGACAAAAAGAGTATAGACAAACTCATTGAAAAGCGGAGGGGTCTTTTCATAGTATCGTGATTTTGTGTCTCTCCGTAAATTTATGCTTTTTTTTACATTTCCCCAAATATTTCACGCCTTTTTTTCATGCCTCGGCTCCAAACGACTGTTTTAACCCTCTTCAAACAAAATTCGGGAATTATTTTCGAGGAAAGCCCCATGAAACACATTCCCCCTATACATAGCACGAAAGCCGGCTCTTCCCATTATCCGGGAATCACCCTTCTCCGAACAATCGCACAGCATTGGCCGTGGTAGCCTCCTCCACCTCGGCAGTCGTAATATCCAGAATTTCGGCTATTCGCTTCGCCATATAAGGCAAATACGAAGGTTCGTTCCGTTTGCCCCGATAAGGCACGGGAGCCAAATACGGGGCATCGGTTTCGAGCAATATACGCCCGATGCCCACTTCCCGTACCATATCTTCGAGATGAGCGTTCTTGAAAGTAACGATGCCGTTTATCCCGAAATAATAGTCACCGGTTCCCCTCAGCAGACGCACCTGTTCGGCCGACCCCGTGAAACTGTGGAATACCCCTCGGAATGCCGGCACTCTGCCCGACTGCAACAGAGCCAATATTTCGTCGAATGCCTCCCGGCAATGAATAATCACCGGCAAACCCGACTCTGCCGCCCACCCCGTCTGCATCACAAAAGCCTCTTTCTGCTCCTCGGCATAGGTCTTGTCCCAATACAAATCGAGCCCTATCTCGCCCACGGCGCAATACTCCCCGGAGAAAAGCAGCTCTCTCACCTGTCCAAGCCGCTCCCGATAATCGTCCTCCACCGACGTGGGGTGTAGCCCCATAGCCATACGGCAATAACCGGGAAACAAATCGTTCGTGGCATGCATGGCTTGCACCGTGTCGAAATCGACATTGGGCAATATCACCCGTTCGACTCCCGCTTCACGGGCGCGGCGCACCACCTCGACACGGTCTTCGTCAAACTCTTCCAGATAAATATGCGTGTGAGTATCAATCATCTTCGGGTCGCTTTTCTCCACTGCGGTAATAATATACTACGCCGTAAGCCCGGCAACGGTTCAAACGTATTTCGGCAGGGAGGTCGGCGTAATACGTTTCCACCTGATTCCACAAATCCAAGATAATCCGGTCCGCCTCCTCGCGCAAGGCATCCAATCCCGACTGGGAACGAGTCGTATTCAGTTTATAATTCTGTTGTTCCCGATAGGCTTCCTTGAAAATATCGTAATGCACGGTCACTTTCGCGATCGTAGGGTTATAAATAGGTGCGCCTCCGTGCGACACCCGTTCGCGTTCCCCCTCGATGAGACGTTCTCCCCAAACGAGAATGTGCTTCTCGCCGGTCAGCTCGGGCACGGCAAAATCTTCGGGGTCGAGCCCGTAAAACAATTTGTGTTCCTTACGCACCTCGTTACGCAACACCGCCAAATTAAGCACCTGTATGAAATGCGAGATGTACAACCGGGCCGTCTTCAAATGCGACTGATATTGTCGGTTGGCCTCGGCCTGAGCCGTATAGCAATACTGGAACTGCCCGACGGCACTTTTGAAGCGTCTCAAAAGTGCGCGGGCCTCGTTCAGCGTTTTATACGAAGCCGCCTGCTTGTCCACATCGCACTCGTGCTCCATCGCCACCGCTTTTTCGAGAGCGGCAAGGCGGGCTTTGTCTGTATTCGGTAACCGGCGGTAAGGCATTGTTTCTGAAAAATTTTAGTGATCTCGTTTTATCAATGAATTCGCCAAATCGTATAAAGGCTGCTTTGCCGCTTCGTCCACTCCGATTTGCCGCAAAGCCTCTATCGCCCGACGACTGTATTCGTCGACCTGCCGCAGACACAAATCGCCCGCACCGACACGGTCGTACAACGCCGTCACAGCAGCTATCTTCTCGGAAGGATCGTATTCGGCTGCGCTCAACCAGCGGGACAACTCCTCGGCATCTTTCCCTTCGACCCGTTGCCGGGCATTGATGAGCATATACGTTTTCTTGTTATTCAGAATATCGCCTCCTATCTTTTTCCCGAAACGGGCAGGGTCGCCATACACGTCCAACCAATCGTCCTGCAACTGGAACGCCAGTCCCAAAGACTCGCCGAAACGATAGATACAATCCGCATCCGTCTCGCTCGCTCCGCCTATAATCGCCCCTATCTTCAACGCTCCTCCCAACAGCACGGCTGTTTTCAAGCGAATCATCTCGATATATTCCGCTTCGGTCACATCGTCCCGACGCTCGAATTCCATATCGTATTGCTGACCCTCGCAAATTTCAAGAGCCGTTTTCAGGAACAACTCGACGACAGCCCCCGTGTGCGGAGCTTCCGTGCGGGCGATATAACGGAAAGCGATGATCTCCATGGCATCGCCCGAAAGTATGGCCGTATTCTCGTCCCACACCTTATGCACCGTAGGTTTACCACGGCGCACGTCGGCTTTGTCCATCACATCGTCATGCAACAGCGTGAAGTTGTGAAACACTTCCAACCCCACCGCCGCATTCAATGCCCGACGATAATCGCCCGCAAACATCTCGCAGGCAAGCAACGTCAACAACGGCCTCACGCGCTTACCGCCTAACGACAACTCATAACGCACGGGAGCATACAATCCATCGGGTTCGGCGGCATATTCTATCTTCGAAAGTTCAGCTTCTATCGCATCGAAATATCTTTGCAGTTTTTCCATAAACTACTTGAAAATTTTTATGTTTTACATAGAACAGAGTTCAAAATTAACGATTTCCATCGAGCCGAGCAAACATAACTCACAATATAATATGAATAAAGTTCCGATACAAACTCGTTCCGCCACATACTTTATTGCCCTTTTTCCCGTTAATAAATCATCGGGAACCATTCTGCCGAAAGCAAAATTCAATCACGCGACCTTCTGCCGACCGGGAATTTTGGCTATCTTTGAAACCCGAAAACAATTATGACACATACGTTTCGATATATAACGGTTCTTCTGGCGACTGTCACTACATGCTTCGCCGGGAGGGGACAAGAGGGGAAAAGCTCGTTCGACTTTCTCAATATCCCCACCTCTACCCACGCCTATACGTTGGGAGGAACCAATATATCCGTCATCGACGAAGATATAAACCTCGTCAATCAAAACCCAGCTCTGATGGGACCCGAATCGGATTTGCAACTCGGGCTGAACTACATGAAATACGTCGGGGGAATCAATCTGGCAGGAGCCACTTTCGGAAAGGCGGCCGGAGAACGGGGAGCATGGGCGGCCGGCATACAATACTACGGGTATGGCAAAATGAAAAGTGCCGACGAAACCGGCGTGATCACCGGTGAATTTTCACCCAAAGACATCGTTTTCAACGGTATCTACGCCCACGACATCACCACGACCTTGCGGGGCGGAGTCAATGCCAAAGTCATCTACTCCTCCTACGAACAATACACCTCTTGGGCGCTTGCCGTCGATCTCGGCCTCAACTATTACAACGCCGACAACGACCTCTCGCTCTCGCTGGTAGCACGCAATCTGGGTGGACAAATCAAACGTTACAACGACACATTCGAACGCATGCCGTTCGATTTGCAGATAGGCTATACGCAAAGCCTCGAACATGCGCCCATACGGGTGTCGGTCACCGCTCGTAACCTCACAAGGTGGAAACTTCCCTATCCCGCCATCGAAAGCAGCTCTTACACCGGGGGCGACGAAATCGTCGAAAAAAGCGGATTCGTGGACAACCTTTTCCGCCACCTCATTTTCGGCGTGGAGTTCCTGCCCACCGACCGCATTTACATAGGAGTGGGGTACAACTACAAAACCCGCACCGACATGCGCACCGCTCACCGTAACTTTCTCTCCGGATTCAGCATAGGCGGTGGAATCAAAGTCCGCATGTTCGGCATAGGTGTCGCCCTCGCACAACAACACACGGGAGCGACCACGCTCATGGTCAACCTCTCGACCAATCTTTTCGAATTCAAAAAATAAACGCTTATGAATAAACCTGAACCTCGGATAATCATCGCCGTCGACGGCTTCTCTTCGTGTGGGAAAAGTACGATGGCGAAAGCTCTTGCCCGGAACATAGGCTACATATATATCGACAGTGGCGCGATGTACCGCGCCGTCACCCTCTACTGCCTCGACCACGGTCTCATCGACGGCGACACGGTCGATACCGATACGCTGAGGTCCCTCATGGACGACATTCAAATCGATTTCCGCCCCGATTCCGAAACGGGTATGACACACACATTTCTAAACGGAATCGACGTAGAGCGTGAAATTCGCTCCATGCGAGTATCCGATAAGGTAAGCCCCGTTAGTGCCATACCTTTCGTGCGCACGGCGATGGTTGCCGCACAGCAAAAAATGGGCGAACGGAAAGGTATCGTCATGGACGGGCGCGATATAGGCACGACCGTATTCCCCCATGCTGAACTGAAAATATTCGTCACGGCCTCGGCGGAGACTCGGGCACAACGACGTGTCGACGAACTGAGGGCGAAAGGTGTCGATGTCGATTTCGACGAAGTGGTTGCCAACATCAACAAACGCGACCTCATCGACCAGACCCGTAAAGAAAGCCCTTTGCGCAAAGCCGAAGATGCCATAGAGCTCGACAATTCCCACATGACAATCGCCGAGCAGGACGCATGGCTCATGACCCGGTACAGAGAAACCGTCGATAAACTTCGATAATCACCCGCAAAGGTAGAAAGGAGACAGGTTATGGCACGCATAGAAATAGACGAACATTCGGGTTTCTGCTTCGGTGTAGTCACGGCTATCCGCAAAGCCGAAGAAGAACTCGACCGCACCGGACGGCTCTACTGCCTCGGCGACATCGTACACAACAGCAACGAAGTGGAACGACTCAAAGCCAAAGGGCTCATCACCATAGACCACGGGCAACTCAAACAGTTGCACGACGTGAAAGTATTGCTGCGAGCCCACGGCGAACCTCCCGAAACCTACCGAATCGCCGCCGAGAACAACATCGAAATCATCGATGCCACCTGCCCCGTCGTGTTGCAACTGCAACGTAAAATCAAAACCGCATACGATTCCAACCCTCCCGGAGAGGCGCAAATCGTTATCTACGGCAAAACCGGACACGCCGAAGTCAACGGACTGGTGGGACAGACCCACGGCAAAGCCGTCGTCATCGAGGGGGACAAAGACCTCGACAAGATAGACCTCCGCAAAAAACTGTTGCTCTATTCCCAGACAACCAAGTCGGTAGAAGGCTTCCGCCACATCGTCGACGAGATAAAACAGCTGAAACCCGACGGACAATTCGAATCGTTCGACACCATCTGTCGGCAAGTCGCCAACCGCATTCCCAATATCAGGGAGTTTGCCCGCCGACACGACCTTATCCTGTTCGTTTGCGGGAAAAAGAGCTCCAACGGACGGGTGCTTTTCGGAGAATGCCTGCAAGTCAATCCCCAATCCCGACTCGTTTCCGACATCAGTGAAATAGACCCCACATGGCTTGAAGGAAAAGAGAGCATAGGTATCTGCGGAGCTACCTCCACCCCCCGCTGGCTCATGACCGAAGTCCAAGAATACATAACCCGGCAGCTCCAATAAACAAAACCGATATTCCCTACCGGCTTTCATCGGCAATGTAACTCTTTTTGTATAAAACTAACTATTACAAACAAGATTTATTCCTATTTTTGCAAAGCAGGAATAAATAAACTTTCGAAAAAAACGGAATTCTGACCATTCCCGCCATGAACAATTAAACAATATAGGTTATGTCGCAAATTAAATGTGTAGGTATTTTAACTTCCGGTGGCGATGCTCCCGGAATGAATGCGGCCATTCGCGCGGTAACCCGTGCAGCCATCTACAACGGATTCGAGGTAAAAGGTATTTATCGAGGTTATAAAGGTTTGGTTACGGGAGAAATAACCCCTTTCAAAACGCAAAACGTAAGTAACATCATACAGTTGGGAGGTACGATATTGAAGACAGCCCGCTGTCAAGAATTCAAAACGCCTGAAGGACGAAAAGTCGCTTACGACACACTCGTCAAAGAAGGCATAGATGCCCTTGTCGTAATCGGAGGAGACGGAACATTGACCGGTGCGCGCATTTTCGCCACCGAATACAACTATCCCATCGTAGGATTGCCGGGAACGATAGACAACGATCTCTATGGAACCGACACCACGATCGGATACGATACGGCGCTGAACACTATTTTG
>ENA-OROZ01003361-OROZ01003361.1-human-gut-metagenome-genome-assembly--contig:-NODE-3361-length-10419-cov-2.189985_pt1 | contig 10419 bp, 6 predicted proteins | sample MGYA00242138_ERZ509066 | MGnify/ENA primary metagenome ERZ509066 (study PRJEB26280, sample SAMEA2338691) | human gut metagenome | biome: human gut; feature: human-associated habitat; material: faeces...
TGGAACTGTGTACGGTGCTGGGCAATCTTTTAGACAATGCAGTAGAAGCCTGCAGCCGCCAAACGAAAGGGAAACGCCGCATTTTGGTTGTAGGTGAGATTCGAGGCAATATGTACTTTTTAAAGATTGAAAACACATACGATGGTCTGATCCTTCCGGAGGAAAAAACATTCCGCTCACGAAAGGGCACATCTGCAGATCATGGAATCGGGCTTTCCTCTGTCCGAAGGATCCTTGAAAACCATGGCGGTGACCTTGATCTCGTACCCGGGGAAGAAACGTTCCTTGTCGGGATCACAATAGAATGTCCCTTTATCTCAAAAAGTCAATGTGTAATATAAATTTATTATGGGATGGGGATGCCAAATTAAAAAAAGCAATCGAATCCTTTCAATTCAATTGCTTTTCTGTTTCCGATGCCGATTAATGCTTTTTATTATAGCGTTCACCGAAACGCTTGACAAGCTTAATTTTAGCAGATTTTTTCCTGCGCAGTGATTCTGGCAGGAATATGTCAGCTTCTCTGACCAGAATCACGCGCCAAGTCTCACGAAGGTTCGGCTTGAAACTCGCTTTACTGCTTGCTTCTTCCGTCCCAGACACCGTTTTTATCTACATAGTATCCATCCGGTGTCCTTTGTCCGGCGTACATCATCCCTCTCTTTCCATCGGAAATCGGGTTAAAATAGTACCAGACTCCATCGAGAAGCCCCCAGCCGGTCTGCATGCCGTGTTCCGGATCCATATAGAACCAGCCGCCGTAATCCTCATCCCTTAACCAGCCTGTCTTAGCATAACCCGTTTCATCAAAGGCCCACCATTTTCCGTTGATCTGCTCCCAGCAATGCGAAACACTACCGGAATCACGCACGCTTCCCTTCGGATAGGTATTATCTGCAAAGCGTAACCACCAGCCATGCTCATCCATCATCCAATGGCTCTTTCCGTCATTGACAAAGCTGTTTGTTTCTCCTGTGATAATTCCTGTCATACTGTCGATCGTTCCTTTGACTGAATCGTGGCTGACTGCACCGCTGCCGGAGGTTTTATCCTGTCCGGAGGACTGGTTGTTGCGACTCGGTCTTTCCGGCTCATCCGAATCATCGGAATCATCCGTTCTGTTCGATTCGTTCGGCTTGCCTGTTTCGCCTGGTTTTCCCGTTTCTCCCGGCTTGCCTGCTTCACCCGGCTTTTCCGTTTCGCCCGGCTTTTCTTCCGTTGCTGTCACTTCTGCCGTACCGGTCATCGCTGCGATCTCATAACGAGCGGATGCCCATTCCATTCGGTGTAAATACCACCTCGTAGCTATGGGTGCCCGCCTGTGCCGTCTGCGCCGGATTCTTCCAGGCAAAGCTTCCGTATTCGGTGCTTCCTCCTGATAAGACAGAGTCACTCAGAGGACTTCCCGCCTTCACCGACGCTGCCGTCGGCCAAGTGATCTGCGGTGCAGCCACCTTTCCGATCGCGAAGGTATACGCAGCCGGAGCAGGCGTGTCGTATTTGGCCGCCCACTCATCATAAGTGTCAAAATCAAACTCGGCTGTCATCCGGTGCGTTCCTACGGATGCGACTCCCGGCTTCGTCAGGTTGAGAACCGCAGTTCCAGTTTCCCCTACAGGGATCGTATCCGGATTCTGATTTCCATTATCATAGAAGTGGATCATACCCTGCAGCCTGTCACCATACGCTCCCTGAATACCTGCAATGATATCAAAATCATCCTCGTAGGTTCCGAGAATCCCTTCCGACTGCTGCGCTCCGGTATTCCGGTTCACAGCGGTTAAGGTAAGGATGAGTGTTCCTTTTTCAATGGTTATCGTTTCCTTTACCGATGTGCTTGTGCCAAGGTAATTCGTTCCCTCTGCCATGGTGATGCTTACCTCTGCAGAACCGGTACCTTTGATGGTCACCTGCCCCTGTGCGTCCACGATGAGAACATTTTCATCAGAGCTTTCATACTTCAGAGCTCCATCTCCCACTACATTCACACCCGTCAGTGGAAAGCTGTCGTCTCCATAGGTTTTTTCTCCAATCCATGCTTGCGGATCGATTGAAACCGAACCCTGTATCCGATGGATGGTTCCGGTCTGGGCTGGATATGTGATAAGGTAATTCTGCAGATTCACTGCACTCTCGCCCGTCTCAATCCTTGCCTCTGAGGAATCAACGGTTATCGTCTTACCGGTTCCGGCATTGGCATCTGCAAAGCTTCCTTTCAGGCCACTGATGGTATAGCTCTGACCCGAAGCTCCTATCTTTACCGTCGCCTCTAACGCGATATCGGTACTTCCGTCATAGTCTTTTTCAATAGGTGTCGTAAGAACTGCTCTCAACTCTTTCGGAGCTATCTCCGGAATCACGTCTCTTGTCAAACTATTTCCATACTGCCCTTCCGGTGCTCCCTCCGGGCTAAATTCTACCTGATATGCAGTTGTTCCCTTTACCTCCGGATAAATGGATGAAGCGGGCGTTCCTTTCTGATCCTTACTGAAGCTCCATGTTCCAGAAACCGGCGATCCACCATAATTAACAACCTGAAATCCCGCTGCCAGCTGTACCGGAATATCTGCAAGGGTCTGTCCATAGGTTCCCTTTGCTTCAAAGGATACAGTGCCAGAGCCGCCGATCTGTAAGATATCCGGTGTTGTCACCGATAAGCGTTCAGCCGGCTTCGATGCAAAACTGTTGTCTGTTGCTTTCACACGAAGGGTTATATAATAGGTGTGAGCCGGCTTCCGATTCTTAAACCAAGTCCCTGACTGCCACTGAAGCTCGCCATCCACGGATTCTGAAATTCCGTACTCACAACCGGAAACGGCCGTCCCAGCCTTAATAAGGTAGCTGTCTTTCGTTACATTTGTTATCTGTATCGGATCCGGTTTTTTCGGTCTTACCGGAAGCTTTATCACGGTTGCTTCGCCTGCTGCTTCGGAACCTGCGGCTGCCTTTCGCACATACAAAGTAATCTCGGTCACACTCTCCGGCTGTTTATCCAGAATTTCTGTCAGAGAAGCCTTGCCGCCTGCCGAGATTCTTGTCCAGGTTGTGGCATCCTGAGATTCCGCATATTCGAGATCATACAGAGCCATATTTTTCAGGACTTCCCTTTGATAATCAATAGAGGTCTGTTCACGCTCCAATACATTCTCATCCTTACCTGCCTCAACCTTTCCGGTAAATTCCACACCGCCAAAGGAGGCTTTCACTGCATCCGAAGCCGGAAGGTACATATAGAGCTTTCCGTTAGAATCTGTCCGGACATCCTTAAAGCCGTAGGAGCTTCCTTCAATACCTGCTTTTTCAACCAGTGTATTATTCTCATAGATACCGGTCAGATCCGCTGTGGTGTAATAAACCGGGTTACCTTTCCCATCTTTTGGTTTATTCTGCTGCCACTTTTCGCCTGCCTTCTCCCAGCCATAAATGATCGGTCGCGGTATACGTCCATTCTCCCCTATCAAACAGATCGTTCCACCCGTAATCGTCACATCGGTTGGTGCCTGTGTAGACTCATACCCCTTTCCACATTCCTACCGCTTTCATTATTTTTCTTCACTAAGCATATGGTGCCGCCGTCAATCAGTACACTCGATGAACTGTCTCTACCGCTTCCGATGCAGGCACCATCATAAGAATAGGCTGTAATCATTCCACCATGAATCTCAATCTTTGCAATTATCGCTGAGCTTCCAGGGGCATGTCCATAACCGCTTCCAATTCCAGCACCATTCCACGAGCTTGCATTCACCGTTCCGCCTTCAATCACGATTTTACCGGTTCTTTCCTCCTTCCTAAAAGCACCTCCTGTTCCGATTCCGGCACCACCACTACTTTTTGCAGTTACATTTCCTCCGCTAATCCGTATTTCTTCTACACTTTTTCCTACCGAAGCACCAATAGCCGCTCCTTTAGAAGCGGAAGTTGCACTTACAGTTCCCCCCTTGATGTGAATGATTCCTGCATCCTGCTCTCCATTTCCTCCAATTGCTGCACCACTCCTGTCTACATTTGTATTATTGAGCACCTCTATGGAGCCCTGCTGTCCCGGCTCATTGTCAATCGTAAGCTTTGCACCTTTCGCCACACTGATGCCGGCAGGTGAAACAGTTGACCTTGATGAAGATTTCTCTGATTTATTAATCGAAATCTTGTTTTCCCCTTCCAGATAGGTGATCACCTGGGACTCTCCGTTTATCTGAATCGGTGCGATAGCCTTTTCCGGGGTAATCGTAAGATTCTTTAATACGAGCTTTAGTTCCCTGGAAGCTGGGATATCCACGGAGAGATGATACTTCTCTACATTATTCCCAGATGAAGTGATCCGATAGCATTTATCATAGGACTGGTCTATTAACCTTGCTGTAACCACCTGGCCGGAACCATCTGTTTTAGAATATAATATTGTCAGCTTACCATCTTCCCCGGAAAAAGATATATTTCCAAGGGAAAGATCCAGCTCTCCCTCCAGTGCCTCTGCCGCATTTAATACGGTGATATCCGTTCCGGCAGCCTCTGCCTTTACCGTTTCGTTATCCAGAGTAAAGCTTCCACCGGAGCTTCCTAATTCTGTGATACCTGTATTTATCACAAACCGGTAATTTCCGGCCGGAAGATATGCCAGAGCATATGCATGATTACCTGCTTCTGCATCGATTGTCAGTTTCCCGTCAAAGGCAAACTGGCCTTTGTCCTGCTTTAATTCCACCGGAGCTTCTAAAGCAGCTCCAGCCAGCCGTCCGGCTGTCAGGGATACATTCGCTGCCGCCTGCACCTTTGATGAATAGAAGTGGAACCGGACAGGATACAGGGGTTCTCCGATGGTAAGGGAAAGATTCTTTTCCTCCTCTGACTTCATCGTGAGGGTTCCTGTTACTGTAAAGCTATTACTTTCTCCTTCCCCTCCTTCTTCCTTTACCAGAACCGATACCGGAACCTCTCCGGACAGAGGCGTATACCAGCTGACTTTATCCGTCTTTATCTGATAACCGGAAGCTTTTTTAGATGAATAGGTTACTACATCCGGTGCAGTGCCGCCTTCGCTTGCTTCTTCCCCCAGTCGAACCGTCAGTGTATAATTCTTATCATTCTTCAAACGGCCATCATGGATGGTCAGATCCATTGTCTTCTGGTAAGCGGCTTTTCCCAGCGTGACGGAGATGGCTTCATCCTTTCCTTTGTTTAGAACAACACTCCCATCCATCGTCTTACCTTCCCCGCCACCGGAAGGCTTCAGCTCTACAACCATCTGCATATTTCCAGAATGGCCTATCCACTGGGTTATATCCGGTATCGTTCCCCTAAATCCGGAGACGGTCATTTCTGCCTTTGTCTGATAAACCGGAGAGTCTTTTCCTGTATCATTTTCCCGATACAGGGATATGTCCGCCGTATAGGTTCCATCTGGTAGCTGGTTATCATATGCGGTGATCCGGAATGTTTTCTTTCCGTAGGTACAGTCTCCCCGGGGCTCAATTTTGCTTTCAAGCGGCAGCTCTAACTGCACCTCCTCGGAAATAGTGACACTGCCGCCTTTCATGCTATTTCCAGACACAGGCTTTAACACTCCATAACCAATATTTCCGCCCGTTACCTCCACAGATCCACTTAATATCCGGATATCGCCACAGGATAATTGTAAACCATCCACTCCATTCCATCCGGTGCCGATGGCAGCTCCCGGATATCCTAATTCGCCATTATTATAAGAAGATACGGCTATATTGGGAGCTTCGCCTTCCGTCCCGCCGATCACGATGGTGTCTACACCTCCACCAGCTCCGCCTCCGATTCCGGCTCCTGTCTCCCTTCCTCCTGCTGCGGTTATCCTTCCGCCCAGTATTTCAATGGTTCCGCCGATTCCATACAGACCGGTTCCGATTCCGGCTCCTCCATGATAACGCGTCGTTTGGGAAACCTGATAAGCTCCACCTTCAGCTACAATGCTTCCACCCTTGATTATAATCGTTCCTGTCCCATAGTTCTTATCTGCACCTTCGTAACCTGTTGTTCCGGGTTTTCCTCCGATACCGGCGGCCCCATAGGCACCTCCCACTGCCTTCAGGTTTCCGGTACTCTGCTCCGTAATAACCAGTGTTGCCCCTTTTTCCACCTCAATTCCGGCTCCATCATCCAGTCCCACAAGTGTATTGGTTCCTTCTAAGGTCAGATTCAGCTGGGCTTGGCCTTTCAGGTAAATACCGGCCAGATTCCATCCTCTGGCCCCATCAGATTTGATCGTTACATCTTTAATCGTCAAATCGACCGTAACATTATCAATTGTGATGCCGCCCTTGATGTCTGTATATGTAAACTCTGGTCGGTTGGTAGGGCAATAGCTGCCGGTTATGGTTTTTCCATTCAACTCATTTTGGTTAGCGCTATTAATGAGCAGCGGCTGATTATTCAGGTTATGCTCCTCGCCTGCCAGAGTCATCAGCTGCATCTCTCCTACGAGAACGCAGATTTCCGGAAGCTTTGCCTCCTCTCCCAGTGAATATTCCTCCGGCAGAACCGGTGTGAAGACATAGGCACAGCCGTTGTAGTCCTGGTTCGCCTCATAATAGCTATTCCAAGTCTTATCGGAGGTTTCGATAGGCTCTCCGTCCTCGTTAAATTCTTCAAAATAGTCCTGTGGGGAGATCCCGCCGTGAAATTCCGGGTAGTCGCTCTCACCAATATCCAGCTTCCAGGTCACGCCGGAAATCCTGCTGATATCCTCATCTGCATCCGTCTCCAAGCTTTCTTTTTCGGTGTCAGCTTCCGCAGCTATCTGCAGTTCCCTTTCGGCTTTTTGAGTATCCTCTAAAGTTTCCTGCTTCATCCGAACCTCCAGAGTATCCGGAAGGATGATATCGCTTTCTTTGGCACCCAGAGAGAGCTTCTGTACCGCAATAGCCTCATCCAGCCCCAGAAACGCTTCTATCTTTGCTCCTGTTGCTGTTCCGTTTGGTGCTCCGTTTATTCCGGCCTCGGTTCCTGTTATTGCTCCGTTTGCCCCTGCCTCTGCTTTGTTTGCACCTGACTCTGCTCCCGCTTCTGCTTTGCCTGTATCTGCATCTGCCCCTACTTCTGCTTTGCCTGTATCTGCATCTGCTCCTGCTTCTGCTTTGCTTGTACCTGACTCGCCGCGGTTATCTTTTACTTCCGCATTCGACGGAGAAGCATCCGACGGAGAGGCTTTTAATGCAGATTTTTTTAATGCAGCTTCTTTTTCTGCTGTTTCCGCAGTATCATCTGCCTCCGTTTCAGCCCCGATCCGCTGCAGCGAACCAGCCGCCAATGCCTGCGGCTGCCATTCACATGTGTTCCATATTAATATAGCTGACAATGCAGCTGCTAAAATTCGTTTCGATTTTTTTCTCATACCATTTTCCTCCCATTGAGACAAATTTGCTATTACTCACCACCCGAAAGAGGTGGGAGTCTTCTCGACTGTGATAAACATCAGATTCCCGCAATATTTACATTTTTCGCATAATCTTCTATACTAATAGTATATCAATTACGTGTTTTTCTGAAAACCGCCTCGACGCAAATGGTCAAACCTCGACCTAATTGGTTCAGAAGCATCGTGGTGAAGGGAGTGCTGCAATTATGATGCATATTGCTATTGTGGAAGATTTCGTTTTCGATCAGAAGCATCTGATCGATTTAATACAGAAGAATTTCGAGGAGCATGGAGAAATGGCTGATTTTACCTGCTATGAGAGCGGTGAAGCCTTTTTAAAGGCTTTCCGCCCCGGTCTTTTCAACGCTGTATTTATGGATATTATGCTTGCAAAAAACGGTCTGAACGGGATTGAAACAGCCGAAAAGCTTCGAACTGTTGCCGCACGGATCCCTCTTATCTTTGTGAGCAATGAGCGGGATTATTCCCTTGAGGGATACCGGGTACATCCGCTTGACTATCTCTTAAAGCCGGTGGATGCAGACGCTCTGGACTGGTGCCTCAATGAGATCCGCACCTTTCTTTCCGAACCGGCTTACATTGAGATTCAGGCTGTCCTTGGACAGGGGCAGTCATCCTGCCAGCGGATTCTTCTGGATGATTTTTTATACGCGGAAACGCAGAATCACCGCCTGATCATCCACACGTTAAAGGGGGACGTTGCCACACGCCTCTCTTTTTCGGATCTCATGGCGCTGCTGCCAAAGGGCGGACGTTTTTATATGAGCGGCCGCAGTCTCCTCCTCAATTTTTCGCAGGTGATCTCTGTGGAGGAGGATGGTTCTGTCCGTCTGAAAAATGGTTCCTGCCTTTTCTGCAGCCGTCGAAAGAAAAAAGAGACAAGAGAGGCATTTATGTCATACCTGTTTACCTGTATGCGGAAGGGGATGATAACCGATGAGTAATGCAGGCTTATTTCTACATACCACTATTAATCGAGATAGCGGTGATCATGATCGTCTATGCATTTTTTGTTCGGAAGCATACGTCTTATGGCAAAAAATGGTATGCCTTTATGAAATGGTTCGAAACCAGAGATGATACCCTGCTTGATATCATACGGGAATAATGCCATGCAGGGAAGCTTTGGAGCATGCGATTCTCCACCTACTGCCCATTCTTCGAATACATCACTTTCGCACTGATCCCTCTGATCTTTCCAAGCTTCCCGGAAAGCGCGCTGATCCGGTCGGCCGGAGCGTCTACGATGACGCTGATGATGTTCACATGTTTCTTTTCATATGGAAGTCCCATTCTTCCGATAATATAGGGGCTGTAATCGTGAAGGATCTGGTTGACCTCCCCCACAGCCTCTTTATTTTCTACAATGATTCCCACTACTGCGATTCTTGTTTCCTGTTCCATAACCTTCTCCTTTTGTCCTGCCGAAAATATTTCTTTTATCTTAATGTCAGAGAATTCTCTATGTCAAGTATACACTGTGAAATTGTTCTTATAACACATCTTTGGCGTTACTGCACACGGGTAGGAATTTTCTGTTACATAAAAACAGTTCCGGCATACAGACTCTTCTGTCCATATCGCCGGAACTGTTTTTATTTTTACATGATCTTATCGCGGTAAAGTTCTCTTACTTTCTTATTAAAAGTGACTTACCAGTCATCTCCTTCGGCTGTTCCATTCCCATAAGCTCGATCAGGGTCGGAGCGATATCCGCGAGGCAGCCGCCCTCTCTGAGGCCGTAGCCCTCTCCCGCGTTTACAAGAATGAACGGAACCGGGTTTGTTGTGTGAGCGGTCCACGGCTCTCCTGTCTTGTAGTCGATCAGCTGCTCTGCGTTTCCGTGGTCAGCACAGATGAACATCACGCCATCAACCTCTTTGATTGCCTCAACTGCTTTTCCAACGCACTCGTCGACAGCCTCGATGGCCTTGACCGCTGCGTTCTCAACGCCTGTGTGGCCTACCATATCCGGATTTGCAAAGTTTACGATGATAACATCATATTTTCCGGAGCGGATCGCGTCTGTCAGCTTCTCACAAACGGCCGGTGCGCTCATCTCCGGCTGAAGGTCATATGTTGCGACCTTCGGGGACTTCACAAGGATACGGTCCTCACCCGGATTCGGCTCCTCAACGCCGCCGTTGAAGAAGAAGGTAACGTGGGCATATTTCTCTGTCTCAGCAATTCTCGCCTGAGTCTTCCCGTGGGCAGCAAGGAACTCACCGAGAGTATTCTTGATCGTCTCTTTCTTGAATGCGACAAGTTTGTTCGGGATCGTCTCATCGTAATCAACAAAGCATACATAGGTGGTCTTGATCCTCTTCGCTCTCGCAAATCCTGTAAACTCGTCATCACAGAATGCGCGGGTCATCTCTCTTGCGCGGTCCGGACGGAAGTTGAAGAAGATCACGGAATCATTGTCCTTAATGGTTCCGATCGCATTTCCATCTTCTCCTGTCACGACAGCCGGAACAACGAACTCATCTGTCTTTCCGTCATCGTAGGACGCCTGAATCAGTTCCGTCGCGGATGTTCCCTTATTGCCCTCGCCCGCTGTCAGTGCCTTATACGCAAGCTCCACACGGTCCCAGCGGTTATCACGGTCCATCGCATAGTAACGTCCCATAACAGATGCCACCTTGCCGACACCGAGTTCTTTCATCTTCTCCTCTAAAGCTGCGACAAAATCCTTTCCGGATGCCGGCGGAGTGTCACGGCCGTCTAAGAAGCAGTGAACGAATACTTTGTCGAGACCGTTTCTCTTTGCGAGCTCTAAAAGTCCGTAAACATGTGTGATATGGCTGTGTACGCCGCCGTCGGATAAGAGTCCGAACAGGTGCAGCGCGGAGTTATTCTTCTTGCAGTTCTCAACAGCTGCAAGGAACTCTTCGTTCTTGAAGAAATCGCCGTCCTGGATAGACTTTGTGATTCTTGTCAGTTCCTGATAAACAATGCGGCCTGCGCCCATGTTCAGGTGTCCGACCTCAGAGTTTCCCATCTGTCCGTCC
>ENA-OROZ01003364-OROZ01003364.1-human-gut-metagenome-genome-assembly--contig:-NODE-3364-length-10414-cov-3.889565_pt1 | contig 10414 bp, 8 predicted proteins | sample MGYA00242138_ERZ509066 | MGnify/ENA primary metagenome ERZ509066 (study PRJEB26280, sample SAMEA2338691) | human gut metagenome | biome: human gut; feature: human-associated habitat; material: faeces...
CGTCGGTGCGCCTCCCGGATACGTAGGATACGATGAAGGCGGACAACTTACCGAGGCTGTAAGGCGCAAACCCTATTCCGTGGTTTTGTTTGACGAAATTGAGAAAGCACATCCCGATGTGTTTAACATCTTACTCCAAGTGCTCGACGACGGAAGGCTTACCGATAACAAAGGTCGCGTGGTAAATTTCAAAAATACCATAATAATAATGACTTCAAACCTTGGCAGCCAGTATATACAAAGCCGTTTTGACGCTCTGAAAGAAAACAGCGGCGCGGAATACGAGAAAACTGTGGAAGAGACGAAGAACCATGTTATGGAGATGCTGAAAAAAACAATCCGTCCCGAGTTTCTCAACCGAATAGACGAAATAATTATGTTCCGTCCTTTGGAGAAAGATCAGATAAAACAGATTGTGAACCTTCAGATTACCGGCATTCAAAAATTGCTTGCTTCACAGGAAGTGAAACTCGAAGTCTCCGAAAACGCCGTAAGGCTTATAGCGAACGAGGGATACGATCCGGAATTTGGCGCACGCCCTGTAAAAAGAGCTTTGCAAAGAATGTTGCTTAACGATTTGAGTAAAAAACTCATCGCAGGCGAGGTTGATCGTAGCAAACCGATATTTGTTGACGCTGAAAACGGGAAACTTGTATTCAGCAATAGGATTTGACATACAGACAAATCTCATAAAACGGCGGAAGCCGGACATCGCATTAACGATGCCCGGCTTCTTTTTTGTTGTGTGCGGCATGTTATAAATAATATGCCGCATAGGAATTCTTATGTCTTGTAACCGGATGATAATTTCTCTGCTGATTTTGACTGTGCGCTTGTTGTAACTCCTAACTGACGGTTAGCGTTCATTGCTGTAAGATTGTGTTGTACTACCATAATTAATTCCTCCTTGAAATTGTTCACTGCTTCCCTGCAGTGATTGTTTTATTTATTGTGCAGATTTCTTTTGAAATCGTACGCCTTCGAAAGATGCTCTGCGGTTTCTAAAACAAAACTGTTTGTCTTTTCAATTTGTTTTGTTTTATTTGTATTATATATCGGAGTGTATCCGAAATACTTAACCCTGTTTTGAAAAATTTTTGGGCAAATTTTTGTTTTCTGTTTTTCGTTTATTTCCAAACCATAAACAGTTATTTCTTATCATCCAGAAACTGTGGTGGCACATAATTGGCATTATTCATGTTCTTGTAATAATTCAGTGCCGCCTGTTTGTTCTGGCGTCCCTGACGGATCTTCTCACGGGACTTACGGAACTGCTGCTCTACGGCAGACTTATTCCGCTGCTCCATGGTCTGCAGCTTCACACTCTTATCCGTGAGCTCTCCGATAAGGGACTGCAGGGCTTTGATCTGTGCAGCATACTGCTCCTTATTGCCAAGAAGCTGTTCCTTAATCCGGTCATAGACAGTCTCAAATCCCTGATCCAGCTCCATAATCCTCTGAATGAGCGGCTCCTTCTGATCTACCAGACGGTCAAAAGCCTCATAATCCAGCTCCTCCACCTTAAGCAGCTCCTGCTGCTGCGTCGTGTAGTCCGTGAGTTCGTCCAGGATCTGTAATTTCTTTTTCAGGCTGTCTTCTAATACGGATAAGTAATTGTCCATTATTCAGCTCCTTTATGTTGGTTCTTCGCCATTACTTCCTTCCAGGTGTCCCTCACGGAACGAAGATGTTCACATACCTCTTCGAGAATTTCCGGATCCTTCCGGATATTCGCCTGTGCCAGACGCTGCTGCAGGTAAGTATAGATCCGGTCATAATCCTCAGAAACCGGATATTTCGTATCCAGTGTACTCTGCAGGTAATTAATGATGTTCTCTACCTTCACAATATTCACATGGCTCTTCTCAATATCCTTCTTCTCAATTGCCATAATCGCAATGTTACAGAACTTAATGGCGCCCTCATAGAGCATCAGTGTCAGCTCTGCCGGCGATGCCGTCAGAACCTTACTGTTATTATACTGTGCATACGCTGCCGGTATTGCCATATCATGAACCTCCCAGTAATCCTGTGATCGCACTTGCATTGGACTGCATCTTTGCAAGAGCGGTTTCCATCTTACTAAACTTACTGTACCACTTATCTTCGTAAGCATTCAGCTTCTTTTCCATTTCGGCAATCTTCGTGGTGTAGTCTGAATAGTCGGACTTCATCTTCTTGTCATCATAGAAGCTGCCATAGCTGCGGTAGCCCTCTACTGCCTTGGAAAGACCATCCATCGTAGAATACAGTTCCTTATGTAAGCTACTGAAAAAGGATACGACGGTATCCGGATCAGATGCGATCATGGATTTCAGCTTATCTGCATTGCCGGAGGTATTCTCATCATCCGGATCTCCATCGATATGATAAGCATTCTTCTCATTCTCTGCTGCCGTAAAATAGCTCAGTGTATCAATTCCGAAATCACTTAAGTGCATCTGCTTACCATCTACCGTTGTTCCACTGCTCATTACAGAGGTAAGCTTGCTGCGGATAGTGGATAGTGTAGAGTCCCGGCGAAGCAGGGAATCTTTGATTTTCTTCTCATACTTCTCTACCTCTGTATCAGACATGGCATCCTTTTCATCATCGGTAAGAGGTTCATACTTGGATGCAGAAGCCGCATTGTAGAGCTTATCCATCTCATTCATGATGGTATTGTACTCCTTGAGGAAGCCCTTGATCATATCATAGATTCCATCGGTATCATCCTGTGTGGTAATGGTGACTGCTTCCCCCGGCTTAGTCTCACTGAGTGCAGTAAAGGTCAGTCCGTTAATTTCAAATACATTGGTATTATTGGTAAATGTTGCACCGTTTAACTCGATCTTGGCATCCTGTCCGTCAATCTTCTTCGCATACCCCTCTGCTGTCGGATCTCCGTCCGGATTAAGCTGAATCCCCAGTGCCTTTAACGCTGCCTGTCCGTTGCTTCCTGCTGCTGTAATGCTGAAATCATTGGACGCACCTGAGGTCTTGGCACTGATAAAGAACCGCTGCTGCTTCTCATCGAAGTTTGCATTGAGTCCTGCTTCCTTAAGCTTCGTCAATACATCTGAAATTGTGGTATCTGCCGTCACATCCAGGGTGAGATCCTTATCTCCGGCCTTAATGCTGATCTGCCCGCCAGCCCCGATGCCATCACTGCCGGCAAGATCACTTAACCTGGACAGTGCGGTAAGGCTTCCGCTGCCGGATGCTTTTATCTGTGCACCGGTTAAATAACCGGTCTTTGCAAGCTGCTTTACCTCCAGGGACTGTACACCGTTTACCGCATTCTCACCCGTAATCACGCTGACAGCACTGCTGTTCGACACTGCGGTTGTCTTCTTCATATAAGAAGAAGCAAAGCGCATATTACTGATGTACTTGCTCTGAAGGTTCTTAAGCTTCGTATTTAAATCCTTCCAGGCATCCTGCTTCCACTCCAGCTTGGTCTGCTTCTTTTTAACATCATCGACCTTCGTTCTCTTGGCAGAAACGAGCTCCTGGATGATACTTTCGGTATCCATTCCGGAATACATTCCGGTCATACGCATTGCCATATTCGATTCCTCCTGCCTGTTATCTCTTCTCGTCTACGAGGATTCCTGCCAGTTCCCATACCTTGGCAATCATGTCAAGGGTCTTCTCCGGCGGAAGCTCTTTAATTACTTTATGGGTATCCTTATCTACAATCTTGATCGTAACACGGTTCGTTGCCTCATGAATTCCGAATACTGCTTCGGAATGTGACATATTCTTGTTTAACTGCTCGACAGCCTTTTTAATCTGTTCATTCGTCGGTGTCTGTTGTTCCGGGGTTCCCTGATTGTTCGTCTCGGTTCCCTGTCCGTTCTTCTCATCAACTTCCTTGATCTTCGCTGTCGTCGGATCAAAATTAACTGTCTGTTCTACCGTAGTTGAAACGTCCGTGTTTTCTGCGGTTTTATGTACAGGTCTTGCCTGCTGTGTATTCTGTGCCTGATAAGTCATGGCACTGCTAAGTGGTTCAATTGCCATTGTGTACACCTCCCTGTGCTTCCCTGATGTCTGTTCGACATGGTCACAATCTCATATTTAACGGTTTCTTGTAGTTTATATCGGTTTTGGGTTATAAAAGATTAACCCCCTGCAGAAATTTTTCACTCAGCTTCACTCAGCTTTTCACTCAGCCTTCCCCCGTGTCTTAATTGCCACCTTTTCCTCCCTTTTTCTCCCTGACCTTCTCTACAAAAGCCGGATCACAGCCTGCTATGGAGCAGATTTCTGCCAGGTCGTAATTTTTATTCAACATCATTTCGATTGTATAACACTGCTGCGCTCTCCTCCCCTCCTGCCTTCCTTCTCTTTTTCCTTCATTAATAAAATCCTCTCTTAATTCCTGTAAGGCCTGACACATATCATATCGCTCCTCTCCGCTTTCGTTCATGATTTTATATGTTGCTTTATGACTGTTCTTAAGATATTCCCGTCCTGTCATAATCCGTATTGCATCCCATGTTTCTTCTGATAAATGGGCATATCTTTCATCTTTTGCTAAACTCAGAAACTTTTCTTTATCTTTTCTATAGCTCATTGCCCGAAACAATTCTCTAAGTTCTGTATGAAACTCTTCAAAGTCACTTTGCTCATTCACACAAAACAGACGCAGAGAATAATCTGCAAAACATTTTTGAAGCAACTCATTCTCACCAAATTCCATCATATCCGATAATTGTCTTGGACCATCCCACGGTTCTGTTCCAGTATAAAGGCAGATCGTGTACACCGGCTGCAAGCGATCCGTCTTAAAAATCCCGGATAACTTCTCTGCATAGGTAATAATCGTCATCGCATATTTACCAGACTCTTTCATTTGCTTCCGCAATGCTTGAAATTGCTGCTTCTTTTCCCTTAACTGCCGATTATACTCTGCCACATCATAATCCATACATCGAACCGGCATGCTATAGTCTATGTAACTCTGATTTTCTACCGCTAATACCTGCAAGGTTGCACCGGTCCTTAGTTTCATTTTCACATCCCTCAGAAGCTGTGTCTTCTTATTTCTCCCTGCTCTCCGGAAAGGGCTCGCACTCTCTACCTCGATAGTCTTTCCCTGCGCTCCATCCAAAATCTGGATCTGTACATGCTCTGCATTGTCTTCCTCTGCCTCTGTCCGTGCTACTGTATATGTTTCCGACGCTTCCGTCAGATCCTCTGCTCGAATCACAGTCTGCCCATCAAAGCAGCATCCATTAAACAGATCTGCAAAGTACTCCTTATTCTGCAGATATTCTTTCATACAATAATCGAATTTTCCCATAAACAACCTCCTTTTCACAGAGAATTCTTCTATGGGCATAAAAATCCTCTGCCTGTTCAATTTAATTCGTTGGAATCAAAGCATGGATTTTCTGATCTGTGAGAATAGTGGAGACAAGGGATGGAATGTAACAGTTCGCACAGCAGCCAGACACTTGCTGTCAGGCTGCGTAAGAACATGATTCAGGAGTGAGCAGGCTCCTTTTGCGAAGCAAAACTTCAAATGAGCCTGCGAATCGTTACTGGAACGAGGAACGAGTGAACAGTAACGATGGAATCCCTCTTAGTTACAGAATCAATTTCAATACATATTCTGTAAATAGAAAACTTCTATGCTTTACAAAATTTTAGCATAGAAGTTTCAAACCTGCAATCTTCAATTTTGCAAAAAAATTTATTTTACATTGTCATATGCATTTCAAATTTCTATTCTTATCCTCTTCCCTAATCCTTAATCTGTCTTCCCTCATGATCCAGGTGATAATGATCCCTGTAAATCAGTTCTGACAGCGGCACAAAGGTATATCCCTGGTCCTTCAGGTTCTGAATCAGCTTATCCAGCGCCTCAGATGTGAATTTCGCTCCATTATGGCACAAAATAATTGATCCGCTTCCCAGATGCTTATGTCCGGTAACCGTTTTAATAATAGAATCCACTCCGTAATCCTTCCAGTCCAGGGAATCCACATCCCATTGAATCGGATAATATCCGCACTCTCTTGCGACCTTGATTACCGCATTATCATAGTCACCATACGGCGGTCGGAACAGGAACATTTCATAACCGGTCAGCTCCCGGACCTTTTCATGAACCTTCATCAGCTCTTCTTTCTTTTCCGCATCGGAAATCTGACTCATATTCTTATGGTTTTCGCTGTGGTTTCCCAGATCATGCCCATCCGCAAGGATGGCTCTGACATCCTCCGGATAGCTCTCTACCCAGCCGCCTGTCATAAAAAAGGTCACTTTCACATTATTCTTTTTGAGGATTTCGAGAATTTTCTTCGTATCCTCGTTTCCCCATGCTGCATCAAAGGTGAGTGCAATCTTCTTTCCCCCCGCTTCATCTGTTTTTACACAGTAAATCGGCAGCTCACGGTTTCCAACCGTGTTGCTTGCATGCACGCTGTCTCCCCAGAACACCACCGCTCCACGCAGAAGTGCGGCGGTGACAAGCAGAAATGCCGTATTCCGCAAAAGCAGCATGCAGACTCTTTTCTGATAATCCGGACGCTTCTCCCCATCTTGTCTTTTCCACTCTTCCTTCCAATGCACATGCAGACCATCCGTCAGATTTTTTCCTGTCTGTTTCCATTTTTCTATGTATTTGCTCATAAGAAATCCCGGTATATTTTTTATACAAAATATGCCGGGAGCTCTTGTCCTTATGCCAGATCAATGTATGATAAGGACTATTTCTGTTACGTTTGTGATCCACAATTCGGGTACCGGCTCTCATTCTTTCCAGGCAGCTTCTTTATCATATTACAATGACAGCGATCTCATTCCATTCACAGAAATACTGCAGCCAAAAGCGGCATGGTGATCACAGAAAGCACCGTGGTAAGCGCCACACCACGGGAAGCAGTTTCATAATCTCCACCATACTGCTGAGCAAGCATTGCTGTCATACTTCCTGCCGGAGTCGCCATCATCACAAGGCACACACCCCGCAAAATTTCCTGCTCTGCCACACGATTCACCATGATCATCCAGACAGCCGGAAGAAGCAGCAGCTTCACCAGCGAAAACAGTAACAGCTTCTTATCCAGAAACAGCTCCTTTAACGGCATTTGTGCAAGGGATGCTCCGATAATCATCATACTTAACGGAGCGGTGAGATTCCCCAGATTCGTAATGAATGCCTGTAAAAAGGAAGGAACAGGAGTCTGCAGAAAGTAAAGCAGCATTGCTGTGATACAGGCAATCACTCCGATATTGAAGATCTTCTTCACGATTTCTACTGTTCCCTGCAGCTTTCCCTGTTGTTCACTGCCATTTTCTATATTTTCAGACTTCCCATTCACAGCCGCTGTTATGCCTTGCGCATCCTGCCGTTCCCCTGTCTTTCCATTCGGCTCTGCTTTCACATCCATCTCTGCGTTCACATCCGGCTCTGCCTTCACATCTACCTCTGCTTTCACATCCTGCTCTGTCTTCGCACAGGCACCCGGCTTTCTTGTCAGCACCGCCACTCCATAGGTATAAATCAGAATATTAAATGGAATCTGAAAGACCGCCCCATACAAAAGCGCTCCATTGCCGTACATCGCAGCCAGTACCGGGAATCCCATAAAGCCAATGTTTGCAAAAACCGTCATTGCTGCATAAGCTCCACGACTCTCCTTCTGTATGCACAGGATTCTCGGAAGAAGCTGTGCCATAACAAGTAAAAAGACATACATTATGACCACGATTGCAAGCGTCTGTACCAGCTCCTTTCCCTGCATCTGCTGATCCGTCAGTGCACTGCTTAAAATCATACAGGGATTGGCCACATTCACTACAATCGCCGAAACCTTTCTGCTCACCTCTTCCGTAAGAATCTGCCTTCGATAACATAAATATCCGACCGCCATCATCAGAAACATCACGATCATCTGCTGCAGCATCACCATACCAGAACCCTCACATTCACTTTTCCTTTCCTGCTTAACCCTTTTTCGCCCTCATAGGCAAACTTCCCATAGCCGCGGACGGTAATCTGATCCCCCTCCTTCAGCGCCCGGCTGTTATTCTCACACAGTCTTCCGTTGATAAATACCTTCTGCTCCCGGAACAGCTCATTACTTTCTGTCCGTGAAAGATGATACACCCCCGCAATCAGCGCATCGATCCGTGCGGAGCTGATCTGGATGAGCTTTTCCTCCGGTTCCTTCTGCAAAAAGACCGGCGGCTCTTCGCAGACCGTACACTGTACACTTGTATGCCGGATCCGTGTAAGATTTTCGGTAATATATTCTGCCATGCTTTTCAGGCAGAACAGATACCCCGTCTTGTCCTCAATATAAATATCTCCCAGCGTACTCCGTTCAATCCCAAGGTTCATGAGTGCCCCCAGAAAATCCCGGTGCGTCAGCGCATCCGCAAACTTATTCATTAACGGTGCCATTTTGATACAGCAGATCGGGAACTCCCATTCCTCACCGAACCGGATCACTGCCCTCTCACACCCCTCCTGACCTCCGAAAACGCAGTACGGTACATACGAAAAGTCCATGGAATAAAAGACGGACTGCTCCGGCAGACTTAAGAACCCGGTGAACGTTGCTATATGACTCTGGTCCGCTTTCCGCGCCAGATCGGTAAAATGCTTCCTCAATATCTGATCTTCTTCGTTTTTCAATGAATTTCCTCTTTCTTTTGTTGCTCTTCTTTATTCTGTGCTATACTATATCCATTGGAGAAACAGGTAATATTCCTTTCTCCAAAGCCCATTGTACCATAAATGAGGCCAAATCTGAATCATTACCAAATTAACCATTTGCAATAAGGAAAGGATGGATACTATGGATTTCAAGGATGCGCTGCGAAGCATCATTAAGCCGCATAACGAAGACCCCCTAGAGCGTCTTACAACTCCCTTTGGAGAGGCGCTTTCAAAGGATAAGGTACTTACAGAATACCCGCGCCCCCAGTTTGAGCGCCCATCCTATATTAACCTGAACGGCTTATGGGACTATGCTATCCAGCCGAAAAAGGGCTTCCCCGACCGCTACGACGGGCAGATTCTCGTCCCTTTTTCTCCGGAAGCGATCCTGTCGGGTGTGGAACGCCAGCTGCAGCCGGGGGAATACCTCTGGTACCGCCGTCTGCTCCCGGTTGACGAGATGGATCTCTTTAATGACAGCCGTCTGATCCTGCATTTCGGTGCGATCGACTACGAAGCCGATATTTTTCTCAACGGAAACAAGGTAACGTCCCACCGCGGCGGATATCTTCCCATCGACTGCGACATCACGGATTTTCTGGAAAAAGGAGAAAATGAGCTGACGGTACGTGTCAGCGACCCCAGTGATGCAGGCTTCCAGAGCCGCGGCAAACAGATTTTAAAGCGTGGAGGCATCTTTTATACGGCACAGAGCGGCATCTGGCAGACCGTCTGGATGGAATGGATCCCTGCCACCCATATTGAACATATTACCATAGAACCGGACTTTGACCGGCAGGAGGTATTTATCGAGGTCGATACGGCTCTGTGTGATGCACTTCCGATGCTGCGCATCTGTGTCATGACACCGGATGCAAAACAGGTATTGTTCCGGCAGTCCCTGACTCCGAAGAGTAATCTTGCCGATGTACACAGACATCATGCGCAGTCCCAGTCCTATGATTTTACGATTTCCATTCCGGATGAACTGTTTTTCCCATGGACTCCGGAGGCTCCGGCGCTTTACCCGGTAACGGTAACCTTAGGCAGGGATGAGGTGAAAACTTACTTTGCCCTACGCACCTATACCATTGAATTATCGGAGGATAAACCGGTCTTCTGTCTCAATCACAAGCCCTGTTTCCTCATGGGTGTCCTGGATCAGGGCTACTGGTCGGATGGATTAATGACGGCCCCCTCCGATGAAGCATTGCTTTATGATATCACAACCATGAAAAAGCTGGGCTTCAATATGATGCGTAAGCACTTGAAGGTAGAATCTGCAAGGTGGTATTACCACTGTGACCGCCTTGGCATGATCGTCTGCCAGGATATGATTAACGGCGGCGGTCAGTACCGGATGCCGTTTATCAACTATCTGCCCACGGTATGCCCTTCTCTGGCACGCCACATCTCGGATCAGGCTTACCATCTTTTTGCAAGAGAGGATGAAGATGCCCGTGACGAATGGGAAGAAGAGCTGGCTGATATGATTGATTACCTGAAATTCTTCCCCTCCATTGCCATCTGGTGTCCTTTTAACGAGGGCTGGGGACAGTTTGATTCGGTACGTATTGCAGAGTCCATCCGCGCACAGGATCCGACACGGCTCATCGACGCGGCAAGCGGCTGGTTCGATCAGGGTGCCGGAGACTTTATCAGCGTACACAATTACTTCCGGCGTCTTAAGGTTGCTGCCGGAGAATGGAAGAAGCATAAGAAAAGCCGGGCCTTCTTCCTGTCCGAGTATGGCGG
>ENA-OROZ01003371-OROZ01003371.1-human-gut-metagenome-genome-assembly--contig:-NODE-3371-length-10393-cov-2.594216_pt1 | contig 10393 bp, 6 predicted proteins | sample MGYA00242138_ERZ509066 | MGnify/ENA primary metagenome ERZ509066 (study PRJEB26280, sample SAMEA2338691) | human gut metagenome | biome: human gut; feature: human-associated habitat; material: faeces...
CCCCGTCCTTTAAAATCAGTCCTCCACCTAAAAAACCTATTCCGGAAACGATCTGTGCTGCCACGCGGGAGGGATCCCCGTTGCCGGATGTCATGGAGTAGGACAATACCGTAAATGCAGCCGCCCCTACAGACACGAGAATGTTGGTGCGCAGTCCGGCATTACGTTGACGGTATTGCCGTTCCACCCCAATAAGCGTACCCATAAGAAGGGCGCACCCTATTCTTGCCAGATAATCAGTCAACAGAATCATAGTTTTTTCGGTAAAGATAGGTTCATTTCAGATTGGGTTGTATTAGAATTTTATTAGAGTGGTATTAGAATTTCATTAGAAAAAATTCTAATAGTTTTCTAATAGCGTTCTAATAGTTTTCTAACACTCCTTCCTGGAAGTGATTCTTACTTTTGCGGCGCGAAAGACAAAACAGAGTGTTTAATCCATTAAAGAAAAGTAACATGTGGAAGAGCAAAAAGAGTAAAGAACAATTTGCCTTTAATGCCGAGAAGGTATTTCTGGCAGCCGGACAACCTCTCGAATCAGTCTTCAATTATTTCCAGACTACTCCTATGGGACTGACGTCGGAAGAAGTAGAAAAAAGACAATCCCTTTTCGGGAAGAACGAGGTTGTACATGAAAAAAGGAAAAAGCCGCTCATTATGTTTGCCAAGGCCTTCATTAACCCTTTCGTAGGTGTGCTGACGGCACTAGTTGCTATCTCCTTTGTGATGGACGTCCTGATGGCCAGTCCTGGTGACCAGGACTGGACCTCCATTGCAATCGTCACAACAATGATTGTCCTGAGTGCGATCCTGCGTTTCAGTCAGGAATGGAAGGCCAACCGTTCAAGCGAGGCTCTACAGAAGATGGTGACGAATACCTGCTACGTAAAGCGTGCAGGAGTTCCAGAGGGTGAAATCAGTATTGGAGAATTAGTGCCTGGCGATATCGTGATGCTTGCGGCCGGTGATATGATTCCTGCCGATCTTCGCATTATCGAATCTAAAGACTTGTTTATCAGCCAATCCAGCTTGACAGGTGAATCCGACTCGATAGAGAAATCCCCCAAGGTAATAGGGAAGAAATATCATAAGGGCAGTGTGGTTGAACTTGACAACATCTGCTATATGGGTTCCAATGTAGTGAGCGGATCAGCCAAAGGTATCGTTTTCGAGACAGGAAATAATACTTATCTGGGAACGATTGCCAAAAGTATTGCCGGTCACCGTGCCGCCACTGCCTTTGACAAGGGTATTACTAAAGTGAGCTTATTGCTTATCCGTTTCATGCTGATCATGGTTCCTATAGTATTCCTTGTAAACGGTATTACGAAAGGAGATTGGATGGAAGCTTTCATCTTTGCGATTTCAGTTGCAGTGGGTCTGACACCTGAAATGTTGCCAATGATCGTGACTGCCAACCTTTCAAAAGGTGCCATGGCTATGTCACGTAAGAAGACCATTGTGAAGGACCTGAACGCCATCCAGAACTTCGGAGCCATGAACATTCTCTGTACGGACAAAACAGGCACTCTGACACAAGACCACATCGTACTGGAACGCCACGTGAATGCGGACGGTACTGAGGATAAGGAAAACCGTATCTTACGACATGCTTACTTTAACAGTTATTTCCAGACCGGACTAAAAAATCTGATGGACCGTGCTGTCCTCTCACACGTGAAGGAACTCGGTCTCGAATCTTTGAGCAACTCTTACAAGAAGGTAGATGAAATTCCTTTTGATTTTACTCGTCGGCGTATGTCAGTCGTGGTGGAGGACAACAATGGCAAACGACAGATTATCACCAAAGGGGCCGTGGAGGAGATGCTTGGAATCTGTACCTATGCTGAATTTTGGGGTGAGGTTCGTCCACTTGCCAAAGATATACGGGTGAAAGCACAAAAGTTTGTCGAGGAGATGAACAACCAGGGCATGCGTGTGCTGGCCCTGGCTCATAAGAGCTTTCTTAGCAAGGAGAACAATTTTTCCGTTGAGGATGAACAGGAAATGGTACTGATCGGTTATCTGGCCTTTCTTGATCCCCCCAAGGAATCCGCAGCACAGGCCATCAGACAGCTGCATGAGCACGGTGTAGAAGTCAAAGTACTTTCCGGTGACAACGATGCAGTAGTGAAGACCATCTCTCGTCAGGTCGGAATTGACACCTCTACAGCTGTCACGGGTCCCGAATTGGAAAAGATGAGCGAGGAAGACAAGATGAAGGCTGTCGCAAAGGGTAACATCTTCTCCAAACTAACTCCGATGCAGAAGGTAGAGATCATTCAGCTTCTGCAAATACAGAAGAATACGGTCGGCTTCTTAGGAGACGGTATCAACGATGCGGCTGCACTGCGTGAATCGGATATAGGTATTTCCGTAGATTCTGCTGTTGACATCGCTAAGGAAAGTGCTGATATCATTCTGCTCGAAAAGGATCTGATGGTTTTGGAAAACGGTGTGATCGAAGGACGTAAGACGTTCGGTAACATTATCAAATATGTGAAGATGACCGCCAGTTCCAACTTCGGTAATATGTTCAGCGTATTGGCCGCCAGTGCCTTCCTGCCCTTCCTGCCGATGCTGCCTATCCACATCCTGATCCAGAACCTTCTCTATGATATCTCCCAGACGACGATCCCTTTCGACCGTATGGACCCGGAATACCTTCGTAAACCCCGTATCTGGGATTCTTCGGATCTTAGTCGCTTTATGATCTGGATCGGTCCCATAAGTTCTATTTTCGATATTGCGACTTATGTTGTAATGTGGTGGTTCTTCAGTTGTCAGAGTCCCGAAGCCCAATCCCTGTTCCAGTCCGGTTGGTTCATTGAAGGGTTGCTTTCACAGACACTGATTGTGCATATGATCCGCACGCGTAAGGTTCCCTTCCTCCAGAGCACCGCATCCTGGCCGGTACTGTTAATGACCTTCTCCATAATGGCTGTTGGTATCTTCGTCCCGTTCTCTTCATTCGGTGCCTCAATCGGTCTGATGCCACTTCCATGGGCCTATTTCCCTTGGCTTGTCGGTATCCTGCTGACCTACTGTATCCTGACGCAGGGTCTGAAGGTGCTCTATATACGTGCGTTTCAACGTTGGCTGTAAAAGAGTATGAGGAACCTTTATAAGAGAAAACGTTGGCAACTGTATTGTCGGTTGCTGGAATGATTGTAATAAAATAAAAAGCAACTCTACGGAACATTCGTTAGATATAACCCAATGTTCCGCAGATAAAAACCGTGATTATGAAATTAAAGACAATACTTTTCTTCATGGGCTGTACAATTCCCTGCATGGGTTATGCACAGAGTTTCAGTGGCCGATATACCACAGAATGGCAATGGAACATGAAGAAAACAACGAACTGGGTAAACCTTCTCAGGCTGGATCTGACCCTCCCGCTGTGGAAGGGCTCTCTGGAGGCTGCCACGATTCATGTTGCAAAGACAAACGAATACATCATTGATGACTGGCAGACCTTTTCCAATATCGAGGGAGAAAATGATTTTGCAGCTATCGCTGTTCTGGGGTATATGCACATGTGGAAGCATGTCTGTCTTTTTGCGGGTATACGCAATGTGAACGAGGATTTTTTCACATCTGACATTACATCCCTCTTTACCGGTAGTTCGTGTGGTATTTTCCCTACGATTTCGGCAAGCTACCCGATAGCCAATTATCCCTTGTCGGGACTGACGGTCTATTTTGATGTCAGTTTTGGCGGATGGACCTTCAGGAACAGCCTGTACAATGGCTCTGGTTATAATGGTTGGACCCGTCATGACAATCCTTTCTTGGTCCGTCTGCAACAGGATGGTGTTTTCGACATGGCGCAACTGGAATATGATTATAAAAGCGGGTACTACTTTGCTGGGGTTGCTGTACACAGCCGTCAGTGTCCCGTTGACGAAAAAGGTAAAATGTCTTCTATGGAGGAATCATTAAAGAAAGCGAGTTGTGCCTGGTGGGTCTATGGTGAACAGCCCGTATGGATCGGTGATGAGAAAAAAGTTTCCCTGATGGTACAGTATTCGGAAAACACATGCAGGCAGAACGGTTGTTACCGGTATGGGGAGCTCGGCTGTGTATATTCTGGAGGCAGCAGCTGGATCGGGTTGTCGGGTCAATATGCCCATTTTTTTCAGGGTATAGAGCATTCAGTGGAATTGACTTGGAATCAGGCACTCAATGAATCGCTGTCCATCCAGCCCACTTTCCAGTATATCAGGAACGATAACGGAAGCTTCACAGTACTTAGTGCTCGTATCTATTATAGTTTCTGAGCTGCGATTTTAAGAATAATTTTATCAAACAATGAATAAAAAACAGAATAATTATGGTTGTAAATGTTGAAAAGAAGTTGCAGGCCAATGTGCTTGACGACGTAAAATATAGCAAAAAACAAGTCAGAACAGCTATGCTCGGTCTGGTTGTCGGTCTGTGGGGGCCCTTTATAGCTGTCTTGATCCTGCTGTTTATGTGTTCAAGGGGTATCATCGGGTGAGACCGGATTTTAAGGCAACAGCCTCTCTTTGTATGAAGGCAGGCTGGTATCCTGCATATCTTCCATTCAATTTGTCCATCAGCTTCCCTTTCATTGCTTTACACCTGGCATCCCATCCGGTGCAAAAAGCAATGAAAGGATTCTGACAGGTACTGATATTCTATCTGTAAGAAAGACAACGCGTATTTAGTAAACTAAAAATGAGACTGCTGATAACGATATTACTCTATATAATATTCTGCTTATATGTGATGAAGCAGGAAAACAAACGGACTAAGCGGTATAACGGAAGGTTCAAACATCGGAGGTGAACAGAAGTGCCGCCTGCTAACGATACGGGAACGTTTTTATACCGTACCGTATCGTTATATATCCACAGTTTAGCCGGCGATATTTCTTTTGCTTGATATACGAATGATATTTCTTACAATGTTAGACAGCTCTATGCATTATCGCTATCGTATAGGAAATAGCACGGCATGATTAAAAAACTGAAGGGGTGACCTCCCCTGACATCATTGTATCATATTATTGTTTTGCCCGGTTTTCTCTTATAAACTTTGTCGGGCAGACATGATAGAAATCTTTAAATTTCTTCCCAAAATATTTGGCATCACAATATCCCAACATTTCTGCGGTTTCCGTGACGCTATAGTGTCCAGTTTCCAGCAGCAACTTTGCTCTTGCCATTTTGAACTCCACCACGTATTCTGTAGGATATTTGCCTGTGAATTCCTTCATCTTGTTATAAAAGCCGGTACGGCTCATTCCCATGTCTGCACATAACATATCTATCGTATACCCCTGTATGTCCAGATGCTCTTCGATAAGCTGGCGTACCTTGCTTATAAACAACATTTTCGCATCATCTCTTTCTCCTGTTTCGACAGAGACAGGAGTGACAGTTTCCGAGCGACGAACCACCTTCTCCCGCAATAAATTACAGCTGTTTATAAGCATGCGAATATCTGCTTTCAGATTACATATGCCTGCCGTACGTAGCACCAGCCGGTCGGCACCACTTCCGGCATGGGATAGATAACTTATGCCGTCACCGTGTTCTGCCAGAAGAACGAGCGGTATGGATGACGTCGTTTCATCGGCCTTAATATGTGAACAAAGTTCATCCCCGCATGTCCCTTCCACATACTCGTCCACAATGATTGCCTCCGGGACCTCTTTTGGCTCAACCAGCTCACGTATATCAAGAGCGCTCTGAAGCTTAATATTGAACTCTCCGGACAAAGCCTTTTGCAGGTAGTTTCCGAATATATTATCTGCCGTCACCAACAGAATATACGGATGTCGGTCTATTCTTGAAGTATAGTCTTTTTTATCGGTAGTCGTAACTTCCCCGCAATACCCGTACCTGCGGAATAAAATATTGGAATCCGATCCCGTATTTTGCCGGCCATGACAGTTTATCGGTACAATAATCCTACATACAATCGAGTTTCTGTGTCTGTGAACCCTCATTTTACCATTATGCAGACGGATAATCTTCCCCATAGCCCGTAGGCCGCTGTCCACCACCAGGTGAAATATATGGCTGTTGGTGCCATTTTTTATATTCTTGTCATTGGAGATTTGCAACTTCCAAAATTCCGTATCATGGGAGACGGCTGCATATATGTAGCTTTCAGGAGCTGTGTCATCAATCATTCGATGTACAAGATAATGGATAGCCATCGCCATCAATCCCTCGTTAAGCCCGCAACAAATTCTTCCTTCACTATGACTGACTTCCATACGGACATGATGCGAAACAGCGTATGGCTTGCAGCGCTCCAACTCTAGTTGGATGTAATGATGTATTTCCACCTGGGTAATGCGGATTTCGGATAATGTCTTCCAGTCACCCTTGTTAAGCCGGATAATGTTTCGGTGACAAGCAATGACACATTCGGCATATTCCAGCACCGATTCTAACATCTGAAAGCTGTCTCCGGACACAGTACCCTCCATAATTTCCTCCAGGCTGTTTCGCAACAACAGCAATGGAGCATGGATCCAATAGGCCATCTCGGTGGCAAGTCTGAATTGTTCTTGAATGGACAACCGCTTGTGGCACCGAAGTATCATATATGCTCCTAGAAAGAAGAAAAATGCGATAACCACCCATTCAATGGGGATTGTATGACCTGATATCACATTAAAGGCTTGATGCCCATCTGTAATTTCCGGGAAAACTCTTTGTTGCAGAAGTACTTCTGAACCCATAAAAGAGGTAAAACATAATGTTTTCATACGACTAATTTTAAGTTGGTTAATTGTTAAAATATACTTATTAAGGAAATACCAATTAATTGGTATTTCCTTAATAAGTAGAATTCTATAGATTTGCATACATAAAATATGATGATAAATATAAACGACCTATAAAAAACAAAATCATGAAAAAACTATTCTTTTATTGTACAGTCCTATTATTAGGAGGGCTTTACGCCTGTTCGGAAGATGAAGTGTTTACAACAACCGCTATAGATAAGTCAAAAGCGCTTGTGAAGTCTGAAATTCTAAACGATACCATTATTCCACTCGAGGGCAATAGGGATACCCTTAAAAGACCGCCTCAAACCAGATCATCCACAAACATACAAGAAGAACTGTCTCAATTAGAAGATGTTCCTATTTTCCTTAAAATTCAAGGCAATTCCACATCAAAACAATTTCTCAATGTAACAGATGCAGGAACGGAAGCTACTATTGCAGAATATAGTGGAGACATAAATCAACAATTTTACATAAAAATACCTTCTTCTATTGTAGGAATCCCATATTTAATCTATTCTAAAAAGACAAATACTCCCTTAAAAATAGGTGCTTATACAAGCAATCCAGCAACCAAAGTGCTTTATGCAGATAAAGATAATAATGGAGGAACATTTGGAGCTTCTTGGGACTTTGAGAAGGGAGAATATACTCCGAACTCGTTTGTTATATCAGCACAAGACTACCCACAACAAGGAAGCAGTGGAAATTGGATGGATATTTATTATCCAGTGATAACTGTTGAGGATTCTAAAATTTCATTTAGTAAATACAACAACTCTCCTCGTCAAGAATTCGCTATAGTTCCCGCTGAGGAGTTTACAATAGAATCTATAAAATATAATATTGATGCCGCTGACGCTCTAAAAGAAATGCCGGACATTGTTTTTGTTGACAGGTATATAAATAAGGGGCCTATAGAGCAAACGCACAAATTTGTAATATCCGAAACATATAAAGAAACATCCAATTTCAGTAGAAAAACATCTTATGATGTGAAAGTGAGTGCTACCACAAAAGTAAAAGTTCCTCTGGTAGCTTCTGCTGAAATAAATGTATCAACAGAGTTTGGGCAAGAATTCGTATATGGGGAAAGCGATGAACATACTATTGCCATTAATAGAGAATATCCAGTTGTTGTCCCTGCTAACTATAAGGCAGAGCTTAAACTCGTTCTATTAAAATACAACATGGATGTTGAGTATGTGGCAACATGTAGAGGTGTAACATCTGGGAAAAAACTGGAAATAAAAGGAAGGTGGACGGGGGTAGATGTTGTCGAGACAGAAGCCAGTACAGAATTTACCCCTCTGAATGGTGGTCCCACTACACGTGTTGTGATTTCAGAAAATATGCTGAATTCAAGAATGCCCATAAAAATTCAATAACATGAAAATATCCCTTTTATTTTTAATAGTTTTATTTATATAAAGTGCCTTGCACCATATACCATTTTTAGAAAGGCAACTTGAACTTGCCTTTTTTGCCTGGTTTTGCAAATGTCTTCATCATCTTCTTTGCTTCGTTGAACTGCTTAATCATACGGTTCACTTCACTGATGTCTACACCTGCTCCTTTTGCGATTCTGTGCTTTCTTGATGGATTTAAAAGATCCGGATCTCTTCTCTCAGCTGGTGTCATAGAATGGATCATAGCTTCCATACGTGCCATACCTTTTTCTGCTTCATCCATCTGCTCATCGCCAAGACCTTTCATCTTGCCCATTCCCATACCGCCAAGTCCCGGCAACATGTTCATGATATTTCCAAGTCCTCCAAGCTTCTTCATCTGCTTGATGCTCTCAAGATAATCATCAAAATCAAACTGGGCTTTTTTCATCTTCTTGGACATCTCTTTTGCTTTGTCCTCGTCAATGTCAAGTTCTGCCTCCGCCTTCTCAATCAGAGATAAGACATCTCCCATACCAAGAATCCGGTTTGCCATACGATCCGGATAAAATTGCTCCAGATCAGAAAGCTTCTCGCCCATACCGACATACAGAATCGGTTTTCCGGTTACTGCATAGATTGGTGCCAGCGAACCACCTGAACCAAAATAGCAGTCCGAAAAATAAATTGCCTCATATGCTTCCGAATTCGTATCGATTACTCCCAAGCCATCCTTCACAAAATCTGACCTGATTTCATAATAGACATCTCTGATTTCCGGCTTTATGGATTTTAAGGTTGCCTCCGTCAAAGGATGCTCTCTCCATATTACAAACACATCTCCCCGACGCTTAAATATGTCAAATATTGTTCTTAAATTATCAATAAATTTATCTTTATTATTCAATATCAGGCTGACATTGGTATTCATAAATACTTTCTTTTTATTTACAGACATTTCTTTCCAGATATCCGGAACAGGAATTCCATCTTTGCATATTTCACAGATTTTATCAATCTTTGGTGAACCTACTGCAAATACCTTTTCTAACACCTTTTCATTACCGACTATTTTCGCCTGATTCACATATGCTTCTTTTACTTCTTCATTTTGTACAAAGATACTGTCCACATTTTCCAGTGCAAAAGTATCGATTAAGTGCGTCTGCGGTTCTTTTGGAAATAAAAAATATGGTATGTATATCAATAAGTTCGTGTAATTTTTTAATATATTAGAATAAAATTTCGGCTCCACGCTTGTAACCAGATTGCCCAGGTCATACGGATTATGTATAAAAATTGCATCCGGCATCCGTTCCGCAAAATTATAATCCTCATAATGTGTTATCGGTACATCAGCAGGGAACAGTTTTCCCTCATAATGGTATTCGCCAAAGGTTCGGTCCGGATTTCTGTCATAATAAGGAATCGGCACCACATATGTATCAAAATCATCATCTTCAAAAGCCCGTTTCCATATACTTTCCAACGAATCCCACATGGACACTTTATATGGCAGAAATACAATTTCCCATTTGCCTTTTATATCATCCCTTACACTATCTTCTATGACATGAAGCTGTGCATTTAAGTTTTCTTTTATCTTCTCATATATTCCATTTGAAATATTTACAGAGGTCGTATAAAGCAATTCACAATACGCTTCTAAATATTTCACCGTGATAAAATTCTCACCTTCTGACTGCTCAATGCTTTCTCCGATATGTATTGCTGCATTCTGGCAATCCTCTAAAAGTGCACAAACACTCTGATTATCTTTTTCCTTTATCAGTGTTTCCACATTGCTGTGTGCTTCATAGAGAGTCTGTATTAATTCAAGTATATTTTCTTTTATATTATTTCTCATATGCCCTGATTCTCGCCTGTGCTTTTGCATAATCTCCACATTTCCGATAATATTCCAGTGCCTGTCCGATGTCTCCGAGGCACTCCCGGATTACACCTGCATTGTAATATGCCAGATAAGAATTTGTTCCTGTCATCCGTGCGCTCTTATACTCCGTTGCCTTTAAGAACTCAGCTACTGCTTCTTCGTAACGTTCATTATTCATATAGATGAGTCCCATCAGAAACTTGAAATCCGCACAGTCTCCAAACTCTTCATAAATCCCCTGAAACTGCAATGCCGTTTCAACCCGCCCGGTATTCAAAAGTGCGTATCCATAGCTTTCTACCATGTCAATTACATATTCCAGCTTTGGATTCAAGT
>ENA-OROZ01003374-OROZ01003374.1-human-gut-metagenome-genome-assembly--contig:-NODE-3374-length-10383-cov-2.421766_pt1 | contig 10383 bp, 7 predicted proteins | sample MGYA00242138_ERZ509066 | MGnify/ENA primary metagenome ERZ509066 (study PRJEB26280, sample SAMEA2338691) | human gut metagenome | biome: human gut; feature: human-associated habitat; material: faeces...
TTCGCGGGATTGTGAAGTGGAGCCAATTCGCAGCAAGCAGCGATCTTTTTCTTGGCATCCTCGTCAACACGGACGCTCTTGGCGAAGAATTCACCACCATGAGCCACACGGTGTCCCACTGCCTTGATGTCCGTCAAGGCCTTGATTACCCCATGTTTCGGGTCAACCAATGCTTTCAATATCAAGTCGATCCCGGCTGTATGGTCAGCGATAGGTTCTTCTACCACGTATTTATCTTTTCCTTCCGGTTTGTGAGTGAAACTTCCCACGGGTAAACCGATCTTTTCCACTAATCCTTTCGCGAGTAACGTCGGTTCTCCTGCCATGTCAAGTAATTGATATTTGATGGAGGAACTTCCGCAGTTTAAAACTAGTACGTTCATTATAATTTAATTTGAAATGGTAATACTTGTTGAGTTTATTTTGCCGCAGCTTGATTTACCGTGATGGCAACGAGATTCACAATGTCGCTTACTGAACAACCTCTTGACAAATCGTTGATCGGGGCTGCCATACCTTGAAGTACTGGACCAACGGCTTCGATTCCCGCGATGCGTTGTACCAGTTTATAGCTGATGTTTCCGACTTCAAGACTGGGGAAAATCAATACGTTGGCTTTACCGGCTACAGGGCTTCCCGGAGCTTTGCTAGCACCTACAGATGCCACGAGTGCTGCATCGGCTTGCATTTCACCGTCAATCATCACGTCGGGAGCCATTTGTTTGGCGAGTTCGGTTGCTTTTACAACTTTGTCAACCAGTTCGTTTTTAGCAGATCCCTTGGTGGAGAAACTTAACATGGCAACTCTCGGCTCGATTTTAGCGATAGCTCTGGCCGTTCCGGCAGTAGCGACGGCGATTTGCGCCAATTCTTCAGCAGTCGGGTTAGGCAACACGGCGCAGTCAGCACACACGATCAAACCGTTTTCCCCGTATTCCGGTTTATTGGTTAATAACAGAAATGCTCCTGATACAACAGACATACCCGGTAAGGTTTTCACGATCTGTAACGCGGGACGTAACACATCTCCGGTAGCATTCTTTGCTCCGGCAACTTCTCCGTCAGCATCACCGCTCTTGATCATCAAAGTGGCAAGGTATAGCGGATCAAGAACGAGCTTCATGGCTTGTTCTTTTGTCATACCTTTACTTTTGCGAAGTTCAACCAAAAGGTCTGCATACGCTTCCTTTTTCTCGTGGTTTGCAGGATCGATGATCGTGGCTTTACCGATGTTTTTCAAATCGAATTTCTCGGCCAATGCTTTAATTTCAGCCGGATTACCGATCAGGATGATTTGAGCGATACCTTCACCAATCAGGATGTCAGCTGCTTTCAACGTACGTTCTTCTGTTCCTTCCGGAAGTACAATGCGTTTGTTGTACTTCTTCGCATTTTCTTTGATTTGTTCAAGGAGATTCATGATATTTTTATTTTAATATATAGTTACTCGCAATCGTTAGCGCAAAAGTAGAAATAAATAATCAATTTGTAATGCAGACATTACAAAAAAGTTCATTGTTACCCCTGTTTTATTTTCCGAGCTTGAAACGAATACGTAATACTCCATCATTAAAATCGAACGAGATGATGCGGAAAGTTCCGATCTCGGCCGTGTTGGTGACATGAAGACCGATACAAGCGCATTGATCGTAATCCCCGATACGAATTACTCGTACTGTCTTGATTCCCGGTTCAGGAAGGCGAGTGAGATTGATGCAAGCCGGCACTTGATCGATCGGATAGAAGATTTCTTCCACGTTGATATTCTGTTGTATGATGTCATTTACCGCTTGCTCCACGGTGGCAATGTCTTCTGCGGAAGGAGCTGTCGTGAAGTGGTAATCACATTTGGATTTCTTTTTCTCGATATGGGCAGAGAAAGAACGTTCACAATGGAAGTATTTGACCATCTGAGAATTTAAAAGGTGTTCTGCCGTATGCATCGGAGGATATTCCTGTTTGTTGTGTGCATTTAGCTGGATTTCTTGTTCCATATATTAATTGTTGTGATTGATTTAATTTATATCTAACTTAGATTCAATTAGAAAATGCAATAATAAACAATTAATTTCCTGTTTTCAATTAATTTCCTAACTTTGTCGCTTGATCGGGCGGGATTTTTCCGCCGCGGGATTGCTTTACAAGTGGTTCCGGTTTAAATTTAGGTTTAAATAAAACTGTAATTATGAAGTTATTAGAAGGAAAGACTGCCATTATCACGGGGGCATCAAGAGGAATCGGAAAGGCTGTGGCATTGGAATTTGCCCGTCAAGGAGCGAACATCGCTTTCACCGATTTAAGATATGATGAAATAGCTCAAGAAACCGAAAAAGAAATTGCTGCTTTGGGTGTGAAAGCTAAAATGTACGCTTCCAATGCTGCCGATTTCGCGGCTACGAATGCTACCGTGGATGAGATTGTTAAAGAATTCGGACGTGTAGATATACTTGTAAATAATGCCGGTATCACGAAAGATACCTTGTTAATGCGCATGAGTGAAGAACAATGGGATGCCGTGATTAACGTGAACTTAAAATCCGTGTTTAATTTCACGAAGGCCGTGTCTGCCGTTATGTTACGTCAAAAATCAGGTTCCATCATCAGCATGAGCTCCGTGGTGGGTGTGAGTGGTAACGCTGGACAAGCAAACTACGCTGCCTCCAAAGCCGGAATTATCGGATTTACAAAGAGCGTGGCTAAAGAACTTGGTTCGCGTAATATTCGTGCCAACGCTGTTGCTCCGGGATTCATCATTACCGATATGACCGCACAATTACCAGAAGACGTGCGCAAGGAATGGGCTGCCAAAATTCCGTTGAAGAGAGGTGGTACTCCGGAAGATATCGCGAAAGTATGTGTGTTCTTAGCTTCTGATTTGTCTGCTTATGTGACAGGTCAAACAATCCATGTTTGCGGTGGAATGAACATGTAGACATCGCTGAAGGCGAGTTAAAAGTTGCAGGTTGTTAGGTTACAAATTGTACCGATAACCTGCAACTTTTTTTCTATCGTGAGAATTCGAGTCTTTTCGTTAAATACCGTGAAAAATAAAACTTTGTCACGCTTGTCTTGGTTATTTTCCGGAATATGTCTAATTTTAAAACATCGTAATACCACCATCTTCGGATGGCACTAACGAATTATGGTCTGGTTTTTGTAAGTTTGGATATTGAACAAAAGGAATAAACTCATGGGAAATAATGTCAGATGTAGAGTGAAGGCGGCTTGGCGAACAATAGGGGCGTGTCTGTTATTGGGAGGCATCGTGTCATGCAGTAGTTACAAAATGTTGGATATTGACGTGTTGCATCCGGGGAAGTTGAACGTCGGAACCAAGAACGCCCAGATTTTGTTTATCGACCGGAAACTGGTACATCAGTTGGATTCTCTCACCGCTCACCAGTTGTTCTCTAGTTTGCGGTTACGGAGAAACGAAGTCGTCAATCATTTCTATAACGGGGTGCGTGACGGCTTGCGTAACGGTGTACAGCCTATTTTATTGGTTAAAGGGTTAGGATTGAACACGGAATATATTCCGGACGGATATACCCCCGCACCTATATCACCGGAAGGTATTGCCGCGTTGGAAAAAGTTTCCGGACAAACGTATATACTCTCGGTGGAATACTGTAAGTTCGGGGTGGATGATGCGGGTCGGTTGATGCTTGATTCCAACCTCTTTGTGCGTTTATATGACCCGGAGGGTGTCGTGGTGGATTCTGCAACTACCCACAAGTTGGACGACGTGGACGAGACACTCTTCGAGGGAAACAGTTATGATATAATTTGTAATTTCTTTTACAATAACGGGGTGAAATATGCAGAACGTTTAACACCAACCTGGAAGCCTGAAGAGCGTAGGATTTACACGAATAACCGTCTGCTGAATCTCGGTTACTACTATTTTGAAAACGAAAATGACGAAGAGGCCCGGCGAATATGGAATGCGGCTTTGAACCTGAAACCCAAGGTTGCGGCTAGTGCCGCGGTGAACCTGGCATGGTTCTACGAAAAGGATGGTAACTTCTCGTCGGCGAAGGCGTTATTGGAAGCGGCATTGAAAACACTGCAAGCGAATAACATCAGTAATGGTTTATCCGTATATATTACGGATTACATAAAGCGTTTGGAGAAACGCATCGAGGATGAAACCAAAATTATGGAACAGTTATAAACGATTTTAAAGCATGAGAAATTTCGATTATTACAATCCCGTAAAAATCCTTTTCGGGAAAGGAAAAATTGCCGAGATCGCGAAATGGATTCCGAAAGGAATGAAAGTTATGATGACCTACGGTGGTGGAAGCATCAAGAAAAACGATGTCTATGAACAAGTGATGGATGCGTTGCAAGGATTTGATATTGTGGAGTTCGGGGGTATCGAACCGAATCCGAAATACGAGACATTGATGCGGGCCGTGGAACTGGCAAAGCAAGAAAACGTGGGATTTCTTCTAGCTGTGGGTGGGGGTTCCGTGATTGATGGAACAAAATTTATTGCCGCCGCCACTTGTTTTGAAGGGAGTGAACCTTGGGACATCGTGGCAAAAGGAGCACGGGTGAATGCAGCTCTCCCGTTGGGAACCGTGCTGACTCTTCCGGCTACAGGATCGGAAATGAATAATGGAGGAGTGATCACTCGCCAAGCCACGTTAGAAAAATTGGCGTTCAGTTCTCGTCACGTGTTCCCGAAATTCTCCGTGTTAGACCCGATGGTGACTTATTCCTTACCCATGAAGCAAGTGGCTAACGGGGTGATCGATACTTTCGTGCATGTCATGGAACAATATTATACATTCCCGGAACAAGCTGAAATTCAAGATCGTTTCTCGGAATCCATTTTGAAAACCCTGATTGAACTGGGGCCGAAATTGATGCATGCCGAAAAGCCGAATTATGAGGATCGGGCCAACTTCATGTGGGCCGCCACGATGGGCTTGAACGGGTTGATTGCCTGCGGGGTATCGCAGGATTGGTCAACTCACCATATCGGTCATGAATTGACCGCTTTCAACGGGTTGGATCACGGGATCACGTTGGCGATTGTTCTACCGGGAGTGATGAATGCCACGAAGATCAAACGTCGCGAGAAACTGTTGCAATATGCCTCACGCGTGTGGAATATTGACACGGATCAGCCCGATGCTGCCGATCAGGCAATTGCTCGTACGGAACAATTTTTTAATGAATTGGGCGTGAAGACCCGCTTGTCTGATTACGGCGTGGGTATCGACACGATCGACCGTATCGAAAAGCGTTTCCGTGAGCGGGGAAATTTTGCCTTAGGCGGAATCGATGATGTGAACGTGGATAACGTGAGAGCGATATTAACTTCTAGACTTTAATAATTTAGAATGTAATATGTAGAATTTAGAATGTGATAAAGGACTTTCTTGCTATACATGTTACATTCTAAATTCTACATTCTAAATTTTACATTTCATATCGTATGTTGCGTGTATATCGGGCTTCCGCCGGTGCGGGGAAGACTTTTGCTTTGACGATGGAATATTTCAAGATCGTTTTTAACGCTTCTTCCGAGTATAAAAACGTGCTTGCCGTGACCTTTACAAATAAGGCCACGGAAGAGATGAAATCCCGTATCGTGCGAGAGTTGAACAAACTGGCAGAGGGACAGAAGAGCGATTACCGGGAGGAACTTAAACGGGCGCTGAAATTGACAGACGAGCAGGTGAAGGAACGGGCCGGCGTGTTACGTACCTTGATCCTGCACGATTACGGGCGATTATCCGTGACAACAATCGATCGTTTTTTTCAACGGGTAATCAAAGCGTTTACCCGTGAACTGGGAATATTTCCCGGGTATAATGTCGAGTTGGATAGTGACTACGTGTTACAGCGGGCCGTAGATCAGGTAATGCAGCGCATGAACAAGGACAAGGAGTTGAGAACGTGGATTACCGATCTGATGAGCGATAGCGTGGAGGATGCCAAATCGTGGAGCGTGAAGAATAAGATCGCGGAACTGGGGAAGGAGTTGTTTGGCGAAAGTTACATGCTTTTTGACAAGGAAGTGAGGGAAAAGTTTAACGATCGTGGGTTCTTGAAAGGCTATAAGATGTTCCTGCAGGGCGTGGTTTCCCGTTTCGAGGATCGCATGGAGACGTTCGGTCAATCTGCTTGCCGGTATATCGAGGAGAGTGGGTTACACGCGGAGGATTTCAAAGGAGGGAAGCGAAGTTTTATAAATTATTTTTACAAGCTGCGGGACAAAGGCTTGGATAAGATTCCCGATTCTGCCCGAAAGGCAATTGATAACCCGGATGAATGGGTGACCAAAAAGCAGGACTCCTCGCTTCGGGCATTGATCGAGAATGTTTACCCGGAACTGAACACGAGCTTGCGGGAAAGTGTTGAATATTATGACAAGAATTTGCCGGATTACGTGTCGGCGGTTCTACTTTCGAAGAATCTTTACCAACTGGGGATTCTGAATGATTTGTACGGGGCCGTGAGGGATTATTGTGACGAGAAAGGGCTTATGTTACTGAGTGACACGACCCGTTTGCTCAACATGCTGATTGCCGGGAATGACACCTCTTTCCTGTTCGAGAAAACGGGAAACTTCTACAAGCATATCATGATTGACGAGTTCCAGGATACCTCCACCATGCAATGGGGAAATTTCCTGCCACTTGTCGTGAACACCCTTTCCGAAGGGGGGAGGGCTTTGATCGTGGGCGATGTGAAGCAGAGCATTTATCGCTGGCGTAACGGAGACTGGCGTTTATTGGCAGAAGGAGTGGAGCGGGATTTGGCAACATTCGGCACGGATAACGTGATTCTCGAGCATAATTGGAGAAGTTACAAGGAGGTGGTGGAATTCAATAACCGTTTCTTTGTCTTGGCCGCACGGCAGTTAAAGGAATTGTACGACAGCGAATGCGGGGAAGAAAACGTGTATTCCCGTTCCATTACGGAAGCCTATCACCACCCGGAACAACTTGTAAGCCGTTCGGGAAACGGGTACGTGGAGATCCGTTTCGGAGGAGAAAAACAAGAAGAGGGAAGTGACGTGGAGATCATGAATGCTGTCGTGGATGTCATCAACGATACGATACACCGGGGCGGAGAGTTGAAAAACTGTGTGATTCTTGTGCGTAACGGTAAGGAGGGGGCTTTCGTTGCCGATTACCTGATCGAATATAACAAACGGGAGAACATCCCTTTCCCGATCACGTTTATATCCAATGATTCGTTATACGTTTCCTCGTCACCTTACGTGGAATTAATTATTAACGTGTTGCGCTACATGGTGGAACCGTATGATGCCGTGAATCGAACCGTGTTGCTTTATAATTATCGGACCTTTGTCCGGGGAGAAAATACTTCACGGGAAGATCTTCTTTTCAAGGCCGGTAGTACGGACGAGAGTTTTCTTGACACGATTGACTTGCCTTTTTTACGGGAGCCGGAGAAATTGACCTGTAGCTCCTTGTTCGAGATCACGGAATCGATCATCGAGGTTTTCGGCTTGCGGGCACGAACGGAAGAGTTGCCTTACCTGATCGCTTTTCAGGATATTCTCTTTGATTACGAGAAAAATAACACGAATAGCATCCCTGTTTTTCTTGAATGGTGGGAGAAAGAGAAGGATAAAAAGGTATTATCCACCTCGGAAGAAGTGGATGCCGTGCGTATTCTCACGATACATAAATCCAAGGGATTGGAATTCAAAACGGTTATTATCCCTTTCTGTGCATGGGATCTCGATGACACTCGTCACGGACGTCGGATATGGTGTCAAAACCGGGAGGAAGGATTCCGGGAGCTGGAATACGCACCGTTAAACTATTCCTCTAAATTGCTAGATAGCCATTTTCGTGAGGATTACCTCCATGAACACGTGAAAGCTTACGTGGACAATTTGAATCTGCTGTACGTGGCATTCACGCGGGCGGAACGGGAGTTGTACGTTTTACCTTACGCTCCAAAGATAACGAAAGAGGGAAAACCCTCAGATATCGGTGCTTTCCTATTTCAAGTTCTGGAGGCAGGCGAGATACCGGAATGGAATTCCGAAAATTCATCTCTGGTCATCGGGGAGAAGCAATTGATAACCGGTAAGGAAAAAGTGGAAGACGATAATACGTTAAGCCTGGCGGAATATCCGATTTATGAATTAAACGAGCGGGTCAGCGTACGGTATAAATATGAAGATTATATCGATCCGGAAAAGACGGAAACTTCTGCTGTTGACGAAGGGAAAATATTGCACGAAATTTTCCGTCGTATCGAAACGGTGGAGGATGTCGACCGTGCGGTAAATAATATGTATGCCTCCGGATTGCTAACCTCGGTGGAGCGTGCGGATTACCGGGAACAGGTAGTGGCTTATTTGAACAACACCCCCCATTCGGAATGGTTTGATGGGAAATATAAAGTTATTAATGAACGGGATATACTTTTCTGTCATTCGGGAAAAGCTCGTCCCGACCGGGTTATGATTGATGGGAAAAAAGCCATTGTCGTGGATTATAAATTCGGTCAGAAGGAAGAGAAATCATATATCCGACAGGTTGGATTCTATTGTAAAACATTGCGACAGATGGGGTACACCGATGTCTCCGGTTATATCTGGTACGTTCCTTTGGGCAAAGTCGTGTCCGTGTGAGGCCCATACAAATATTCTATTAACCTACCACCCCTATCTCCTCCTAAGGTTGTACAAGAGGGAATAGGGGTGGTAATCAACTCTCCCCTCGCGTAAGGGGGAGTGGTCGTGACGGCGGAATTTTATTTCCTGCGATAATCCTGCCGTTTTTTGCCAAGAGGCACGCTAACACCTAAGTAGACATTTGCCCGGTTAGCATCGCCTAGTGATTTGGTCATCAGGTAGTCAGAACCAATGAAAATAGAACCTAATTTCAAACCGATACCCAACGTTTCGAAGTCACTATGCAAGAAAGAGTAACTTAATGACACCCCGAACCAGTTTTTCGGGCGGTAGTTGGCTGAGATCGTTAATTCGGAGTAAGCTTCAGGCTGCGTGAACTGAGTGGAGGACAACAAACCGAATCCAAGCTTGTTATTCAGAAGGGTGTATTCTGCACCAAGATTCAAGGTTGAACGAAGACTGGTACTCCGGCTTTTGGCATTTTCTTCCGTTTGGAATTGAATCAAGTCGAAGTCGAAAACATCTCCTGCTTCAGTATTGTCCGGATCGTATTCATCTGAGCCGGAATTGGCGAAGTCACCGTAATCATGTTCACTGTTCGTCGTGGCGATTGTGGTAGATGATTTTGTCCAATTGATAAAACCGAGGTCAATAATGGCTGCTGATAAGTTAATGCAACCAAATAAATTGTAACTTGCACCTAAATCAAGACCCAATCCATAACCGGAAATCCCGGGAGAATCGAAATCAATATCATCAATGTATCCGCTGTCTGAATTATAAGAGAATTCCAAGCCTTTCATGGAAGCCTCCAAGCGTCCTTTTGTTTTAACTTTCCAAGATTGATAACTTGCAAGGTCGTCGGTATTTACGTGTGCGTAAATCTGATCTATTTTGGCATCCAAATTTCCTAATCCGACTAATAATTTCACGCGTCCGCCGACAGTCAAATCCTTTGTTACCGGACGGGAATACCCTAATCCTATTTCAGTGAAAATATTTGCATGGAGCTCCATGTCCTTAATATCATAATTAAGATTGACATTCTCATCGAGTTCCGGATTGGTATTGGCGTAACGGGCAAGTTCAAACATACTCTTCGGGATAGAGGCACTAATAATGGAGCGCGCTCCCAGGTTTACCGTCCAAAACCCTTTCCCGCTGTAAATACCAAAGGAAATAAGGTCCAGCGTCAGGTCGATGTTCATCGTGTTCTTGTTGTCCAGACGATTTATAAACTGATCACTATTCAAAAAGCTATTCTTATTTTGGATAATGTCGATAAAATCATCGATACTTAATTTGTTCGAAGAGGCAGATAATCCGATGGCACCGATAGCGGGAATATTAAAATATCCTCTAGCGGGCTGTAAGGCTGGGTTCATTTTAAGTCTGGACGGAACGTTGTCCATAAAATAAGAAGTTCTCAGTCCTTGCGCGAACCCCTCGGAAATGCTCATAACACTCAATAACATAGCTATGTAGCTAACTTTCAAAAAGGTAAAACTTTTTTTCATAAATAGTGTCGTTTATAAATCTGAATTGATATTTATTATGACGCAAAATTGCCATTTTATTTTAGAATAGACAAGGATTATTATTAATTATTTGTTTCATTTTGATATTTTGAAAACATAATTTATCATTTGATGTTTGGAGATGTAAAATGAATATTCTATCTTTGCACTCGCAAAACGAAAGGAGTTCTGCTTATATTGCGGGATGGAGCAGTTGGTAGCTCGTTG
>ENA-OROZ01003387-OROZ01003387.1-human-gut-metagenome-genome-assembly--contig:-NODE-3387-length-10333-cov-2.061491_pt1 | contig 10333 bp, 7 predicted proteins | sample MGYA00242138_ERZ509066 | MGnify/ENA primary metagenome ERZ509066 (study PRJEB26280, sample SAMEA2338691) | human gut metagenome | biome: human gut; feature: human-associated habitat; material: faeces...
GAGTTCGTTCATGCTTCCCTGTTCGCAGGCATCGCATTCCTGAAGGCTGGCTGTGCAACCGTACACGGCATGTCCTTCCCGCTCGGCGGCACCTATCACGTTCCGCACGGCGAGTCCAACTACGCTCTGTTCGGCAAGATCCTCGAGATGTACGACGAGTACGAGCCGGCTGGCGAGCTGGGCAAGTTCAAGGAAATCGTTGCTCGCTGCCTGGGCTGCACCAAGGAAGACGCTCTGCGCACCCTGAACGTAACCCTGGAGAAGGTTCTGCACCTGAAGCCGCTGCATGAGTACGGCTTCAAGGAAGAGGATGTCAAGGCATTCGCTCTGTCCGTTGATGCAAACCAGCAGCGTCTGATCACCAACTCCTACCGTCCGTGGAGCATCGAGCTCAGCGAGCGCGTTTACAAGGAGTGCTTCTAAGCGAAAGCTTAAAGGCGTAATAAGCGAACTAAACGTCTGATAGGGCGGGGAGCCCCGCCTCCCTGCCCTGTTTTCGTTTTTTCGGCCTGTTTTCACAGGCTGCGTTCCTGTCCGGTGCGTCCATAGCGGCTGCACCGAAAACCAAAAAAGAAAGGATACCAAACGCTATGATGACCAAAGAGCAGTATATTGAGTCTCTTCGCAAGCTGCATCTGAACCTTTACATGTTCGGCAAGAAGATCGAGAACCCGGTTGATGACCCGGTTATCCGTCCGTCGCTGAACTCCTTCGCCGCTACCTATGAGCTGGCTGAGGATCCGCAGTATGAAGATCTGATGACCGCTACCTCCCACATCTCCGGCAAGAAGATCAACCGCTTCACCCACATGCATCAGTCCACCGACGACCTCATCAAGAAGGTCAAGATGCAGCGTCTGCTCGGCCAGAAGACCGCAGCATGCTTCCAGCGCTGCGTAGGCATGGACGCTATGAACGCTGTTTTCTCCTCCACCTACGAGATCGACGAGGCATGCGGCACCAAGTACCACGAGAATTTCGTCAAGTTCTGGACCGATGTGCAGAACAACGATTGGGGCGTTGACGGCGCTATGACCGACGTTAAGGGCGACCGTTCCCTCGCTCCGTCCAAGCAGGCTGACCCGGATCTGTTCCTGCACGTTGTCGAGCGCACCGCGGACGGCGTTTACGTTACCGGCGCGAAGGCTCACCAGACCGGCTTCGTAAACTCTCACGAGGTTATCGTAATGCCGACACAGGCGATGGGCGAGGACGACAAGGACTACGCAGTTGCATTCGCAGTTCCGACAGACGCAAAGGGCATCTTCATGATCGTCGGCCGTCAGTCCTGTGATACAAGAAAGCTTGAAGGCAGCGAGATCGATGTAGGAAACTCCCAGTTCGGCGGAACAGAGGCTCTCGTAATCTTCGATGATGTATTCGTACCGAATGACCGTATCTTCTTAAACGGCGAGAATGAGTTCGCAGGTGTTCTGGTTGAGCGTTTCGCAGGTTACCACAGACAGTCCTACGGCGGATGTAAGGTTGGTGTCGGTGATGTCCTGATCGGTGCTGCTGCCGTTGCCGCAGACTTCAACGGTGCTCAGAAGGCATCCCATATCAAGGACAAGCTCATCGAGATGACTCACTTAAATGAGACACTTTACTGCTGTGGTATCGCATGCTCCGCAGAAGGCCGTCCGACAAAATCCGGCAACTACCTGATCGACCTTCTTCTCGCAAACGTCTGCAAGCAGAATGTTACAAGATTCCCGTACGAGATCGCTCGTCTTGCAGAGGATATCGCCGGTGGTCTTATGGTTACCGCACCGTCCGAGAAAGACTTAAAGGATCCGTTCCTGGGCAAGTATGTTGACAAATATTTCCGCGGTGTAAACGCTGTTTCCACAGAAAACCGTCTCCGCATCATGAGACTCATCGAGAACCTGACTCTTGGCGCAGCCGCTGTCGGATACCGCACAGAATCCATGCACGGCGCAGGTTCCCCGCAGGCACAGAGAATCATGATCTCCCGTCAGGGCAACCTCGCAATGAAAAAGAAACTTGCGAAAGATATCGCAAAAATCACAGAATAATAACGGGAGGTATCTTCCATGAGTTGGGAAAACGAATATAAATCTAAGCTCACCACTGCCGAAAAGGCAGTGGAGCTTATTAAATCCGGCAACCGCGTCGTGATCGGCCATGCCTGCGGAGAGCCGTCCTATCTGGTAGACGCAATGGTTGCAAATGCGGAAAGCTACCACGATGTGGAGATCGTCCACATGGTCGCTATGGGAAAAGCCGGTTATGCACAGCCGGGAATGGAATCCCATTTCCGCCACAACGCTCTTTTCGTTGGCGGCACTACAAGAAAAGCAGTCGCAGAGGGTCGCGGTGACTATACTCCGTGCTTCTTCTACCGCATTCCGTCATTATTTACAAACGGAAGTCTCCCGGTCGATGTAGCGCTCGTTCAGGCTACTCCGCCGGATGAAAACGGAAACATGAGTCTCGGAATCTCTGTAGACTACACACTTCCGGCAGCAAGAGCTGCAAAAAGCGTGATCGTTCAGGTAAACCATGAGCTCCCGAGAACCGGCGGTGACAGCTGCATCAATGTATCAGACGCGAATATTGCCGCGATCGTGGAGCATGATGCTCCGATCATTGAGCTCGCTCCGCCGAAGATTGGTGATGTGGAGCGCGCCATCGGCGCAAACTGCGCATCCCTGATCCACGACGGTGATACCCTTCAGCTTGGGATCGGCGCAATTCCGGATGCTGTTCTTCTCTTCTTAACAGAAAAGAAAGACCTCGGCATCCACTCTGAGATGTTCTCCGACGGCGTTGTGGAACTGGTTGAAAAAGGTGTTATCACGAACACAAAGAAAAAGACCCATGTCGGCAAGTTTGTCGCAAACTTCTTAATGGGTACAAAGAGACTTTACGATTTCGTCAACAACAATCCGGATGTTGAGATGTATCCGGTTGATTATGTAAACAATCCGGTCGTTGTCATGAAGGAAGACAACATTGTCTCCATCAACTCCTGCGTCCAGATCGACCTGATGGGACAGGCCGCTTCCGAGACTATCGGATATACCCAGATCTCCGGTGTCGGAGGTCAGGTGGATTTCGTCCGCGGTGCTGCCATGGCAAAGAATGGCCGTTCCATTCTCGCCTTCCCGTCCACAGCCGCGAAGGGAACCGTTTCCAAGATTGTTCCGCTGCTTGACGAAGGCGCAGCCGTTACAACCTCCAGAAATGACGTGGATTACGTCATCACGGAATATGGTATAGCAAAATTGTCCGGAAAGACCTTAAAACAGCGTGCGCATGCTCTGATCGAGATCGCCCACCCGAATTTCCGCGACGAATTAAAGAAAGTTTACGAGGAGCGGTTCCACTGTTCCTATGAGTAAACGGCGAACTCCCTGCCGTTAGTCCGGTGCCCTCGGGATACGGCAGGATGAACCATCAGTCCTGTGCCGGCCTTTCAGTTTCTGATCGTCTTCCGGTACGGGACTGCACTTCCATAATGTATGATAGGAGTTACACATATGGCCTTACATCGTGAAAATGGCAAAGAACAGCCCTTTATTCCGGCCGGTCCATTTAAGATCCGGATCCCGTTTATCCATTATCGCTGGGAAATTTCCGAATGTCTCCAGGCGATCTTAATGTGTGCGACCTGTCTCGGTGCGATCCCGGTTCTTCAGGAGCTCTTAGGGGTTCCTTACGAAGTCGCATGGAGCATGGTCATCATCAACGGTTTCTTCTACAATCTCCACTCTTTATTAGGAGATCCAGTTGTACCGGGATGGATCACACCGGCAATTCCCCTTGTAACTGCATTTTTAACGCTCACAGAGCAGGGACCTGAGCGTGTCCAGACTATGATCGCCTTACAGCTCGTTGTCGGACTGATCTTCCTCTTCATGGGAATCACCGGTCTTGCAAGTAAGATCATCGGTGCGATCCCGAATGCAATCAAATCCGGAATTCTCCTCGGCGCAGGCTTCTCTGCGATCATGGGTGAATTCAAAGCAGGCGGACGTGCCGGTCTTTATCCTGTAACCGTTCTCGTCGGTTCCATCTTTGCATACTTCCTTCTCTTCTCTCTTTTATTTAAGAAGATGAAGGCAAAAAATAAACTCTGGTACATGGTCGGCAACTTCGGCATGCTGCCGGCGGTCATCGTAGCCGTGATCGTAGGACCTCTCTCCGGTGAGCTTCCGGCACCGAATCTGGTTCTTGGTTCAATTATCAAGATTCCGGATTTCGCAATCATCTGGAATACCTTAAGCCCGTTCGCGATCGGTTTCCCGAGCATCGGAAAGATCATTTCCACGATTCCGACAGCCATCGCTGTTTATATCATCGCATTCGGCGATTTCGTTTCCAGTGAGCAGCTGATCCGCAGCGCTGAGGAAGTCCGTACCGATGAGCACATCGACTTCAACGCGAACCGTTCCAACATCATCAGCGCGATCAGAAACATCATTCAGGCGTTTATCTGCCCGTATCCGAGCCTTTGCGGTCCGCTCTGGGCAGCCGTTACAGCCGCTGTTTCCGAACGTTACAAAGACGGCAGAAAAGCAATGGATTCCATTTTCAGCGGAGTCGGTACCTTCCGTTGGTCCACCTTTATCTGTGTTGCCCTTGTTCCGGTTGCATCCTTCGTACAGCCGATCCTTCCTGCAGCTTTGTCTCTGACTCTTATCGTGCAGGGCTTTGTCTGCTGCCAGATCGGACTCAGCATGATCCACACAGATTCCGAGCGCGGACTCGCCGGTGTTATGGCAGCTGTTCTCGCGATCAAAGGCGCAAGCTGGGGACTCGCAGTCGGCGTTATCCTCTACGTTCTGATCTACGGACATTTCAAGAGCGTTGAGGTTCCGGAAAAAGCATTAAACACACAGACAGAATAAAATCTCCTTTTATAGTTGAAATATTGAAATAACCTCCAATACCCCCTTTTCCCGGCAGACCACCCACAGGTCTGCCGGTTTTGTGTTGTCATACCCTCAAACACGCATCAGTCAACACCTGGTTTTCGGAACGTAAAGACCATGCTAAGAACATGTTCAGCTGCCTTTTAAAGCGCTGCATATGAGTTTCTGTATAGATATTTATTTAACAATATGGTATAATGAAAGTTGGAATTTCCAATCAATACTGATCAAATTAGGTAGGGGAATTACATATGGGATATACAAAAACAAATGAAGCAGTGTTCAGCAACGAACTGCTGGACACTGTAATTGAACATTCCTTTGACGGGATCTACATCACGGACGGTCAGGCAACTACCCTGAAAGTAAACCGCTCCTATCTTACGATCTCCGGGCTGAAGGTGTCCGAGGTATTAGGCGTCAACATGAGGGAGCTTGTAAAAAATGGAACGATCTCCGCTTCCGGAACGCTGATGGCGATGGAGCAGAAGCGGCCGATCACGATCCAGCAGGAATTTAAGACCGGAAAACGGGCGCTTATCACAAGCAGTCCAATCTTTAACAATAAGAATGAGATCGTTCTGGTGATCACGAACGTGCGCGACATCACTGAGCTCTACCACCTGAAGGAAGAGGCCACACATCTGAAAACCGAGGGAAATCTTCTGAGGGAAGAGCTTTTAAGAATCCGAACGAGCCACCGGAATCAATGCAGTATGGTGGTGGAGGACTCCAGAACCGAAAAGGTCCTATCCATGATCGACCGGGTAGCGCCCCTTGATACAACCGTGATCCTGTTCGGTGAAACCGGAGTCGGAAAAGAAGTCTTTGCGAAATATATTTATCAGCACAGCGCCAGAAAAAATAAACCGTTTATCAAAGTAAACTGTGGCGCGATCCCTGCCAATCTGGTAGAAAGTGAGTTATTTGGATATGAAAAAGGTGCATTCACGGGAGCTGACAAAAATGGAAAAATGGGTCTGTTCGAGCTGGCGAACACCGGAACGATCTTCCTCGACGAGGTAGGAGAACTGCCCCTCGATATGCAGGTAAAACTTCTGCGCGTCTTACAGGAGCAGGAATTTGAGCGGATCGGCGGAAGAAAGCCGGTAAAAGTGGATGTCCGGGTCCTTGCCGCTACAAACCGTGATCTCGAGGAGATGGTAAAGCAGAAGACGTTCCGCCAGGATCTCTATTACCGTCTGATGATCTTCCCGGTCCATATCCCGCCGCTCAGGGAACGTCCGGATGACATTCTTCCATTGGCGCAGCTCTTTTTACAGACTTTAAACCGAAAATATGATTTTAAAAAATACCTCTCCCCTCTTTCCGCCAAGATGATGCAGGACTACAGCTGGCCCGGAAATATCCGTGAGCTCAGAAACATTATTGAGCGGGCTGTCATCATCAGCAACGAGGATGAGATCGGTCCCGATGCTCTCCACTTATTCACAGTAGAAGATCGCCCGGAGACAAAGTCCAGAGTCCTCGACCCTGTAAAGGACTTAAAAACCGCTATGGAAGAGCTGGAACTGGAATATATCAACCATGCCTACGAAAAGTACGGAAACGTCCGTGAGGCCGCAGAGAGCCTCGGAATGACACCGTCAACGTTCGTTCGGAAGAGACAGAAATATACAAAAAATGTGGATTGATAGATGGGAAGCACAATGTTTATCTGGCTTTGAGCCAACAGATGTGATATATTGATGATATCTGAACAAAGGTAGCATGTACATGTGGACTGTCACTGACAGCCCTCAAACCAATGATTCTGAAAGGGGTATCACTATGAAAAAAATCGGCGCGATTACTGTCGGCCAGTCTCCCAGAGTTGACCTGATTCCTGAGATCCAGCCCATCCTCGGAGACTCGGTTGAGATCATTCAGGCCGGAGCTCTGGACGGACTTTCAAAGGAAGAGATCGCAAAGTTTGTTCCGCGTCCCGGTGAAAATGTCCTTGTGTCGAGACTCACAGACGGAACCTCAGCGACATTCGGGGAATCCTACATTCTTCCCCGCCTGCAGCTTTGCATTGACAATCTCGAACAGCAGGGTGTTTCCCTGATCCTTTTCCTCTGCACCGGAGAATTTCCGGCTGAATTTCGCTCCAATGTCCCCCTGATCTTCCCTGACCATATCTTAAAGGGACTGATCCCGGCCATCGGCGTGAAAAATCTGTCTGTCATCATTCCTACAAAAGAGCAGGAGGCACAGATGCCCGGAAAATGGAAAGACTGCTGTGACTCTCTCCACGTGACCTCTGTATCCCCATACGGTGATCCTCTCGCTGTTTTTGCAGCCGCAAAGGAGATCCCCGCCGATACAGATCTGATCCTTTTAGACTGCATCGGATACACCATCGAAATGAAGGAGCGCATCCAGGCTCTGACCCAAAAACCAGTCCTTCTTTCCCGTACACTCGTAGCACGGGTGATTCGTGAATTAGTCTAATGTTTTTTCCCCTGGCAGTTTTTCCCATTTCATTTTCCAGGGGATTTTCAGCATCTCCTGTTTCCAATACTGTTCCGGTTATCGGGCCAAAACAGCCGAATATCCTGGCATCTCAAGTCGCTGCCTGCAATATAAGATCAAAGAGTACCCTATCTCATCGCAATGTCACTATGATGAAAGCTGAATCTTTCACAAGCGTCCCAGAAATAAAGAAGTGCCTGTCCTTCTCCGGAAAATTTCCGGTAAAGGACAGGCATTCTTATATGGTCACATAATTTCTAATTCACTGCGGTTCGTTCACTGCCAATATTCTTATCTCTCCCCGGCGCGGTACTTCGCCAACAGGCGGTTGATCCTTCCTGTCGGGTTTAAGAGATCGCTCAAGGATGCGTCGTGGTTTAAGTTGTCGATGATAAGAGCAATGTACTTACTCATGTCAACATTGATATAGTACGGTTTTGAGAGCAGCTCCGGTGTCTGATAAACAAGGTTCGTCGTCAGGACGCGGTCGATGATGCCATTCTCGTAGTACTCATCAAATTTCTTTAATCCGCCTGTAAAGAGACCGAATGTCGTGCAGATGAATACTTTTCTTGCCTTCATTCTCTTTAACTCTTTTGCGGTGTCGAGCATGCTCTCGCCGGAGGAGATCATATCGTCAACGATGATCACGTCCTTGCCCTCCACGCTTGCGCCGAGGAACTCATGGGCAACGATCGGGTTGCGGCCGTTGATGATCTTTGTGTAGTCACGTCTCTTGTAGAACATACCGAGATCCAGTCCGAGAACGTTTGCGAAGAAGACTGCGCGTCCCATACCGCCTTCATCCGGGCTGATGACCATCATGTGGTCACTGTCGATCTCAAGCTCCTTCTCGTTCTTTAACAGGTATTTGATAAACTGGTAGATCGGCTGTACCGTCTCAAAGCCCTTTAATGGGATCGCATTCTGGACGCGCGGATCATGCGCATCGAACGTAATGATGTTCTCAACGCCCATGTCAACGAGCTCGCGAAGCGCCATCGCGCAGTCTAAGGACTCACGACCTGTTCTCTTATGCTGACGGCTCTCATAGAGGAATGGCATGATCACATTGATCCTTCTGCCCTTTCCGCCTACGGCTGCGATCACACGCTTTAAATCCTGATAGTGGTCATCCGGAGACATGTGGTTCTTTAAGCCGTTCATCGTGTATGTCATATTATAATTGCAGACATCTACCATAATATAGAGGTCGTCACCACGGACAGACTCTGTCAGCTCTCCCTTTGCCTCACCAGAGCCGAAACGCGGAGTCTTTGCGCCGATAATATAGGAATCTCTCTGGTATCCAGCAAAAGCGATCGTGGTCTTATGCTCGCTCTCTCTTTCTTTTCTCCACTCGACCAGCCAGGCATCTACCTTTTTACCCAGATCCTCACAGCTTTTCAGCGGAATCAGACCTAAAGGTCCAACCGGTATTGTCTCAATCTGCTTTTCTTCGTACAGCATTCCTGTTCCTCCCTGTTTTTTCTACTCATTATTTGATATTTTTATCCGCCGCTCTCCGGGCTGCCTGTTCTTCACGGCATTTACCCGGTTCCCCATTTTTGCAGCGTACATACATTTCATTTATAGCACCATCCACCCGCCCCGTCAACCGGATTTCCGACCGTCTCCGACAGGATTTTCCTTTTTTCTACGGCCATCCGGCACATTTTTATTATCCTCTGCGCATAAATCCTCTGCGCACGAGACGGATGTCATCCCCGATCAGTGGTATGATCTTATACCGGCTCATGATCCTTGAGGTCACGCGCTCCGTGAACACGTCCTGAAGCTCGCCAAGTGTCAGGTTTGTGGAGATGATCGTTCCCTTATTTCGGTTCAGCCGCTCATTAACACAGTAAAACATCTGGGATGCCGTGAATGTATTGATCAATTCAGTTCCAAGGTCGTCGATGATCAGAAGGTCACAATCCAGAATATAGGACGCCCGGTCCTTCGCCTCATCGTCATCGCCTCCACTGAAACGGCTTCCTGCCAGAATGTCGAACATATCCGTTGCCGTGAGATAGACCACAGAAAAATATCTTCGGATCAGCTCCCGCGCGATGCAGTTGCTCAGAAATGTCTTTCCGCAGCCAGTATTTCCGGTAAACAGGATGCTTCCTTTCTCATTTTTGAATTTTTCCACATATTCCCTACATTCCCTGATCACCCTGGACATATAGTCGTAGACGGTCATCCCTGTCTTTTCGTCCACATGATCTCTGTCATAGTATGCCATGGAAAGTGTGTCGAAATTCTCCCGTTCCAGAACTTCGCGGATATTCGACTGGTCATACAGGATCTCGATCTCCATGTGCTTGAAGCAGTGGCATTTTTTTCCGTCCGCGTATCCCGTATCCTTACAGTCCGGGCAGGCATACTGGAGTTCCAGGTAGTTTGCTGGGTATCCATTCTGTTTTAAGTAGATTGCTTTCTGCTCTTTTAAAAATTCCGCGTCTTTTTTCAACTGATCCGCCGCCGCGCGATCACCGGCGAGGATCTTTCTCGCCGCCTGAGCCATAGTCGCCGCGATCTCATCGGACAGTGCCTCTACCTGTGGGACTTTCTCGTACACTTCCGCGATCCGCTTATCCTGCTCGCGCTTGTCCTGAAACTGTCTCTGATTGTAGACACGCATGATCGCGTCGTACTGGGAATTACTGAGTGCCATCCGCACTGCCTCCTTTTATCCTGCATTTTTTACGAGGTTCCATTCAGAGAACTTATTCCCCCGCACACAATAACTCTTACGGTCCATGCATCAAGGTGCGGACCGGCTGGCCGTTATTTTCTGTTCTTTATGTCTTCCCAGACATAATCATCGTAATTGTAGGACCGCTGTTCAAAGTTGTTGAACCGGTTCGTCGATGTGTTCCGGGTCTGTCTCGATGCCGTGCCGGATTTCTTCGCCTGTTTCTCCTGACGGCGTTTATCTAAGGTCTCAACGTCCT
>ENA-OROZ01003390-OROZ01003390.1-human-gut-metagenome-genome-assembly--contig:-NODE-3390-length-10325-cov-4.318208_pt1 | contig 10325 bp, 9 predicted proteins | sample MGYA00242138_ERZ509066 | MGnify/ENA primary metagenome ERZ509066 (study PRJEB26280, sample SAMEA2338691) | human gut metagenome | biome: human gut; feature: human-associated habitat; material: faeces...
GGCCTTTGTCGATGCTGAAACGCTGTTTAAAGCGTGATTATGGCGTTTCTGGAGCTTTAGTAGCGCATGCCCATGGCGTCGCGCACCTGCTCCAACGTTTCGTTGGCGATGGCGTTGGCCTTCTTGTTGCCTTCGGCGAGCACGTCGCGCACGTAATCCATATCCTTGGCGAGTTCCTCGCGACGGGCGCGATGCGGCTCAAGGAAGCTGTTCACCGATTCGATCACATACGCCTTCAGCGCGCCCGCACCGGAATCGCCGATCTCCTCGGCGATCTCCTTCGGATCGCGACCGGTGACCAAACCGGCGGTCGTCAGCAGTGCGGAAACCTGCGGACGTGCGATCGGATCGAACGTGATGCGACGCTCGGAATCGGTCGGACTCTTCTTGATGAGCTTGGCGGTCTCCTGCGCGGTGGCGCCCAACATGATGGAATTGCCGTACGACTTGCTCATCTTGCGGCCGTCCACGGTCACAAAGCCGTGCACGTTGATGTGGTCCGGCACACGGTAGGGTTTGCCGGCAAAGTGCAGCATCGCCGGCCAAAAGAGCGTGTGAAAGTAAATGATGTCCTTGCCGATGAAGTGAATCTGTTCGGTCGCAGGGTTCTCAAGTTCCTGCGTGAAGTCAAGGCCGGCTTTCTTGCAGTAGGCCTTAAAGCTTGCAAGATACCCCACCGGAGCGTCAAGCCAGACGTAGAAGTACTTGCCCGGAGCGTCCGGAATTTCAATGCCGAAGTAAGGCGCGTCGCGGGAAATATCCCAGTCGGCAAGGCCTGATTCGGTACCGAGCCACTCTTCGTCCTTGGCAAGAACCTCAGCCTGCACACGGGGCTTGCCGTCAGCGCCGTTGCCGGTTGTCCACTCGCGCAGGAATTCAACGGCACGGGGGTCGGAGAGCTTAAAGAAGTAGTGCGTGGAGGACTTGATCACAGGGGTGGTGCCGGAAAGCGCACTTTTCGGATCCACAAGGTCCGTGGGCGAATAAACCGATCCGCAGACTTCGCAGCTGTCACCGTACTGGTCCTTGGCGCCGCACTTCGGACACGTGCCCTTGATGTAGCGGTCGGCGAGGAACATCCCTTTTTCGGTGTCGTAGAACTGTTCGATGTCCTTGGTGTAGATAAGGCCGGCGGCCTTGAGTCTGCGGTAGATGTCCTGGCTTAATTCCGTGTTTTCGGGGCTGTCGGTACAGTGCCAGTGATCAAACTTAATGAAGAAGTTGTCGAGGTACTCTTTGCGGCCCGCGGCAATTTCCGCAACGAACTGCTGCGGCGTCACGCCTTTTTTCTGCGCGGCGATCATGATCGGAGCGCCGTGGGCGTCGTCCGCCCCCACAAAGTGCACCGTATTGCCGCACATTCGCTCATGACGCACCCAGATGTCGGCCTGGATGTACTCCATGATGTGGCCGATGTGGAAGGGGCCGTTTGCGTAGGGCAGAGCGGTCGTCACAAAAAGATGGCGTTTCTTGTCAGTCATGATCACTTAAGCTAATGAGACGAAAGTACGGCTGGTAGCCCGCCGCTGTATAAGGGGGCAGGCGTAAGCCGTTAAACTATGCATTTTAATGCCGCAGGCGCCGTAGCGTCTGCTCCTATTGTTTTCTCTGAAGCCGTGCCTTGCGGCGCGGTTTCTTCTGATCTGGTTTTTGGTATGCATCCCGACGAACTCCGTAAGATTCTTGAGGCGGTCGCCGACCCCGTGTGCGGCCGGCCCTTTTCTGAACTTAAGGCCGTAAAGGCTGTGGAAGAAAAAGACGGCCTTCTCTGTGTGACCGTCAATCCGGGCTACCCCGTGAAGTCAACGGCCGCCAAGATTGAAAAGCTCGTGAAGGACAATTTGGCCGCCGCAGGCGTTGCCGAAGACAAAATCCGCGTCACGGTGACCGGCAACATCATCGCGCACCGCGTGCAGCGCACGTTAAAGACGCTCGCCAACGTCAAAAACATCATTGCCGTGAGTTCCGGCAAGGGCGGTGTGGGTAAGTCCACGGTTGCCGCAAACCTCGCCCTTGCGCTTAAAGCCGAAGGCGCTAAGGTCGGCATGCTGGACGCCGACATTTACGGGCCCTCCCAGCCCACGATGCTTGCCGCAAGCGGGCAACCTGAAAGCCTTGACGGCGTCAATATGGAACCCATTGTGAGTTACGGTATTGAAATCAATTCCGTGGGCTTCATGATCGATCCGGGCGAACCCATGATCTGGCGCGGCCCCTTGGTTGCCCAGGCGCTCACGCAGCTTTTGAACCAGACGGCCTGGCATGACCTCGATTACCTTGTGATTGACATGCCCCCGGGAACCGGTGACATTCAGCTGACGCTCTCCCAGTCGGTTCCTGTGACCGGTGCCGTCGTCGTTACGACGCCTCAGGACATTGCGCTTCTTGACGCCAAAAAGGGCCTGCGCATGTTTGAGAAGGTCAACGTCCCGGTGTTGGGGATTGTTGAAAACATGGCGCTTTACGTCTGCCCGGAATGCGGCCACATGGAACACATCTTCGGTAAGGGCGGCGCCGAACGCATGAGTAAGCAGTACAACGTGCCGGTTTTAGGGCAGCTGCCGCTTGAAGCCGATATCCGAGAGGACGCTGACCGCGGTATGCCCACGGTGGTCGCCAAGCCCGACAGTAAGACCGCGGAAATTTACCGCGAGATTGCGCTGAAGGCCGCTGCCTATGTGGCGCTGGCGGCCCGCGACACGAGCCGCATCATGCCGGGCGTGAAGGTCGTAAACGACTAAGCGTTTCTGTCGGTTAAGAAAAAGGCGGGCCTTGCGGTCCGCTTTTTTTCGCAGAAAACGGACGGAAAAAAACTCTTTTAGATTCCCAGGACTCTGGCAGTCAGTTGCGGGCGGTGTATGGTTTAAAAAACCGACAAACTTTTCGAAAAGCGCTTTTTGTCGGTTGTATCCGACAAATTTTCAAAAATCGGAAGTTTGTCGGATAGAAAAGAGCTTACTTTTCAGCCGCCGCAAGCATTTCTGCTGCGGCACTGCGGGTGGCCTCGGTGATGACGGTGCCGCCTGCCATACGGGCGATCTCGTCGACGCGCTCTGCGGGCGTGAGGTCGGTAAGGTGCGAGACGGTCTCCCCGTGCTCGGTTTTCTTCATCACCTTCCACTGATTGTTGCCGCAGGCAGCGACCTGCGGCAGATGCGTGACGCAGAGCACCTGCCTTGAGGTTCCGAGGCGTCTTAAAAGGCGTCCCACCACTTCGGCAACGGCCCCGCCGATACCGCTGTCGACTTCGTCAAAAATCAGGGTCGGCACGGGCGTAATCTGTGCGGTAATGACGGCAATCGCAAGCGAGATGCGGGCAAGTTCGCCACCCGAAGCGACCTTGGTGAGTGCGCGGGGCGTGGCGCCCGCGTGGCCGCTTACCAAAAACTCACAGCGCTCAACGCCCCCGGCCCAGGGTTCGCACGCAGGCAGCGCGACCTCAAGCCGGCCGCCCGCCATCGAAAGCGTCTGCATTTCCGCGGTGACCGCCTTGGAAAGTTTGGCGGCGCCGGCTTTTCTCAGAGCCGTCAATTCCGCGGCCTTGGCGAGAAATACCTTTTTGTCGGCGGCTTCCTTAAGCCGCAGGCCGTCCAGGTCCGCGCTTTCTTCGATTTCCGAGAGCCTTTTTTTGGTTTCTTCCCAGAGCGTAAAGAGTTCGTCGGGTGCCCGGTGAAATTTTCGGGAGATCCGCCAGTAGGCGTTAAGCCGTTCGTCCACTTCTTCAAAGCGGCCTTCATCTAAGTCACAGTGATCCAGATGCCGGTCGATATCGCGCGAGCAGTCATCAATGATGGTGCAGGCCTGCTGAATGCTTTCGGCATATTCAGCATAGGTTTCATCGTACTTTGAAGCACTCACAAGCTCATTGTGGGCGCGTGTCAGAAGGTCGGAGGCGCTGTCCGAGCCGTCCGTGAGGTTTTCAAGCGCTCCCCGGACATTGGTGAGAATGTCGGCGGCGTTGGAGAGCATCGAGTGTTCGTCGCTTACCTTATCCCACTCGCCTTCCCGGGGATTGAGTTCCGCAAGGATCTCATTCATCCAGGACAGTTTTTCGCTTTCGGCCTGCAGCCGCTCGCGGTCTTCGGTGGCTTGTTTGAGCAGGAGCGCCGTCTTCTGCCAGGCGTCCCACGCGGCCTTGACGGCCAGAAGCTGCGGTTTGACGTTGGAAAAGCCGTCCACGAGCTGCAACTGATGCGAGGGCTTTAACAGCGACTGATGCGCGTGCTGCCCGTGAATGTCCACGAGCCGCTCGCCCAGTTCCTTCATCTGCGCCACAGTGACCGGAGTGCCGTTGATCCAGCAGCGCGAACGGCCCTTGACGTCCACCGTGCGGCGCAGAAGCAGTACGCCGTCTTCGCTTGTGAGTTCCGCGGCTTCAAGCCAGGCAGAGGCTCGGGGCGTTGCGCTGAATTCCGCGGTCACCTCCGTGCGCTCGGCTCCTTCACGGATCACGCCCGTGTCGCTTCTCGCCCCGAGAACGAGTTCCAGGGCATCAATGAGAATCGATTTGCCCGCGCCCGTTTCACCGGTCAGGCAGGTAAGTCCCGCCTTGGCTTCAATCGTGAGCGTGCGGACGATCACAAAGTCTTTCAGTGACAGGAGTGTGAGCATGGTGTGTGTCTCGTCGGGCGGCGTTACGGCAGAAACGGATCGGCTTTGGGAGTGTCATCGTTCTCGGCGTCAGGCTCCCGGCCGGTGATTTCCTTCACGTGAATCGGTTTTTCCGCCTGCGGCAGGTAGTTCCATTTGAGTTTGCGGCGCAGAAGGTCAAAGTGGTTGTAGCCGATGGGATGCAGCATCGTAAAGGTGTTCGGAGACACCGACACGCGCACGATGTCGCCCACGGCGACGTCAAAGAGCACCTGGGCATCGAAACTGGCGACCGCACTGCGGGTTTCGTTGATTTCGATATCCACGACGGAGGTGGAGGAAAGCACCACGGGGCGGTTAGAAAGCGTATGCGGGGCAATCGGCACGAGAAGCATGGAAAGCACATGCGGGTGCATGATGGGGCCGCCCGCGGCCATCGCGTAGGCGGTGCTGCCCGTGGAAGAACTCACCAAAACGCCGTCGGCGCGCTGCACGGCCATCTGCTGGCCGTCAACGTAAACCGTGTATTCGACCATGCCGAGGGCGCGGCCGTGGCTGATGCCGATGTCGTTGACGGCAACGCTTGAAAAGATTTCTTCGCCGCCACGGAAAATGCGTCCGAAAAGAAGGTGCCGCCGGTCGGTCTGACAGTGGCCTGCGAGCATCATCGGAAGAATCCGGGGCATGTCCTCAAGCACAATGTCCGTGATAAAGCCGAGGCGCCCGGCATTAATCCCGATGATGGGAATGTCGTGGGGCCAGAGGCGCCGCGCCGCGCTTAACATCGTGCCGTCGCCGCCCAAAACCACGGCAACGTCAGCGCGTGAGGCGAGCTCCTCGTCAGAGAGTACCGGCCAGGGCGCCTCGCCCTCAGCAAAGTACGACCCCGTCTGCTTATCCAGAAGCGGCTCCAGGCCCGATTTCAAAATGAGCTTGATCAACGCTTCAATATAGGGCCTCATGGGCCCTGCGGGCTTGGAGAAAACGGCGGCGCGTGAAAAGTGAGGCATAGAGGAAAATTCCAGTGGCCAAAACCCAAAAAGACGCGAAACAACACAAATGGGCTGTTTCGCGTCCGTCGGATGATGCCGGTGTCAGAGTCCCGGATTAATCATCGAGATCCGGCGTTTCCACGCCCAGCACCTTATGCAGTTTCGGGCTTGTGGTCGTGTACTGCAGGAAAACCTTCTTTTCCGGGAAGACGTAGTGCGAGGCGCCGAAGGCGGCCAAAGCACACTCATGAAAGCCCGAAAGAATGAGCTTTTTCTTGCCGGGATAGGTGTTGATGTCACCCACGGCGAAAATGCCCGGAATTGAGCTTTCAAACTTCTCGGTGTCAACGACGATCTGCTTGCGCTCAAGCTGAAGTCCCCAGTCGGCAATCGGGCCGATCTTGGGCTGAAGACCGAAAAAGACCAGGAGGTGGTCAAGCGGCATGCGGCGCGTGACGCCGTCGGCGCCGGTGACGCGGATTTCAGTCATGCGGCCGTCTTTTTCTTCAAAACCGGTGACCTGGCCCACTTCAAACTGCATTTCCCAGTTTTCGCAGAGTTCCTTCATCTTGGCAACGGACGCAGTCTGTGCGCGGAACCCGTCGCGGCGGTGAATGAGAACGACGCTCTCGGCCTTGTCCACGAGGTTGAGGGTCCAGTCAAGGGCAGAGTCGCCCCCGCCGCAGATCACGATATTTTTGCCCTTAAAGAGTTCGGGGTCGCGCACACGGTAGTGAAGCTGCGTGCCTTCAAACTTTTCAATGCCGGGAACGCGCAAGGGCCGGGCCTGGAAGGAACCCACGCCCGCGGCGATAATGACGACCTTGCAGAGGAACCGTGTCCCCTTGTCGGTTTCAACGTCAAAACGCCCGTCTTCGCGTTTTTTAACGACCGTCACTTCTTCGCCGAGGTGAAACTGAGCGCCGAAGGGGTGAATCTGCTTTAAGAGGTTTTCGGTGAGTTCGTACGAGGAATACACCGGCACCGCGGGGATGTCGTAAATGGGCTTGGTGGGGTAGAGCTCCATGCACTGGCCGCCGACATTTTTCAGCGAGTCGACAACGTGGGCCTTGATTTCAAGAAGTCCCAGCTCAAAGACCTGGAAAAGCCCGACGGGACCGGCGCCCACAATAACGGCATCGGTTTCAATCACATCGTCGGTGTGCGGTGCAATGGTCAGATAATCTTCAATTGCCATGGTAACGGTAGGCCTGAAAAGGCCTTTCTGATCGAATTGAGTAAAGCCCGAAGGCGGGCGCGGGATCCTGCTTGTTCAAGCACGCCGCAACGCCCGCTCGGAGTCGCAAAACTTCGTCGGGTGACAGTTAAGGGCATTTTCGCATATTTCAGGGCGCGTGAAATCATCCGTTCGTGGGCTTTTTTGCATGCAAAATAAGGCGCACGGCTTACTTCTGCCGGTCTTTTTCTTCATCGAGCACAATACGGCGCTGCTCACGTAATTTCGCGTCGATCTCGCTCATCGTGTAGAAGTCGCCGTCGTTGGCCTGCTGCGCCTTGTCAAACTGATAGACCGCGGCGCGGGCGTTACCCATGAGGGCGTACATGTCCCCGGTGGCGGCAAACGCAAGAGAGCGCTGCCCTGTGGCCTCATAGCTTCTGGCAAGCATCGCAAAGTAATCCGGGTCTTCGTGCGAAAGTGCCGTCTGGTTTCGGAGAAACTTCAGCACTTCCGTGTTTTTGCCGGCCTGCCAGAGAAGTTCGGCATAACTTTGCGCGGCCATCGCTGAGTCCGGATAGCGCTCGTAGGTCTTTCGGGAGAGCTTTAAGGCGGCATCTTTTTCGGATGCGGTTTTTGCAAGCGCATAGCTCATCTCGGCAAGGTTTTTGTCAAGAATAATGCTGTCGTCCCTCACACTTTGCGCGGCAAGCCGGGCTTCCGAGAGGGCCTCGGCTTTCTTATTCATGCGCGAAAGGGCGATACTCAACCCGTAGTGCGCCGCTGCGAGTTCCTTCCCCTTAGCCTTTGCCAGGGCGTCCCGGAAGTAGCGGCTAACCTTGAGCCACCCGTCGTAGCCCGTTTCCTGCAGCACGCGGCAGCGCGCCTGAATGAGGTAAAAGTCAAGACTGCTCGGGTAAACCGCACGCTTGATTCCCTTGGTGCGGTTTTCCATGTCGCTTAAGCGTTCATTGGTAAGCGGATGGGTGGACAAAAAGGCCGTGGCGTCGTTTTCGTAGTAGCGGTTGCTTTTTTGCAGCCGGGCAAAGAAGTTTTCCATGCCGTGGGGGTCAAATCCGGCGTTGACGAGCGTCTGAAAGCCGATGCGGTCGGCTTCGCGTTCGGCGTCCCGGGAAAATTTAAGCTGATTCTGAATCAGAGCCCCTTGTGTTCCGAGGGCAATCGCCATGGCGGCGTCACCCCCGGAGGAGCCGCCCGCCTTGGCGGCCAAAAGCGCGAGAAGAATTGAACCGAGGGTAATCGCAAGCGAGTCTTTTCCGCCCGCAATCATGCGGGCAATGTGGCGCTGCGTGACGTGCCCGACTTCGTGCCCGATGACGCCCGCGAGTTCACTCTCGTTTTTGGCGGCGACGATGAGCCCCGTGTGCACCGCAACAAAGCCCCCGGGCATGGCAAAGGCGTTGAGGCTTGCGTCACGCAGCGGGAAAAAGACGAAACTGAAGGGCTGCGAGCGGCCGGCCGCAACAAGCCGCCAGCCGAGGCGGTTTAAGTAGTCCGCAATTTCTTCGTCGGGAAGATACGTTTTGTCGGCGCGCACCTGGCGCATGAGGGTTTCACCCAAGGCCCGTTCGTCCGCAAGCGACAGATCGGCCCCTGCCACCGTGCCGAGGCTCGGGAGGTTTAAGTCGGGTAGAGGCTGCCCGGCGGCAAAGGCGCCTGCCGCGGGCGTGAGCGCCAAAGAGGCGCAGACAGCGGCGATGACGGAGTGTTTGAAAAAAGCGGTTTTCACAATGCGGCCGGTATGAGTTGGTAATACTGCAGAAGACGGGCCTTTCCATAAAGTCCGCTGACAGTGTTCCCGCTATCATAGCGGCCCGATGCAGGCCTTTTCAGGCAGGCAACAAATTTGTACGAACTCTTTTCGTGTGGTTACAGAAATGGCAGAACTGACGCATTTTGATGCCGCGGGCAACGCGCATATGGTGGATGTGGGTGCAAAGGCCGAAACAAAGCGCCTTGCGCGCGCCGTGGGAAAAATCCGCATGAAGCCCGAGACCTTTGCGCTCGTTGCTTCCGGTACTGCAAAAAAAGGTGACGTGATCGGCGTGGCGCGGATTGCCGCGATCATGGCAAGTAAAAAGACCTCTGAACTCATCCCCTTGTGCCATCCGATTGCGCTTACGCACGTCACGGTTGACTTTGAGCTTTGCCCCGAAACAAGTGAAGTCGTCTGCACCGCCGTCTGCGAAACCAAGGGGCAGACGGGCGTTGAGATGGAAGCGCTCACGGCGGTGGAAGTGGGGCTTCTTACGGTCTACGATATGTTGAAAGCCGTGGACCGCTTTATGGAAATCGGCGGCATTCACCTCGAAGAAAAGGTGGGCGGCAAGTCCGGCCACTGGGTGGCTGCCGACACCAAGGCAACGTTTGAGGACTGAGCGCGTCATGCCGGAAGTGAGAGAAGGCAGCGCATTTGCCGCTGCCTTTAAGGATTCCATCCCCGTTTTTATGGGGTACGTGCCCCTGGGGATCGTTTTCGGTTTTCTTTTTGTGCAGGCGGGCGGCAGCTGGGAGATGGCGGCCTTGGCAAGCCTCATCGTTTACGGCGGTGCCTCGCAGTACATGATGATTCCGATGCTTGTGGCCTCAATGCCCGTGGCGGCGATTGCCCTTGCGACACTCGTCATCAACCTGCGGCACGTCTTTTACGGGATTTCGCTTCTCACGAAAATCCCGCAGCACGGCTGGAAGCGCTGGTACATCGTTTTTGCTCTCACGGACGAAACCTTTTCGCTTTTGACGATTCTGCCGGAAGGTACGCACGCGGCTCGGGTGGTGTGGCTCGCGTTTTTAAACCATATGTGGTGGCTTTTGGGCACTGTGATCGGTGCCGCAATCGGCGCTCAGGCCCAGACTGACCTCGTCGGCATTGACTTCGTGCTCACCGCGCTTTTTGCAATGCTTGCTGCCGAGCAGTGGCGGGCGCGCGTTTCGGCCTGGCCCCTTGTGGCGGCGCTCGTTTCCTTTGCTTTGGCGCGCTGGCTCTGGCCTGACTATGCGCTTGCCGTTTCCATGGCCTTTTGCGTGGCAGCGGGCTTTGTCTGGGCCGTCAAGCGCCGCAAAGACGCCTGTGTGAGAGGTGATGCCGCGGGAGGCGCACAATGAACGATACGCTTTACGTCATCACGGTGTTTCTCGCGATGGGCGCCGTGACTTTTGCCGAAAGAGCGCTTCCCTTCGTCGCAAGCCGCTGGCTTAAAAACCAGGCCTGGGTAAGAGATGTCGGCAGTTTCCTGCCGCTGGCCGTCATGGTGCTTTTGGTTTTAAGTTCCGGTGCCGGCTTTGCTGCGGGACACACGGGGCTGCCGTGGCAGGAAACCGTGAGTGTGATTCTCACGGTTCTTGTGCAGTGGTTTTTCAGAAGTTCGCTTGTGAGTATCTTCGCCGGAACGGCGCTTTACGTGGTGCTGCGCAATAATCTGCTTGCGGGAATTTTCTGAGTACGGAGTCTGCGATGCTAAACAACCCGCGCTTGAAAGCGCGGGGTTTGCTGACACGGTGCAGGCTTTCCCGTAACAGCCAAGGTTTTTGAGGCCTTGTCTGCC
>ENA-OROZ01003391-OROZ01003391.1-human-gut-metagenome-genome-assembly--contig:-NODE-3391-length-10322-cov-1.974287_pt1 | contig 10322 bp, 9 predicted proteins | sample MGYA00242138_ERZ509066 | MGnify/ENA primary metagenome ERZ509066 (study PRJEB26280, sample SAMEA2338691) | human gut metagenome | biome: human gut; feature: human-associated habitat; material: faeces...
GAGACAGGAAATCCCTCTGCTCCAGCACCGGATGCAGGGAATGTAAGCAGCCAGATGGCGTCTGAAGAAAGTTCTAAGAACACAGAGACTGTTCCAGAAGAAAATGTTCAGCCAGACGGGGCTGTTTCCCAGGAAAGTGCCGGGAATCCAGAAGCCGTTCCGGATGAAGCTTCCGGGGAAAGCGAGGAAGCAGAAGAAGTCCTTGAGGAGTGGAAAGACTGATGGCAGAGATTGTGATCATGGATTTTTCCGGGATTTATAAGGAAGAGCAGTTTTTTGAAGGGGAAAAGGTATCCTGGCTGGATGTCCGGGAAATTCCCGGAACAAACTGCTATTGTGACGACGAAGCGAAGACGCAGATTCTGGAAAAACTGGAGGAATTTTCAGCGGGAGGAATTTATTTTATTGATTCCGGCAATTATCACTATATGACAAGACTTTGGCTGACAAGAATGGATCAACCGTTCTGTCTGCTGGTATACGATAATCATACAGATATGCAGCCTCCGGCTTTTGGTGGGATTTTGTCGTGTGGAGGATGGATCGCGGCAGCGTTGGAGGAACTGGAGAATCTGAAATATGTGTTCCTTGTGGGACCGGATGAAGCAGCCTATGAGCAGGTAGATGAGAATCTGAAGGACAGAGTGATATTTCTCTCCAGAGAGAAACTTCAGGTGATGAATGATGAAGAGAGAAACTGGTTTCTCAGGGAAACAGTCAGTGAAGTATGTAATTGGAGAAAATCGGAAGGTTTACAGGAAGATGCTGAAAAATTCCTTCCATTATATATATCTGTTGATAAAGATGTGCTTTGTACAGAGGATGCACAGACGACATGGAGCCAGGGGGATATGAGGCTGACAACTTTGGTGTCCGGTGTACAGACTGTATTGGAATGTGCAAAAGAAAGCAGTGGAAAGATTGCCGGTGTGGATATCTGCGGAGAAGCAGATGCGGAAGCGGTACATGAGAATGAAGCCAATGATTATGCAAATGAAAAATTGCTGGAGGTTTTTGAAGGTTTATTTGGGAAATCCGACTGTGAATAATAAATAAAATGAGAGAGTGACAGGAAGTATTTTAAGATTTGAGAGGATTTGAGACATGCATAATGAATTGTTGCATATAGGACCGTTGACGGTATATGGTTATGGATTTATGATTGCCATGGGAGTATTGGCTGCCTGGTTTGTGGCTGAGCAGAGAGCGCGTAAGCTGAAACTTGCATGTGAACATATTTTTTATCTGGTAGTGTGGTGCGCCATTGGTGGATTTGCATCTGCGAAGATTTTGTTCTGGGTCACCAACTGGAGGGAATTTCTGCAGAATCCAAGGCAGATCATAGGATCAGATGGATTTGTGGTATATGGAGGAATCATCGGAGGAATTCTGGTGGGCTGGCTGTACTGCAGGATAAAGAAGTTGAAATTTCTGGAGTATTTTGATCTGATGATGCCATCCATTGCACTGGCACAGGGATTTGGCAGGATTGGATGCTTTCTGGCAGGCTGCTGTTATGGGAAAGAAACTTCAGGGCCTCTGTCGGTTACGTTTACAAATTCAGATTTTGCACCCAACAATGTTGCTCTGATCCCGACACAGATTTATTCCAGTTTTTTGGATTTTGCCCATTTTCTGCTGCTGCTTTATGTGGCAAAGCATAAGAAAGCAGATGGACAGGTGGCTGCCTGCTATCTTATTTTCTACAGTATAGGAAGATTTGTGATCGAATTTTTCAGAGGAGATATTGAAAGAGGAAGCGTAGGAGTATTGTCGACTTCGCAGTTTATCAGTATTTTTACAACTGTGGCTGGAATTATATTATTACTGACTGTTGTGAAGAAACAAAAGCAGGAAGCGAATATCAGTCTGAACAGTAAAGGTTAGAATTGTCATAAAGAGCATATATTGTGCATATCATGTATAAAAAATCCAGGGAGGACAGTAATGTTCAGACCTGACGATTTTGAAGTGCAGATACAGCAGGAAAACCCCCCGGGCATTCATGCTGAGCCGTCAATACCGCCGGCACAGGATGAAGAGTACGGGGATTTTATTGTAAAACATGGACAGAATATGGGTGGAAAATTTCTTCCTGTGAATGAATTGTTTGGAATTCTATATATTCCGCTGAATGAGATTGGTCCGCTGGAAATTAATTCCTATACGTATGCATCTTTGCCGAAGTGTTATACATTTATGGATGCGGATGCATTAAATTCATCCGGGATTACACGGTTACATAATCATCCCTATCTGAAACTTCAGGGAGAGGGCACAGTGATCGCAGTGATTGATTCCGGGATTGATTATCTGAATCCAATCTTTCGAAACGGAGATGTAAGCCGTATTGCATATATCTGGGATCAGACAATTCCGGGAAATGAGGATGAACAGGTTCCTTATGGAAAGGTTTTTACCGGAGAGGAAATTAATCAGGCATTGCTGTCGGAGAATCCACAGGAGATTGTACCCTCATTGGATGAGAACGGACATGGTACAGCTATGGCAGGGCAGCAGGCAATTTTGTACCCACAGAAAATTTCTCAGGAGCAGCTCCGAAAGCAACGATCATTGTGGTGAAATTAAAGAAAGCAAAATCCTATCTGAGAAAATTTTACCAGTATCCGCCACAGGCACCGGTATTTCAGGAAGACGACATTATGCTGGGGATTTCTTTTGCAGTGAAGATGGCACAAGAGATGGGAATGCCGGTTTCCGTTTGTCTGGGACTTGGCACCAATCAGAGCGCACATGTTGGTGACAGTGAGCTGAGTCGATATGTAGATTATATTAATGAAGATTCTCAGGTATCAGTATCTGTGGCAGCAGGAAATGAGGGTGCAGCACAGCATCATTATACAGCAGAGTTGGACTATGTGAAAAATCAGGATACTGTTGAACTTCGTATTGCGGATAAAGAAGAAGGATTTTCCATGGAATTTTGGGGAGATCCGCCGGATGACTATGGGATATCGTTACAGTCACCGGCAGGAGAAAAGCTGTATGTGAGCAGTTCTCTTGGTGCAGGTACTCAGGAATTAAGTTTCATTTTTGTGGAGACGAAAGTGCTGGTCAATTACGTAAAGATGGAGCGGATGACCGGGAAACAGCTGATTTATTTTCGCTTCTTTCATCCGGCAGCAGGTATCTGGAAGGTAAATGTCAGTAAAAAAGGAATATCGGGAAGCAGGTTTCACATGTGGCTTCCGGTGCAAGGGCTGATTTCGCCGGATACTTATTTTCTGGAGTCTACACCTTATATAACTGTTACTGCACCTGGGGATTCAACCAGAGGTATTACGGCAACAGCTTATCAGTATCTGGATAACAGTCTGTATTTTCAGGCTGGGCGAGGGTTTACTCCAAATAACCAGGTGACACCTGATCTGGCAGCACCGGGAGTAGATCTGCTCATTCCATTGCCGGGAGGGGCGTTTGGAAAGGCTTCGGGGAGCAGTCTTTCTTCGGCTGTTGTTGCAGGAGCAGCAGCATTGGTGCAGGAATGGGCGATCGTGAGAGGAAATATTCCTTATGCATCGGGAAATACGGTGAAGTTTTATCTGCAGAAAGGGGCAGTGAGAGAAGAACAGATGGAATACCCCAATCCGGGATGGGGATATGGAAGACTGGATCTGTATCGGACATTTGAGATTATAAACTGAAAGGTTTATGAAATACTGGAAAATACATATAAAAGATAAAATAATAACCAAATTTTAAGAGTAAATATTGTATAGTTTTAGACCAAAAATAATTAGACTGTCTAATTGTTTTTTTGGACAAAAAATGTTACAATCGTACAAAAGAAATTGGGAGGCAATTATGAAGAGAGGCAGTATTTTTGAAACTGACGGAATCCCCCACATGAGTGAGGCTTTACCCCTTGCCATGCAGCATGTCGTAGCTATGATCGTTGGCTGTGTCACACCGGCGATCATCGTTTCCGGAGCAGTTCCAGGCGGACTCTCCAGAGAAGACCAGGTTATCCTGATCCAGTCGGCACTGGTCATTGCAGCATTGTCAACTTTGCTTCAGCTGTTTCCGATTGGCGGAAAGGCGAAATTTGCAATTGGCTCAGGCCTGCCTATTATCATGGGTGTCAGCTTTGCTTACGTGCCAAGTATGCAGGCGATAGCGGAATCGTATGGAATAGCAGCAATCATGGGTGCGGAGATTGTTGGTGGTATCGTAGCAGTTGTTATGGGTTTGCTGGTCAAGAAGATTCGGATATTTTTCCCGCCGCTAATTACAGGAACAGTCGTATTTACCATCGGTCTTTCCCTGTATCCGACTGCCATTAATTATATGGCAGGCGGTACCAGCAGTCCAAATTACGGATCCTGGCAGAACTGGGCAATTGCATTTTTCACGCTGATCGTTGTTACAGCTCTGAATCATTTTGGAAAGGGAATCTGGAAACTGGCATCTATTCTGATCGGTATTATAGTGGGATATCTGGTTTCTATTCCGTTTGGAATGGTAGATTTCTCAAGCATAGGGGAAGCAGGTGTCTGTCAGCTTCCATCTCTGATGCATTTTGGAGTACAGTTTGAGCCGTCTTCCTGTGTTGCACTGGGAATTTTATTTGCTATCAACTCTATTCAGGCAATCGGTGATTATTCAGCGACTACGATCGGAGCTATGGACAGAACACCTAAGGATGATGAACTGCAGCGCGGAATCGTTGGTTATGGTCTTTCTAACGTTGTAGGCGCATTGCTCGGCGGACTTCCCACAGCAACATACAGCCAGAACGTTGGTATTGTTACAACTACAAAGGTTATCAACCGTTGGGTACTGGGACTTGCAGCTGCAATTCTCGGTATAGCAGGTCTGGTTCCGAAATTCTCAGCTATCCTGACAACGATTCCTCAGTGTGTACTGGGCGGTGCAACTGTGTCTGTATTTGCATCGATCGCAATGACAGGTATGAAGCTGGTTGCTTCTGCTGAGATGGATTACCGTAATTCATCTATCGTAGGACTCGCAGCTGCACTGGGAATGGGTGTATCTCAGGCAACAGCTGCACTTGCAAGCTTTCCCACATGGGTAACAACAATTTTCGGTAAATCACCGGTTGTCCTTGCAACTATTATTGCAGTAATGCTTAATGTGATCCTTCCGAAAACACGGGATGAGCAGAAAGAAGAGGCAAAAAAAAAGATTAAAATAGAACAGAAACTGGAAGAAGACCACAGGGAATTCGGGGAATAAAAACAGAAACTGAATATGGGAAATATAAGGTGTGCTTTCACAGGGGGATGTGGGAACACACCTTTTTATTGAATTGCTATGGAAGGCAGTTGTATGATATAATGAAAAGCAATCACATTAAATCAAACGATACAGGAGGTTTCTTATGTCCAGAAAGAATCTGATCGTCGGTCAGTCCGGCGGTCCTACCGCAGTAATTAACAGCAGCCTTTACGGAGTTGTATCCGAGGGAATGCGTCATCCGGAAGCTATTGAGCATGTTTACGGAATGATAAACGGAATTGAAGGATTTTTAAATGGAACAGTTCTTGACTTTGCCGAAGCACTTCCGGGAGAGAAACTTGACGGTCTGAAAGTCACACCAGGTGCTTATCTTGGTTCCTGCCGCTATAAATTGCCGGAATCACTGGAAGATCCGGTTTATCCAAGACTTTTTAAAAAATTTGAAGAAATGAATATTGGCTGGTTTTTCTATATCGGTGGAAATGATTCCATGGATACGGTGAGCAAACTTTCCCGTTATGCTGCGCAGACAGGCAGTGATATCCGTATCCTCGGAGAACCAAAAACAATCGACAATGATCTGATCCACACAGACCATACTCCGGGATTTGGAAGTGCAGCCAGATATGTAGCTTCTACAGTCCGCGAGATTACCATAGATGCAAATGTTTATGAAAAGAAATCCGTAACTATTATAGAGATTATGGGCCGCCACGCAGGATGGCTCACTGCTGCATCTGCACTTGCCCGCAAATATACAGGAGACAACCCTCTTCTCATCTACCTTCCGGAAACAGCCTTTGACCAGGAAGAATTTCTTAAAGCAGTAGAGAAATCATTTGAGAAAAACTGCAATGTCATTGTCTGCGTATCAGAAGGAATCCATGACGACAAGGGCACATTTATCTGTGAATACGACAATTCCGTAGGCACTGATACCTTTGGACACAAAATGCTGGCAGGCTGTGGTAAATATCTCGAAAACCTTGTCAGAAACCGCCTCGGTGTAAAAGCCCGTTCTGTAGAACTCAACGTCAGCCAGCTCATCTTTGCTCTGCATCCATGATGTCCGCCACAGACCAGCAGGAAGCCATCAAAGCCGGAGAATTCGGCGTACAGGCAGCCCTCAACGGCGAAACAGGAAAGATGATCTCATTTATCCGCAAAGAAACCTCTGACGGAACCTATATCATGGAATGTGGTCTTGAAGACGTCAATGCCATCTGCAACGAAGAAAAAACAGTTCCATCAGAGTGGATCACAGAAGACGGATCTGACGTCACTGAAGCCTTCATAAACTACGCCCGCCCTCTGATCCAGGGAACAGTACAGATCCCCTGCGGCGAAGACGGCCTCCCGTCATTCGTATACCGAAAATAGTATAGATTGACGGACGCGCAGGAAAATTAATTGTCTGGCGTGCGGTTTCGGACACTAAGATATTCTAAGGCGATAAAAATCTGCTAAAAGCATGAGCCCGCAGGGTCAAACTCGCTGTCGCTCAGACAGTGACCCTGTGGGCTCATAACGCATATTTTTATCGTCTAAGAATATCTAAGTATCCTGCAAATGCACGCCAGACAATTAATTTTCCTGCGCTGTTATAATATATATCAGTAGATTGCAAATATAAAGATAACTGTTTCGCAGTTTATTATCGGATACTATAAACAAAATCACATATTATAATAAGCCGCATACACTCCATTCATATCCAACAGCTCTTCATGTGTCCCCCTCTCAGCAATCCCATCCTCAGTGATCACAATAATTTCATCCGCATCCCTGATCGTAGAAAGTCTGTGCGCGATAGTAATAGTAGTACGGTTCTGTGAAAGCTCTTCAAGACTTCTCTGGATCCATCGTTCACTCTCATTATCCAGAGCGCTCGTAGCTTCATCAAGGATCAGGATCGGCGGATTCTTCAGGAACACACGTGCAATGGAAATCCTCTGTTTCTGACCGCCCGAAAGTCTTGTTCCGCGTTCTCCGACATAGGTATCATACTGCTGTGGAAGTTCCATAATAAAATCATGAATGCTTGCCCGCTTTGCAGCTGCAATAATCTCTTCATCAGAAGCTCCCGGTTTTCCATATGCAATATTATCCCGGATCGTACCGTCAAACAGATAGACATCCTGCTGTACAGTTCCGATATTATTTCTGAGACTCTTCAGAGTCAGGCTGCGGATATCTTTTCCATCAACAGTGATCCGTCCCTCTGTTACATCATAAAAGCGTGGCAGAAGAGAACAGATAGTAGTTTTCCCGCCACCTGACGGACCCACAAGTGCCACAGACTTTCCGGCAGGGATATCAATAGAGATATCACTGAGAACAGGGGTATTATCGTCACTGTAATGAAAAGATACATGCTCATAGCTTACATGTCCCTTCACATCAGTAAGTTCTCTGGCATCCGGAGCGTCTGTGATCTCTGACTCTGTTTCCATAACATCAAGGAAACGGCGGAAGCCTGAAAGACCCTTTTGCATCATTTCTACCAGCTCGACCAGAATCTGGATCGGACTGATAAAGATTCCGATATAAAGTGCATACATGGCAAGATCTGCAGTCTGCATTTCTCCGTTGGCAATAAGATAACCGCCATACACCAGAGTGACCAGATACATCATTCCCTGAAAGAACAGATTAGAACTCATAAAGCTTCCCATACAGCGATAATTATCACGCTTTGAAAGCAGAAAAGCTTCATTGCTTTTTTTGAATTTGTTATGTTCAATATCTTCATTTGCAAAGGACTGTACCACACGGATACCGGAAAGTGTGTCCTGGAGACTTGCATTGACATCCCCGATCTTACGTCTGTTTTCCATAAAAGTTGTCTGCATTCGGGCATTCTGCTTAAAGGAAAACCAAAACATAACAATAACAAGGATGATCAGTGGAAATGCCAGTTTCTTATTGATAAAGAAAAGAAAGACAAAAGCACCGATGATCTTTACCAGAGAGATAAAAAGGTTTTCAGGACCATGGTGTGCAAACTCGGAAATATCAAAAAGATCACTGACCAGCTTGCTCATCATCTGACCGGAATTATTCTGACTGTAATAGGAAAATGAAAGCTGCTGGTAATGATCAAATAATTCCTGCCGCATATCCCGTTCCATATTTGCTCCCATCATGTGTCCCTGGCAGGTTACATAATATTTGCAGAGACATTGGATCACATACATAAGAAAGAGTCCTCCTGCGATCACAGGCAGTGCATGAAGAATCCTTGACTGATCCTGAGTGAACAGTGTTTTTGTCATAGTCCGCAGGATCTGAGGATATGCCAGATCTATCAGACTGATCACGGCAGCACATATCAGATCAATAAAAAAGACCGTCTTATACGGACCATAGTAGTGGATGAATTTTTTGATAGTATTCATAAGATAAAATCCTTTCATCTGTGATAGAATATATGTGATTTTATAGTAACATAACAGAAAGGAAAGTCAATAGAGGGGCAGGAACAGGACTTTAAAATGAAGCTTTTTTGTGTTATATTGTGGTTATGGTAATTTCACAGGAGAGGAAGATGATCTGATGCAGGACAGAAAGCTTGAACAGGCTCTGGAGATTTATTTTCAGGAAAATCCGGACAGAGAGTCCGATAAATATCAGGAGATACAGAAATACCTGAAGCTCAGAATACGTTCTGTAATGGAGCTTCTGATAGAGAATGAGGATACAGAAAGGATGGAGCAGATCGAGAAATGCGGATGGTTTTCCGCAAATGAGCTGGAGAATTTTATAAGATGTGCACAGGAAAAAGCAAAGCTGCGTTCTCTGGTATGGCTGCTTCATCTGAAAGATAAAAAATATGGATACCCAAAAAAAGACTTTTCACTGTAAAACAACAACAGAGCAGGAACTTACCGGAAAAAAAATCCTGCAAAACTGCAGAAATCAATTATATCTGGACTTTCCTTATCTGGACGGGGCATTTACAAGTCTGGAATACAAAGCAGACAGCAGCATTGATACAATTGGGACAGACGGGGAGCTGATTTATTTTAATCCGGTATTTCTTATGAAAAAATATCTGGAAGATCCGGCAGCAGTAAGAAGAGGATATCTGCACATGCTGCTTCACTGTCTGTACCTTCATATTTTCATGGAACCTGACAGAGATTCCAGTGAATGGGACAGGGAATGCGACTGTTTTGTAGAGCAGCTGATCGACAAGGCTGTCGGAGAAGGCAAAATCAGCCTGAAGAAAAGAAAATCAGATGATACACAGGTGAACACAAATACTTTTGATGATCACATATTCTGGCAGAGAACTGCCGGACAGGCATCAGGAGGCAGGAGAACAAAGGAAAAATGGGAACATATCCTTGCTTATACCTCACAGAATAAGACCGGTATGCAAAGCAGGGCAGGGACTCAGACAAACGATCAGCAGGAAGAACTGGATGAGATCTACCGCAGTAAATATGATTACCGGAAATTTCTGAAGCAGTTCTGCAGACTGCGGGAGGAAGTGGAGCTGGATACGGAGAGCTTTGATTATATTTTTTACAGCTTTGGAATGGAACATTATGGAAATATTCCATTGATAGAACCGTTGGAGTATAAAGAAGTAAACCGTCTGGAGGAGCTGGTGATCGCCATTGACACATCCGGTTCATGTTCAGGAGAAACTGTACAGAGATTTCTGGGTGAAACCTATGGGATTTTAAGTGAAAAAGAGAATTTTTTCAGCAGGATGAAGGTATATATCGTCCAGTGCGACTGTTTTATCCAGAAAGTGGATGTGATCCATTCTGAGGAAGAGTGGAAGGAATACATCCGGAACGTTAAGATCCAGGGCAGGGGAGGTACAGATTTCCGCCCTGTATTTGAATTGATCCGTCAGGAAAAAGAGAGAAAAGAACTGAAGAATCTCAGAGCATTGATCTATTTTACAGATGGTGACGGGATTTATCCGGGACAAAAGCCGGATTATGAGACTGCATTTGTATTTCTGAAACGGACGGACAAGATGAAACTGGTGCCGCCATGGGCGAAATGTCTGATCACAGGAATGGGGCAAACTGCGGAGCAGATGTCAGTTTGAGTAAATAATGTTACTGTTCACTGGTAATATC
>ENA-OROZ01003396-OROZ01003396.1-human-gut-metagenome-genome-assembly--contig:-NODE-3396-length-10315-cov-8.965107_pt1 | contig 10315 bp, 10 predicted proteins | sample MGYA00242138_ERZ509066 | MGnify/ENA primary metagenome ERZ509066 (study PRJEB26280, sample SAMEA2338691) | human gut metagenome | biome: human gut; feature: human-associated habitat; material: faeces...
CCGCCCAGACACACCAGCGCCAACCCCAGGCGCCGGCTGGTGAACCGTCCGTCCCGGTCGGCCAGTGCCGCCAGCCCCGGCTGCACCACGATAGGAAGCGTCAGCGCCAGAAACGATACCACACCGATCTGACTGTTGGAAAAGCCCCGGTACAGCAGCAGTACCGTCAAAAAAGCCCATATGGTGGCGTATCCGCCCCAGAACAGGCCCTGTATCAGGGCATAGTGTGCGTTCATCCGCCGCAGCTGCTTCTCCGGCATGGTGCATCCCTCATTTCCTGTTGATTCTACAGGATTTTACCATATTCCCGGCCTCTGTCAAGTCCCACGGCGCCGAGGAAAACCTCCCGCGTTTACTGCGCACGGCGCCGGGTGCCTGCACCGCGGCTTTTGAACCGGAAAATGGAGCCTCTCATCTCCGGAGGTTTTTTGGCTTGCAACCCGGTCAGGTTTGTGATATAATAAACGATATCATAGGATGGATACGTGTTATCCAATTGAGAGGAGCATTTTTCGATGCGCGTTATCGACCTGGAAAATATCAATTATGCCATGCGCAACGAGACGCAGTTTGTTCTGCGCTGTGAGGAGGTATTTCACGACAAGATCAGCGCCGCCGCCGCGGCGATCCTGTCCAACCGCCAGGAAAAGCCCGTGGTGGCCCTGACCGGCCCCTCCGGCTCCGGCAAAACCACCACCGCCATGCGCCTGCAGGAGTATCTGCAGAATCTGGGCGTGAAGGTGTGCCTGCTGAGCATGGACAATTTCTTCCTGCCGCTGGATAAGCGTCCCCCGGAGGCCACGGACTGGGAGTCCCCCTACTGCGTGGACGTGGACACCCTGCTGACCTGCATCTCCCGCCTGCTGGACGGGATGGAGGCGGATATCCCCTGGTACGACTTCAAAAATGGCACCACCGGCGGCTATAAAAAAATGCAGGGTGACAAGGACTGCATCGTCATTGCCGAGGGCATCCACATGCTCAACCCCCTGATTTTCGACAAGCTCCGGGGCATCGCCAACGGCGTGTATGTAGCGCCCCGGACCCGTATCATCACCAATGACGACAAGATTGTCCGGCCCGAGCAGCTGCGGGTGGCCCGCCGTCTGATCCGGGATTACAACACCCGGGGCCATTCCCTGCAGGACACCGTGGAGCGGGCCGAGAGCGTGGACCGCGGCGAGGTGAACTACATCATGCCCTACAAGAGCAACGCCGCCATCCACATTGACACCTTCCACGATTACGAGCCCTGCATTCTGGCCAAGTACCTTAACGAAATTCCCCAGTTCCGCCAGGAGCTGACGCCGGAATATCTGGAAAAGCACGGTCTGACGGATCTGATGAAGGTGGTGGGCGGAGTTCCGCCGCTGCACACGACCTACGTTCCCCGCAATTCCATTGTCCGTGAATTTGTAGGCGGCAGCTGCTACCAATATTGACCAAAAGCGCACAATTATCCCCCGAAAGGAGTAGGATCCATATGAAAATCATCACCATCAGCCGCGAGTTCGGCTCCGGCGGCCGCGAGCTGGGCAAGCGTCTGGCTGAGGAGCTGGGCATCCATTGCTACGACCACGAGATCATCGAGCTGATTGCCAAGGAGCATGGCTTCGACGAGCGGTATGTGGCCAACATCTCCGAAAAGTGCATCGAGGCCGCCTATCCCATGACCATCGGCCATCGGTTTGCTATGCCGCCGGTGCAGATCATGGACCAGGGCTTCCAGGTGGCCGCCGCCCAACAGCAGATCATTGAGAATTTCGCCAAGCAGGGCGACTGCGTCATCGTGGGACGCTGTGCCGACGTGATCCTGAAGGACTATCATCCCCTGAACCTGTTCGTCTATGCCGACGCCGAGTCCAAGATCCAGCGCTGCATCGACCGGGCCCCGGAGGGGGAGCACCTGTCCCGCAATGACATTGCCCGCCGCATGAAGCAGGTGGACAAAAACCGCGCCCAGTACCGCCAGATGTTCGCCGACAACAAGTGGGGCGCCAAGGAGACATACCATCTGTGCGTCAACACCTCCGGCCACGAGATCAAGGATCTGATCCCCGGCCTGGCCGCCTTCGTCCGCTGCTGGTTCGGCGAAAAGTAAATTGTTTCGGATAAAAATCCCTCCGGTGTAATGCTCGGTGGTCGTAAAACAGTAATATGCGAATTTCTTGGAACAGGCATGATTTCGGTCATGCCTGTTCCGCTTTTATCAGTTCATCCACGGGAATGTAGCCAACGAGGTCATATTCGATATGTACCTTCTGTTTGCGCTTACCGCTGGACTTGTCGGGTGCTTCCACATAAACCGCCTTTACAAGTTCTCTGAGGGCGTATGGCGTGAGTTCCGTGAGTGTGGTGTATCTGCGTACCCGCTGAATAAACTGTTCAAGGTTTTCTATCTGCCGTTCCTGTACTTCGACTTCTTTTTGCAGATTTACGATTTCAACTTTAAGCTGCGCCTGTTCGTCCTCGTAAGTTTTGCTCATCATGGCAAAGCGTTCGTCGCTCAGATTGCCCTTGGCGTTATCCTCGTAGATTTTGATAAACAGGCGGTCAAGCTCCCCTATACGCTTTTCTGCCTGTGCCAGACGCTTCTTATATACCTTTATGGTTTCCTCGCTTTGCAGACGGAGCTTTTGCTCCATTTCCACCCTAAAATGCGCTTCGTATTGGCTCACGAAAGAGATAACTTCTTTCATGTGTTTCCAGACCACATCCTCCAAAACGACGGCTCGGATGTAATGCCCGCTGCACTTGTCCTTGTTGGCTCGGTGCGTGGAGCAGATGAAAAAGTCCTGCCGCTTTTCAAAGTAGTTGGTGGTGGAGTAGTAGAGCTTCTGTCTGCAATCAGCGCAGAACACCAAGCCCGAAAACGGACTGCTCTTGCCCGTTGCCGTTCTCCTGTGTCGCTGCTGTCTGATTTCCTGCACCTTGTCAAAGACTTCCTGTTTGATAATCGCAGGATGAGTATTGTAGAAAATCTTTTGATTTTCTTCGGGATTCTCCCTCTGCTTCTTATCCCAAATGGAATTGGTATAGGTTTTGAAGTTGACAGTAGCACCAATATACTCTTTGCGTTCAAGAATATTGACGATGGTGCTTTCGTGCCAGCGATAAGGATTCTCCGGCTCGGTGTGCGGAGTTTTCACGCCCTGTTTGGTTTTGTATGCAGTGGGCGTAAGTATCTTTTCCCGTTCAAGTTGTTCGGCAATTTGGCTCGGTCCACGCCCGTTCATACAGAGCGTGAAAATCTTTTTGACCACCTGTGCCGCTTCTTCGTCGATGATCCATTTTGTTTTGTCCTCCGGATCTTTGCGATAGCCATACGGCACATGAACGGTCAACCTCTCGCCACGCTCACCCTTTGCCTTTTGCACTGCACGAATCTTTCTGCTTGTGTCTTTTGCGAAAAACTCGTTGAACCAGTTCTTTATACCGGCAATATCGCTGTCGGTACTGTTGGGATTGATACTGTCAAAGTGGTCGTTGATGGCAATGTACCGAACATCGTTCTGTGGAAATGTGTAGTTGATGTACAAGCCTGTCAGTGAGGAATTACGTCCAAGTCTTGAAAGGTCTTTCGTAATAACTGTGCCAACATTGCCTGCTTCAATCTCCGCAAGCATTTTCTGAAAGCCTGGGCGGTTAGCAAAGTCCACACCGCTGTAGCCGTCGTCGATGAAAAACGTCGGGTGGGGGAAGCGGTGGTCTCGTGCATATTGAAGCAGAATGGATTTTTGATTCTGGATAGAGTTCGACAAATCTTCCTTGCCGTTCTTCTTATCCTCTTTGGTGTCCTCGACGGACAATCTGCAATAAAGTGCTGTGATTCTATCTGTTGCCCTTAACATTTCGTTATCCTCCTTTGGTTGGGCAACTGTCTGTACAGGATTGGATTCTTGGATTATATCAAAAGAGGTGTCGTTGTTCATTCGCCATCCTCCGTGATACCTAATTCATCATCGGCAGCGTTCTGCTCCATAATGCGGTGGAGCTTCTTATCGAGAGTTTCCGTACCCTCGTAGCTGCCTGTAACTGTGTATTCTGTGCCGCCGATCTCGTCCACGATTTTCACATCGGGCAACCAAAAGGCAGACAGATTCTTGACGACGATGTTGCCCTTTTCATCGAAAGTAAACTCACGCTTGGGGGCATCATCGAGGCGAGGCTCGACCTTGGCATACGGGTCGGGATTGGAGAAATAGTATTCGGGAACTTCCTCGTCATACTCTCCGCTTGCAAGCTGTTCCTCAAACACAAGCTCGTCAATTTCATCGGCGGTGAGTTCGAGGACTTCTTCCTCTTTACGTTTTTTATCCATCGTGTCGAACCTCCTTTATGTTTCAGCTATCGATAAAAGCAAAATCCCTTAAATCCCGAAGATACCGTTCGCATTCGTAGAGATATTCAAATTCGTGAACATATACCGGTTTGCTCAAGTAAAACGACTTGGCCAACACAGAGCAATATGGCAAGGAAGAAGATTTTTGCTTTCCGCTTGTTGGAAAAACATAATTGAATCCCATATCAGATGCCTTATTTGAAGCACAAGAAAAATAACGAATACCAATTAATTGGTCGTATTCATTCTCAGCATCTTGTTGTGAGCCGATTTCACTTCTAACCCACTGCATCAAAAGCTGAGGAATAATGTATTCTGCTGCAAAGGGATCATTTTTATTAACTCTGATATACGAGCAAGCTGCTATTAATGGATACCAAAGCATATATGCAGCACGAACATTCGAGCTGTCCAATAATGAGCTCTCAATTCTTCTTTCAAATCGTTCATTAACGCGTCTATTGTTTAGAAAATCTTGTGGTTTAACACCTAACTCAATAACTTGAATATTGGTGTTAGAGTATTCCAACGTTCGTTCAAGTTTAAAGATTGATGCCAGCGCAAAATCTTGACGTGGGTTAATGTGAGTTTCTTCGCAACACAACTCCAAAGAAGTCCCTAAATATAAACTGGGATATCCAGCAATACTATATCTATTAGTTGAAACTTTTGAACGAAGATTATACGGAGTGTGAAATACGCGCTCTCTGCCATAAGGTTTGTTGTCACCAACGGCAGTAACACGGAACAACTTTAAACTATCATCAGTGTTATGATGATTTCGTCTATCCTCAAATTGTTCAATAGCACTTTTTTGATATATCTTTAAAGGCTTGTCCATAAAAATGTTCATTGCGCTTTTGAAGGAACTATATGCTTTGGATGGAAAGCCATTTAAGTAGTGAGCAACGGCCTTTGATAAATATCCACACGCTCTTTTCACTACTTTGCTATCAACACGGACATCATAACCATTATTAGGTAACAGATCTAATTTCTTTATGTAGTAATCAAATAACCCGTTTAAGGTTTGCAAAAAATCGTAGCCATCCCAACGAATTGGCAAAAATAATTTTTCGTCTTCCCACAGATTTTTAAATTCTAAATTTGAGATATCGATAATCATAAAATACCTCCTCTTCTGAAAAACAAATACAAAATCAATTTCAGAAATGGCGCTTACTATCACGTAAAGCAGAGAATAGCAAGCAAATCAAGTGGAGCCACACTTGAGAAAATCGCCGTGCTTGCCACCTGCTGAACTTGCAGAATAGCAAGCACAGCAGGTGTAGCTACACTCTGCGATTTTTGCAAAATCCAGTTTGCTTGCTAACCCCATAAATGGAGTTAGCAAGCAATGCACAGCGGTACCCACTCGTGCAAAAACTTGTTGGGCAGCATCCCAAGCCCTTTAACAATTTCGGAGAAATTGGCTGCGCACTGGTAGTGCTGAACACTTATTACTTCCCTTTCATAAGCGCATACAAAAAAACAACAATACTGTTTTTCCGTGGCCTATATCTGCGAGGATATTTATAGTAGGTCTTTTTAACCTTGCCTCCGTAACCATTGCTAACCCATCGTTCTTTTTTACTGATATATTTTCTTTTTCTCATGGAAGACCTCATACATTATACAGCTCTAAGTCATCAAGCGTGACTTTCTATGTAACGAATAACTTTATTGACATACTCGCTGCATTCTGGTGTACCAGCATACCAAATATTTGCTTGTCCAAAGCCAATTCCGTCTTGCCTTGCTCGTGGAACAACAAATGTTCTTTGATCTTCCGGCAGTAAAAATCCATCTTTTCTATCTGCTTGGATGTTGAAAAATCTACCATTGTAAAATGGTCTGCGCCTAAATACAGTTGCATTTTTATACCAACCGACAATTACTGTTTGACCGTTTTCAGGCTTGGCACAGAAGACAACCAAAACATCATCAAGATATGTCTTTCCCTTTGCGAAAGGATCAATTCTTTCAATATGTAAAGAGTTGTATGTGTTAGTTGCGATACCTTCTTCGTAGCCAATACGATACTTAGTTTCTACAAATCCCCTGTATTGTCCATCGGCACATTCTTCAAAATTATACTTTTCATAAGCATCGTGCATTTTTGCAACATAGGCTCCGCCGTTTTTCGGAGCAACCCTGTCAAGACGCGTGTTGTAGTACGGCAAGTACGAAATATTGCAAAACAAAATGCGTATCACAATTTAGCCCTCCTTCTGTATTCTTTCCCGTACATATTCCTCAGTTAATTCGATATACCCCCAACCATTTCTGACTATGCCAGCCCATTCAAGAATGGCAACCAAAGCAAATGTTGGGTCAAAACAACTTTCCCCCGCAGTTTTTCCAAAATAGTTCTTCATAATTGCTCCGGCAACCGTTGTTTCTTCACACCCTGGATCGCCAAGTCTTCTCCGTCCATATCCCTTTTTTGCCTTGCCGCCCTGTGATTCCAACAATTCAGTAATAACATCAAAAACTGAGTATTCATAATCTAAAATTTCATCGCAGGAGAACTTTTCCTCATCCACGATGCGAAGAACATACTCTTTCCCCTTGTATGTGCGGACAGTGGCTAAGCCGTTACAACTTATCAGTTTTGCTTTAACAATATCGGATGCTTTGCTACTTTGAGGATCTATTTTCCATGTGCTTGTATCAATATCTTCAACAGAATAAGGTTGTACATTATCCACCAGATTCATTGCAACAAGCAAATCATTTAGTTTCTTTTTCGCGGCAGGGTATGATATCCCTTGCTCCGTTTGTAGTGATTTAAGATTCCCTTGATTCTTCAAAAAAGATAATAGAAAAGAGATTTGCTCATCTGAAAGCTTATCAAAGACACTAACTTCAAAATCTTTCTTGATTTCCAAGCCGCAACTGCCACATTGTAATGTGGAAATATGAAGCTCTCCACCGCAAGACGGGCAAGAGGAAATAAAATTATACATACGGACACCTCCACTTAAAATTATAATCAACTATCGCAAAATTGTCAATAGTTAGTATTGAATTATATTATTCTAATTTAAGGAAGAGAGATTGTCTTGTAACTGTTCTTAAGTTTTTCAGACCAAAATCATTTGTTGCGTATTTGGTAAAGTTATCCACCCCGGAGCGAAACAATTTCGCCAAATCGTTTTTCTCGAATCTGTGAAATAAATATGCCGAAAAGTAAGTATTGTAACGCTTCTAAATTCTTTCGCTCCGATGGGGTAAGGCGGATATACCCGCATTTGTACTAAGCTATACAGAGCAGAAAACAAGCGTTTTTCGACCCTTAAACGCATAAAAACAGGCGGCATCCAACCGAAGTTGAATGTCGCCTGTTTTGTCCAATCCTGTCTGACAGATGCCGATTTCGTACTTTTCTCAAATTACTGTCTTATCGGCACACGGCTAAACCGGTCCGTTTTGTTTATTTCCGTTTTTCCATATAGAGCAGGTTGTCCTCTCCCGCCCGGGCACGAGGGCCGTTGGGATTCACCCAGCCCATGTGCTCGTAAAAGCCCAGCGCCATATCCGAGGAGGTCAGCCAGACCCGCGTGGCCTTCGCTGCCAGCTCGTCGGTCTCCAGTGTTTCAAACAGCTTCCGGCCATAGCCCTTGCCGATACTCTCCGGACTCAGGAAGGCCGCCACGATCTCCGCCTCTGTCTCGCCATCCGGCAGGATCGTGCCGGAGCCGATGATCTGTCCGTCCTCTTCCAATACATAGGTATGGCCGGTCTCAGACAGCTCAACCATGGTCTCCGGAGAATAGTGGGGGATCAGGTAATCCAGTTCGGATTTGGGGCTGGTGTAATTGACCTCCCGCAGAGTGCGGCGGATCATAACGGAGAGGATCTCCTCATCGCCTTTTTGGAAGCGCCGGATGGTCAGCATGGTCCTACCTCCTTGATTTTATTATACAGACAGGGTGTCCGCCAGTACCAGACCGGGATTGTGCTTGGTGAGGAAGCCCACGCTCCACTCGCCGTCAAAGGCCAGCAGGTAGCGATCCCGGAAGTCCTGCAGCACGGCGGCGCCGGTGCACAGCACGATCTCGTCGGGATGGCAGTCCATGGACTCAATAAGCCGCAGGTGGTCATAGGGCAGGCTGCTCATCCGCAGATCCACGTTGTACTCGTTTTTCATACGGTACTCGAACACGTCGAATTGCAGGGTGCCCACCACGCCTACGATGACCTCCTCCAGGCCCGCGCCGGGGATCTTGAAGATCTGGATGGCGCCCTCCTGTGCGATCTGCTCCGTTCCCTTGATGAACTGCTTTCGCTTCATGGTGTCCTTGGGAGACACTCGCATAAAGTGCTCCGGCTCAAACGTGGGGATACCGGAATACCGGAACTTCTTCCCCGGCACGGTGATGGTATCGCCGATGGCGAACAGGCCGGGATCGAACACGCCGATGATGTCGCCGGCGTAGGCTTCCTCCACGATCTCGCGCTCCGCGGCCATCATGGTCTGGGGCTGACTGAGCCGCAGCTTTTTGCCGCTCTGGACGTGGTAATATTCCGTATCCCGCTCAAACTTGCCGGAGCAGATCCGCATGAAGGCCAGCCGGTCCCGGTGGGCCTTATTCATGTTGGCCTGAATCTTAAACACAAAGGCGGAGAAATCCGGGGAAAACACATCCACCTCCCCCTGATCGCTGACGCGGGGCAGCGGTGCGGTGGTCATCCGCAGAAATTCCTCCAGAAAGGGCTCTACACCGAAGGTGGTCAAAGCGGAGCCGAAGAACACGGGAGACAGGGTGCCGTTCCGGACGGCCTGCATATCAAAGTCCCGTCCGGCTCCCAGCAGCTCCACCTCGTCCCGCAGCTTGGCGGCCTTTTCCGCGCCCAGTGTCTCGTCCAGTGTGGGGTCCTCCAAGGCTACCTCCATAGAGTTGACCTTCTTGCCCTTGGTCTCGCCGGAGAAGAACAAGATCCGCTGCTTTTCCCGGTCATAGACGCCGGCAAATTCCTTGCCGCAGCCGATGGGCCAGTTCATAGCATAGGTGTCGATCCCCAGCTCCCGCTCTACCTCCTCGCACAGCTCCAAGGGGTCACGGGTCTCACGGTCCATCTTGTTGATGAAGGTGAAAATGGGGATATGCCGCAGGGCGCAGACCTTGAACAGCTTCCGGGTCTGAGGCTCCACGCCCTTAGCGCCATCGATGACCATCACGGCGCTGTCAGCAGCCATCAGGGTCCGGTAGGTGTCCTCGGAGAAGTCCTGATGGCCGGGGGTATCCAGAATGTTGATGCAGAAGCCGTTGTGCTGGAACTGCATCACGGAGCTGGTGACGGAAATGCCGCGCTGTTTTTCGATCTCCATCCAGTCGGAGGTGGCAGCCTTGGCCCGCTTGCCCTTGACCTCACCGGCCTGCGCGATGGCGCCGCCGTAGAGCAGGAATTTTTCCGTCAATGTGGTTTTACCGGCGTCGGGGTGAGAAATGATGGCGAATGTCCGCCGCCGGGAAATCTCTTCTTCTAAATTTGCCATATTCGGCCTCCTGAATTTTTTCAAAAGAACTTGAATACTCTAACACATCTCCCCTGCCGGCGCAAGGGAAAAACGGGGAAATCCGGCAAAAACGCCCGGTTTCCCCCATCGTCAGAGGTCCTTTGCCGCGTATTTCTTCAAAAGGTCCTCAATGGCTTCGTCTAAAAGTTTGGTTTTGGTCAGACGCGTCTTTTTTGAGAGTTCGTTGAAAGGTTCCACCAGCTCATTGGCCAGGGAGGACACGAACTTTTTGCGGTTTACTAACACAGCTTCACCCATGTGATAACCTCCATTGTACTATATACGCACTATATCATGCCCATTTTCTCTTGACAAGTAATCACCTTATGGTATATATATGGTATTTAATTAAGTACCATATGGAGGTGTTTTTATGAATCTACAGGACGATACCATTCAGCTGCTGGTGAACCTGGTGGAGCGGGAGCAGCGGCGGCTGGACCGGACCC
>ENA-OROZ01003398-OROZ01003398.1-human-gut-metagenome-genome-assembly--contig:-NODE-3398-length-10310-cov-6.458606_pt1 | contig 10310 bp, 8 predicted proteins | sample MGYA00242138_ERZ509066 | MGnify/ENA primary metagenome ERZ509066 (study PRJEB26280, sample SAMEA2338691) | human gut metagenome | biome: human gut; feature: human-associated habitat; material: faeces...
TCGCCGTCCGCAATCCGCCGCTGACAGTGGACGCAGTGGTGCAGGCGCGGCACAAATCCCTCGCTCTGCGACAAGTGCAGCAGAAAGCCGGTCAGCAGCGGCCGCCATGGCTGATCGGAAAAGGTCAGGCGCGACAGCGTGTGCAGCAGGAGCATGAAGGTTTCCTGCGCGGGAACGCCGGGCTGGATGACGTTCTCGACGACGCCGAGGAGGTACGTTCCGACGGCCAAGCGGTCGAAATCAGCGCGCAGGGGGTAGAACGTCTCCATCAGGTTCGCGCTGATGACGGTAAGGTGATTGCCGCGCTCGTACAGCTCAAAATCGCCCAAGGCGAACAGCTCGCTGGCGTTGAGGATAGGTGAGCGCGGTTTGCGGCATCCGCGAGCAAGCGCCTCAATGCGCCCCTTCGTCGGGCTGAAGAGGGTCAGCATTCGGTCGTTGTCCCGGTAATTGGCGTAGCGGAGGACAATCGCGGTGTGTTCGGTCTGTTTCATAGCATCTTACCCAAAAGGCTGCGCACAGTCGCCCATGCGCAGCCTTTGTTTATTTGCTTACTCGTTCGGAATCAGGGTCGCGAAGTAGATGCAGTCACCAACCTCGCGGCGCTTCGGGTTCGAGGGGGAGTTAATCTTCTCGTTGTTCAGCACCACGGTGCAGGAGGAACCGCCATCGAGGTTGTAGGCGTTCTGCAAGCCGAATGCGCCCGCCAGCTTTGCCGCGCCCCACAGGTCAAAACCGATGGATTTCGGGCTTTGGCTTTCCGGGCCTTCTGTGCAAAGGATGACGAACTCCATCGGGGTGATCTGTCCGAAAATCATGCGCTGCGCCAGCGTCTTGGGGCCGTTGTCCATGCGGGAGTCGAATTCGTCGCGGACAACGCCGTCAATCACCAGTCCGGGGCCGAAGCAGAACGTGTGGGCGACCGTGCCGCCGTTTTCCAGATAATCCCGCCATTTTTGATGCGTCGTGCCCTGAATGATGTGCATACCGCCCTCGGTGTCGATAATCATCGTGTCGCGATATTCGCGGGGCAGTTCACGCAGACGGTGCGTGTTGCGATAGACGATTCCTTCAGAATGGTAGATGAAGTAGTCGCCGTTGATGGCGAGGACGGCGTTGTTGCGGCTCGCCATGCGCTCCACACGCTCGGTATTTTTCGAGGGATAGGGGGATGCCAGCGCAGTGCGAATCTGCGTCGGATCGGTGATTTTGACGTACACCGCCATGACGGTCGTCGTGCCCTCGCCGGGTTCATCAACACGCTCGATGTCCTGCGTCCAGTAGGACGTTTCGACGCGAATATCCAGCGAATCGTCGTGGTAGCCGCCCTGATCGGGCAGATAGCAGTCCGGATTCGGCAGATACGGCGCGGCAAGGAGTTTTCTGCCCGTGCTGTCCAGCCAAGGAAGCGGCTCGTAGGTCGTTTCCTCCGCCAGCGCAGGGCAAAGCATCGCCAGCAGCGCACACGCGGCGATGAGTTTCCGCAGATATTTCATTTGTCCATTCCTTTCCGTAGAGGGGGGAGGCGCAAGGGGCGCTGCCCCTTGACCCTGCCAAAGGGTCTTCGACCCTCTGGACTCCCTTTCGCGCGATTGAGTTGGATGCGGCTGCATACAGTGCCCGCGTGTTTATGAGGGAAACGGGCGAAATTAGAAGCGCATCCGCTCCTCGATGTAGCTCCGCAGATCCTTCAGCGCCACACGCTCCTGCAGCATGGTGTCGCGGTCGCGAACCGTGACCGACTGCGTCGCTTCGGTGTCGAAGTCCACGCAGATCGTGAACGGCGTGCCGATTTCGTCCTGACGGCGATAGCGCTTGCCAATCGAACCCGTCTCGTCGTAATCCACCGGGAAATACTTCGCCAAATCCGCGTGGATTTCACTCGCCAGCGCGCCCAGCTTGTTCTTTTGCAGCGGCAGGACGGCAGCCTTGTAGGGTGCCAGCGCCGGATGCAGGTGCAGCACCGTGCGCACGTCGCCGCCCTCCAGCTCCTGCTCCTCGTAGGCATTGCACAGGAACGCCAGCACCATGCGGTCAACGCCCAGCGACGGCTCGATGCAGTAGGGGATGTAGCGCTCATTCGTCACCGGGGCGAGGTATTCCAGCGACTTGCCGGAGTGGTTTTGATGCTGCGTCAGGTCGTAATCCGTGCGGTCGGCGATGCCCCAGAGCTCGCCCCAGCCGAACGGGAACAGGAACTCGAAGTCCGTCGTCGCCTTGGAGTAGAACGCCAGCTTCTCCGGCTCATGGTCGCGCAGGCGCAGGCTGTCCTCCTTGATGCCCAGCGAAAGCAGCCACTGCTTGCAGAACGAACGCCAGTAGTCGAACCACTGCAAATCCTCGCCGGGCTTGCAGAAGAATTCCAGCTCCATCTGCTCAAATTCGCGGACACGGAAGATGAAGTTGCCGGGGGTAATTTCGTTGCGGAAGGATTTGCCAATCTGCGCGATGCCCGCCGGGAGCTTCTTGCGCATGGAGCGCATGACGTTGGCGAAGTTGACGAAGATGCCCTGCGCGGTTTCGGGACGCAGGTAAATCTCATTCTCCGGCGTTTCCATCACGCCCGCATGGGTCTTGAACATCAGGTTGAACTGGCGGATGCCGGTGAAATCCTTCTTGCCGCACTTCGGGCAGACGATGTCGTGCTCAGCAATGTACTTCTCCGGACAGGTGATGTCATGCTCCCGGATGAATGCCATCATTTTTTCATTCGACCAGCCGTCGGCAACGGTGCCGTCGAAATCCTCGATCAGCTTATCCGCGCGGTGCCGGCTTTTGCAGTCCTTGCAGTCCATCAGCGGGTCGTTGAAGCCGCCGACGTGGCCCGACGCCACCCACACTTCGCGGTTCATCAGAATAGCGCAGTCAAGCCCCACGTTGTACTTGCTTTCCTGCACAAATTTCTGCCACCACGCCTTTTTCACGTTGTTCTTGAATTCCACACCAAGCGGGCCGTAATCCCATGTATTTGCCAAACCGCCGTACAGTTCGCTTCCGGCAAAAATCAGACCGCGGTTTTTGCACAGCGCAACCAGTTTGTCCATCGTCAAATCAGCCATCGTGATTTCCTCCTGAAAAAGTGAGAATCTAACAAATGTAATGATAGGCGCAAACGCTCACTTTGTCAAGGCTGGAACGCATTTTTTACACCGAAAACGCTGATTTTCCGTGCTGAAATCTGCTGATTTTCCCGCAAACGATATTTTTCGCAAATTTCCCGAAAAAAATTTCATTTTCCCTCTTGCATTTTCCGAAGAAGTGTGCTATTATATCAATGTTGTCAGTGCGATTCACTCGCCGGCACACGGATGCTGATATAGCTCAGCTGGTAGAGCGCATCCTTGGTAAGGATGAGGTCACCAGTTCAAATCTGGTTATCAGCTCCATAAGCCTTGCATTTTGCAGGGCTTTTTTCGTGTTTTGGGGCGGATTTTGCATTTATAAGCAGAATGCATTACAGTCTCGACATTTTCCTGACCTCATCCCTATTTTTCTGCACCTGCCGCTTCCTTGACGGTGAATTTGCCTCAAAAGCAAGGTGCGCAGGTTTGCCAATCGCCTGCGCACCGCAAGGTTCACTTATTTTCCTCCACTTCTACCGTCTGTACCGACTCCTCCTCCCGCCACGTCTCTTCCTTCACCAGCGTCGCGAACCAAATGCAATCCCCAACCATGCGGTTCTTGTGGCTCGACGGCGAGTTAATCTTCTGATTATTCAGCGCAATCGTGCTTGATGAGCCGCCGTCGAGGTTGTAGGCGTTGTCCAGCCCAAACTGCACGCACAGGTTTGCCATCTGCACAAGGTCGAAGCCGACGGATTTCGGAGCGGTGCTTTCCGGCCCCTCGTTCGTCAGTATCAGGTATTCCAGCTTGCCGACCTGCCCGATGACCATCCGCTGGGCTTTCTTCGCTTTGCCGTTGTCGATGGTCACGTCATCAAGGCTCGTGAGCGGAACGCCGTCCACCACCAGCGCGGGGCCGAAGCAGAAGGCGTGCAGCACCGTGCCGCCGCCGGCAATGTACTCGTCCCACTTGGCCTGTGTTGTGCAGGTGATGAGGTGGAAGTCGCCATTTTCGTCCACAATCAGCTCGTCACGGCCCTTATGCGGGCGCATCCGCAGCGTCTGACCGTTGCGGACGACGATGCCTTGCTCATGGTAGAGGCAGTAGTCGCCGTCGATGCCCATGACGGCGTTGAAGCGCTTCGTCATGTCGTTGACGTGGCGCGCCTGCTTCGACGGGTACTTGTTCGCGAAGCCTGTGCGGAATTGGCTCACGTCGGTCAGCTTCACGCGCGCGGACATGACGGTCGTTGTGCCTTCGCCGGGTGCATCAACCTGCTGCAAATCCTGCGTCCAGTAGGTGACGTTAATCTGGATGTCGATGGAATCATCATGGTAGCCGCCGTTATTGGGCAGGTAACAATCCGGGTTCGGCAGGTTGGGGGAAACCTTGATATCCCACGGAATTGGCTCGAAATCGGGTGCGTCCTCCGCCAAAGCGGGAACAATCAGCAGCGCGCAGAGCAAAAGCGAAATCAGGCGTTTCATTCGGAAATGTACCTCCTACGGTGTTCTACTTATCAGACGAATCAAAAGGGGAAAACGTTGTCATGTACGAAAATTTAATTTTTTTGTAACAATTTTGCGGATGCGCACCATTTTGCCCAAAAGTTGAAATTCCCTCTTGCATCAGCGCGCAAAATGGCGTATAATAAGCCTGTCAAATGACCCCGCTTGACGGGAGAAAAGCAGCTTTTGTCCTTCCAGAGAGCCGCCGGACGGTGCGAGGCGGCAGGGCGCGGGTGCTTCTTCCACTCCTGAATGGGGGCAGACGAGGAGTCTGCCGGGTTCGCCCGATACAGCGAGCATGAGTGGTCTGACGTGCGTCAGGCAAACTGGGTGGCAACGCGAGCTTCTCGTCCCGGAATTTTACGGGATGGGAAGCCTTTTTGGTTTCCGCCAAGCAAAAAAGGAGGATTTTTTCCGATGCTGGACATCAATCTGCTCCGTACCAATCCCGAATTGGTGAAGGAGAACATTCGCAAGAAGTTTCAGGACGAAAAGCTCGTCATGGTCGACGAAGTCGTCGAGATGGACAAGGAGTACCGCGCCGCGATTCAGCAGGCGGACACCCTGCGCAACCAAATTAAGGTTGCGTCCAAGCAGATCGGCATGCTGATGGGCAAGGGTCAGAAGGAAGAGGCCGAAAAGGCGAAGGAACAGGTCGCCGTTTACAAGGCGGATCTGGAGGGCCTTGCGGCGAAGGAAGACGAATTGCAGGCGGAAATCCGCAAGCGGATGCTCGTCATTCCGAACATCATTGACCCGTCTGTGCCGATTGGCAAGGATGACAGCCAGAACGTGGAAATCGAGCGCTTCGGCGAGCCCGTCGTGCCGGATTTCGAGATTCCGTATCATGTGGATATCATGGAGCGCCTGCACGGCATCGACCTTGACAGCGCCCGCAAGACCTCCGGCAACGGCTTCTATTACCTCATGGGCGATATTGCCCGCCTGCACTCCGCGATTCTGTCCTATGGCCGTGACTTCATGATCGACCGCGGCTTCACCTACTGCATTCCGCCGTACATGATTCATGGCGACGTGGTGACGGGCGTGATGAGCTTCGCCGAGATGGAGAACATGATGTACAAGATCGAGGGCGAGGACCTGTACCTGATCGGCACCAGCGAGCACACCATGATCGGCCGCTTCATCGACCAGACCATCGACGAGAGCAAGATGCCCCTGACTCTGACCTCCTACAGCCCCTGCTTCCGCAAGGAGAAGGGTGCCCACGGCATCGAGGAGCGCGGCATCTACCGCATCCACCAGTTCGAGAAGCAGGAGATGATCGTGGTCTGCCGCCCCGAGGAGAGCGCCGACTGGTACGAGAAGCTGTGGCAGATGTCCGTGGAGCTGTTCCGCAGCATGGAGATCCCCGTGCGCCAGCTGAACTGCTGCTCCGGCGATCTGGCTGACCTGAAGGTCAAGAGCTGCGATATCGAGGCCTGGAGCCCCCGCCAGCAGAAGTACTTCGAGGTCTGCTCCTGCTCCAACCTGGGCGATGCACAGGCACGCCGCCTGCACATCCGCATCAAGGGCAAGGACGGCAAGACCTATCTGGCCCACACCCTGAACAACACCTGCGTGGCACCTCCGCGTATGCTGATCGCCTTCCTGGAGAACCATCTGCAGGCTGACGGCAGCGTGACCATCCCCGAAGTGCTGCAGCCGTATATGGGCGGGCTGAAGGTCATGGTCCCCACCAATAAGAAGAACTAAAACTGCACTGGGTTTTCCACAACCGGGCAGAAAAAGGTTGAAAAAAGCACCGCTTTCCGTAGAGGGAAGCGGTGCTTTTTGTGTGGGAAAGCGGGTGCTTAACTCCCTCAGTCAAAACCTGACGGTTTTGCCAGCTCCCTCTTGGAGGAAGCCTCTGGCGCGCCCGCAAACTTTGCACTTTAGCCGGAAACTTTGCCGCTATGCCAAGGGCCCCATCCTAGAGGGGGCTGTCGAGCGCAGCGAGACTGGGGGAGTTTTTCCCGCAAAAGCGGCAAGAAATCCAATATTTCAACGCATCTACGTAAATAAAATGGAAAAATCAAAAAACTGCAAATTTTTTTGAAAATATGTGTTGACAAAAAGGGCATCTATGGATATAATAATAAAGCACCGTTCAAGTGCAAGCTAAATATGTGGCGGTATAGCTCAGTTGGCTAGAGCATTCGGTTCATACCCGAAGTGTCACCGGTTCAAATCCAGTTACCGCTACCACGTTACAGAGTTTCGCTAAGATAAGGGGGACGGTCGTCCGCAGTAGTGGACGATGAAAGTCGGAGGTTTTAGCGAAGCTCTGTATTTCTAAGGCCCGTTGGTCAAGCGGTTAAGACACGGCCCTTTCACGGCTGTAACATGGGTTCGATTCCCGTACGGGTCATGAATAAAATCCCTGATCTTAGGATCAGGGATTTTTTCATGCAACCCGTACGAGGAATCGAAGGAACACGGCCGCCCGCAGGCGGCAAAAAAGAGCCCAGTGGGCTCTTTTTTAGTGTTCGGGTCCCAATCTTCAGGAATGTCTACCGTGGTTGCTGCCGTCTGGGCACATCGGCACAAAGGCGTTTTTTTATTTGACCCATACGGGAATCAATGATAGACATATTAAAAAAAATGCGATATACTAATGATAAACACAAGGAGGTGCGGTATGCCGGAAATCAGTTTGTTTTGCGGAATAAGGGTCATGATGTTTTACAGCGACCATAATCCGCCGCACTTTCACGCGGAATATGGTGGCTGTAAAGCACTTATTGATATTCAAAATGCCTGTGTGATCCGTGGAGCACTCCCAAGCCGTCAGCTGAAGCTGATTCTGGCATGGTGCGAACTGCACAAAGATGAATTGATGCAGAACTGGGAGCTTGCCAGAGACGCAAAGCCTTTGAATCATGTGGAGCCTTTGATTTGAACAGGAGGGCCGCTATGGAATATATGCCGAAAGTCCTGCAGGCGGTTGCAGGAGAGAACTTTACGATTTATCTCTATTTCAGCGATGGCTCAGTGCGGCTGTACGATGCAAAGCCGATTCTGGAACGCGGCGGCGTGTTTGAGCCGATGCGGGACGAAAACTTCTTTCGGGAGCATCTGACGGTGCTGAATGATACGGCGGCATGGGATGTCAACGGAGATTTTGACCCGTGCAGCTGCATCGACCTCGACCCCATCGAACTATATGAGTCTTCTGTGGTCGTAGCCGACCCACTGGAAACTGCATCATAAAAAATCACCCCCGCCTGCACCATCCGGCAGGCGGGGGTTCGTTATGCAAGGAAGCAGATGATGTCGTTTTACGGTCTCTGGCCCATGCCGCCTTCCAGCGTCAGGGTCTCGCCGGACATATACTTGAAGTCCGGCATGGCCAGCTGGACGCAGACACGGCCAATCTCCGTCTCAGCGTTGCCGTAGTGGCCCATGGGGGGCATCTTGACGTTGGCCTTGAAAGCGTCGGGGTAGGAGTCCTTGAACTGCTCGAGCTTGGCCGTCCATGCCAGCGGGCAGACCACGTTGACGTTGATGCCGTCCTTGCCCCACTCGGTGGCGGCGACGCGGGACATACCGCGGATGCCCTCCTTGGCGGCAGCATAGGCCGACTGGCCGAAGTTGCCGAAGAGGCCAGCGCCGGAAGCGAAGTTGATGACGCTGCCGTGAGACTCAGCCAGATAGGGGTAGCAGGCTTTCATGTAGTAGAAAGCGGCGTAGAGGCCGGAGTAGATGGCCAAATCGAACTGCTCGGTGGTGTGCTCGGCCAGCGGCACGCCGGAGGCCGAAGCCTGTGCATTGTTGATGAGCACCTGAATGCCGCCGAAGGTATCGACAGCCTGCTTGACCACATTTGCCACAGTGGCCTCGTTGTCGCCGCCCGCGCAGACATCGGCCTGCACGGTCAGCACCTTGATGCCGTAGAGGCTTTCCAGCTCCTGCTTGGCTGCTTCCAGCTTCTTGACATTGCGGCCTGTGATGACGAGGTTCGCGCCCTCCTTGGCGTATGCGGTGGCGATGCCGTAGCCGATGGAGCCGCAGCTCCCATCCTTCAGGACAGCGCGCCCTGCGCCGGTAATGATGGCGGTTTTACCAGTTAAAAAGCCCATAAGTTGCAACCTCCTGTTTCGATGTCCCTCGGTGTTCTGCCGGGGGGTGTTCTATAGCTCGAGTATAGCAGAAAAGCGGAAAATTGTAAAATAGCGCTTTTGAATCGTTTTTTCTTTGCTTGAGGAATGGCTCAGACGCTCACTCGCGGTATTTTTCCATCATTTCCTTTTGCAAAAAATACGGCCCTGCCAGGATGCATTTCAGCGTCCCGGCAGGGCCGTGCTTTTGTTTTTCAGTGCTGGTGGAGATACGTCAGAATATCTTCCGGCTTTGCGGCCAGAGCATCGGCACCGGCGGCGGTCAGCTCTGCTTCGCCCCGGAAGCCCCAGAGAACGCCCAGAGCGGGCAGACCGGCATTGTGTCCCGTAAGGATGTCTACGTCGCTGTCGCCCACGAAAAGGGTGCTCTGCGGGTCTGCGCCGAGGTCAGCCATCAGGGAGTAGACGCCAGCCGGGTCGGGTTTGGTGGGAACACCGGGGCGGCTGCCCCGCACCAGCGAAAAGCTGTCCGGGCCGAAGTAGTGCTCGATGATCTTTCCACAAAAAGCGTCCGCCTTGTTGGAAAAAACGGCGGTCTGGACGCCCTCGGCCTTCAGCGCAGCCAGCAGTTCCAGGATGCCGGGATAGGGGGCCGTTTTGTCTTCCTTGTGGGCGTCATACCGGGCCGAGAAGTCGGCCAGCGTGGCGGCAAGCTGTTCGGGCGTCCGAGCGTTTTCCGGGGAAAAGCGCTCCACCAGCTTCGGGATGCCGTTGCCCACGAAGTGCTTGTAGGTCTCTACTGGAAAGGTCGGCCAGCCGTGCTGGGTGCAGACCCAGTTGGCCGCGTCGGCCAGGTCGTCGATGGTGTTCAGTAAGGTGCCGTCCAAATCGAAGAGAATGGTTTTTATCATGAGAATCAGACTTCCTTTTGTTTTATGTTTTCTGCTCCAAAGCGTTGAGACAGGGCGCAGCGTCCCGCACGGGGATGCTGCGCACCTTGAGCCGCACCTGCCCGGGCAGAGCCAGCGTCAGCGTCATGCGCTGATAACGTGCCGCCCAGGGCGATTGGAAGGTGCGCAGGCAGACATCCGGGTGGAACACACAGATGCAGTGGAGATAAACACCCTTCTGCCGCCGTAGGGTGAACCGGCCCTCCCGGAGCCAGATGCCCTCTTTCAGCCAGCCCATCAGCCCGCCCGCCAGAAAGACGGCAAATACCGCCGTCGGGATGAGCAATGTCCCCGTGAGGGCAGGCAGAACGCTGCGGGAGACCAGCACCAGTAGCAGGCACAGCCCGAACGGGATGCCGGCAGACGCAAAGAAAACGGCGCTGCGGTGGGTGAGGTCGTGCCGGGTGTCGGGAGGCATCCGGAACTCGGGCAGCAGCTCCCGGAACAGCTCTTCCTGCCCGGAGCGGTAGACGAAAAGCGGCAGCTCCGGGCGGCAGCTGCCTGCCACCACGAACACCGGCCAGCGCTTCATGAGCCGGGCGATGGGGGAGACGCGGACGTCCGCGTAGCTGATCTCACTGCTCCGCACCCGGAACTCGAACCGGGACAGCCAGCCGCCCCGGCTGCCCAGCTGGTCGGCAGTGTGCCAGACCGTATAATGGACGGTCTGGACAAAACTGCGGGCCAGACTGATGCCGAAGAGCGCCCCGGCCAGCACCAGCATCCAC
>ENA-OROZ01003411-OROZ01003411.1-human-gut-metagenome-genome-assembly--contig:-NODE-3411-length-10279-cov-9.071694_pt1 | contig 10279 bp, 9 predicted proteins | sample MGYA00242138_ERZ509066 | MGnify/ENA primary metagenome ERZ509066 (study PRJEB26280, sample SAMEA2338691) | human gut metagenome | biome: human gut; feature: human-associated habitat; material: faeces...
CACAACAACAAAATCCGAACTTTTTTCCGATAGGAGAAGGGTTCGGATTTTTTGTGTTCTTTGGAAAACAGAATGAATCCCTTGCTTCCATCGAAAAACGTCCCAGACCTTATCATAAGAAAGCACGACAGACCACTGTAAGAGTGCCGTAAGGCAGAAAGGACACGAGTATGAAGTACGATGAAAGAACCTGCAAATTCAACATGGACACCGGGTGCGTGGAACTGCTGCTCCGGGATGGGAGAATGATCTCCATTGACTGCACCGGGGTTGAAGATGCGCTGGATGTGACCACGGCACAGCAGACGGAACTGGACTACCTTATCTACAATGACCCACTGGGCTATGCGGATTTGATTCTGAACGGAGACCCGGAGAAATATTTGAAAAATGTGTCCGGTAGTCGTACACTAGAAGATTAAAAAGTAATTGTCTGTCGAACAAAAATATTCGGAAGACAATTTTTTTTTTCATAGATTTAGAAGTACTGTCAGTTCCAGCCATACAAAAACTTTGGGTTCAGCAGATGGATCTTTGCACCGGAAAAATCAAGGATACCCTCATCGCGCATCCGGCACAGCTCACGGGAAAGAGCACTGCGGTCCACACAGAGGAAATCCGCCAGTTCTGTCCGGGTGTAGGGCAGACTGTAACAGCCTTTTTCATCGGGTGTCAAGGTTTGAAGATAAATCTTCAGACGATCCCGAAGCCGTTTTTGTGCTAAAATACGCACTTTGGTGTTAAAAAAGAGAAGCTGCTGCGCCATATCCTGCATAAGATTTGCTGTGACCTGCATCCGGCAGGGACAGGTCAGCGTCTTCTGTGACATCAATGCGCTGAAATCCAGCAGCATTACGGTACAGTCCGAACTGGCACGCAGACAGACCGGACTTACCGTCCAGCCAGTACAGGCCAGTTCTGCACCAAATACTTCTCCGGGACAAAAACGGCAGATGCTGATTTGATTGCCATTTTCATCATACAAAAATTCTTCCATCGTGCCATCCAGCAGAACACCCGTATTGTGGCTCTGCTCACCCAGCTCGACGATGTGCGCACCACGAGGATATTCACGGACAGTCGCATTCAAGCAACGAAGGACTTCCCTATATTTTCGCGGCTGGATGCCGTTGAACATGCCGCATTGCTGTAAAATTGAATAATATTGCTCCATCTTAAAATTTGCTTTGCCGTTGCCATAACAACGGACACTCCGAGGTAGTTGTGTTAAACTCTTGGTTAGAGATGTCTAATTAAAGGACATCATTATTATACGGTATAAAGTTTGAAATGTCAAACCCTATAACTTGCAGGGTTTGTCTTGAAGGAGTGACACAATGCTTTCGTTGGGTATGGATATCGGCACTTCGACGGTCAAGTTGGTGCTGCTGCGGGATGGTGCAATGGCAAAGCAGTGGATGGCGGTGCATCACGGCAGGCCGTTCGCCTGCCTGAAAAAAGGACTTTCTGCATTGGAACTGGATGCAGACACACCGTTTTCGCTCTGTGTAACTGGCAGCAACACCGAAGCTCTGCTGGAACAGGCTCCCGATATTCCCTCTTTTGGGGATATCCCGGCTGTCGTCGAGGGTGTGCGCCAGATTGTTCCGCAGGCTGGTTCGGTCATTGAAATCGGCAGTCAGGGTGCGCGATTCATCACGGATTTGCAGAGCCGTGCACCGCAGTTCGCAGTCAACGAACACTGTGCAGGCGGCACGGGCTCGTTCTTTGAAGATCAGATGTCCCGCGTAGGCTGCAAACTAGAAGATTATTCTTCACTGGTCGAGCAGGCACAGAGTATCCCCCGCCTTTCCGGTCGGTGTGCCGTCTTTGCCAAGACCGACATCATCCACCGTCAACAGGAAGGAGCTGCTACGCCGGATATTCTTCTGGGTCTGTGCTATGCGATGATCCGCAACTACAAAGCTACCATCGTGCGTCGCCTTCCCGTCTGCAAGCCGGTAGTATTCTGTGGCGGCGTGACCTGCAACACCGGCGTCATCCGGGCTATTCGGGAAGTGTTCGGCCTGACCGAAGAAGAGCTCATCGTTCCGGAGTTTGCCCGATATGAAGCGGCTCTTGGTGCTGCACTCAAGGCGTCCGGCTCGTTCACGTTACGTCAACTGAATGATTCTCTGGACCGTACACGAACAACACACCACACGGTCGGAACATTGCCCAAACTGGAACTGCGCCCCGGCACGAGCCTTGCGGAGCCAAACGCTACCAAGATCATTCCAGAAAGTGGCTGCGCATTGGGCATCGACATCGGCTCCACCAGTACCGATCTTGTTCTGGTCGGTGCTGACGGTGAACTGGTGGACTTTCAATATCTGCGCACCGCAGGTGACCCGGAAGGAGCTGTCCGCAAAGGACTTGCAAGCATTCGTCAGCGGTTTGGTGATATCCGGTTTACGGCTGTCGGCGTGACCGGCTCCGGACGTGAGCGTGTCGGCAAGCGCATCGGCGCGGATGCCGTGTGGGACGAGATCACTGCGCAAGCCAAGGGAGCTGCTCATTGGGTGCCGGAAGTCGATACCGTGTTTGAGATCGGCGGACAGGATAGCAAATACATCAGCATCCAGAACGGTGAAGTTGTGGATTTTCAGATGAACAAGATCTGCGCTGCCGGTACCGGTTCTTTTGTGGAAGAACAAGCTGCCCGCATGGGGATTCCGCTGGCTGAATTTGGCCAGTTGGCGTTGTCCGCAGAGCACCCGGCCGCATTGGGCGAGCGCTGCACGGTATTCATTGAAACCGCCATTGCTTCTGCCGCTGCCGAAGGCGTTCCACAGGCAGACATTGCGGCCGGACTGTGCCACGCCATCGTGCAGAACTATCTGCACAAGGTGGTCGGCTCCAAGCCGGTCGGGCAGCATATCGTATTGCAGGGCGGTGTGGATTATAATCCCGGCATCGTGGCGGCATTCCAATCCGCATACGGCGACCGCATACAGGTCAGCCCGATCTTTTCCATCAGTGGTGCGTATGGCGCGGCTTTGCTGGCACAGGAAGCTGTGGGCGACGCACCCAGCCGATTTGTGGGATTTGACAGCCCGGCAAAGGATGCAGAGGACAGCCGCAGTGCGGAGATTCAGAAGAATATTGACTTCTACAAGCAGGCAGACAAACTGCTTTTGGAGGGTTACACTGGCAAACGTGACCCACGTAAAAAGACCGTAGGTGTGCCTTTTGCGTTGATGATCCACAAATTCTTCCCGATGGCAAATGCCTTCTTTACCTCGTTGGGCTTCAATGTCGTCCTGACTGACCCCACCAGTGAGGAAACGATCCGGCTGGCTCAGCAGACCGCACAAGGGGAGACCTGCTACCCGGTCAAGCTGATCTACGGCCACATACAGCAGCTCATCGACCAGAAGGTGGATTATATCTTTCTGCCCAGCATCCACACCATGAAGCACGAAAAGAGCCGGGTGAAGCACAACTACGGCTGCGTCTATATGCAGACGGCGGCGGTATCCATCGCAAAGGCACTGGACATCGAAAGCAAGGGCATCACCCTGCTCAGCCCGGTATTTGATCTGGACTTCGGGCAGGAAGCCATGGCCACCGCCATGCTGGGGTTGGGCAAAGTACTAGGTATCCCGAAGCCGCTTTGCGCAAAAGCACTGCTCAGCGGTGCCATGGCGGTGCGCCGCCATACTGCCGCAGTGGAAAAGCAGGGCAAAGCACTGCTGGCGACCCTGAAACCGGAGGACAAAATTCTGGTGCTCATCACCCGGAATTATGGCGTTTCCGACCCCATCCTGAACATGGGTATCCCGGAACTGCTGCTGGAACGCGGATACAAGGTCATTACCCTGAGTCATCTGCCCGGCCATGCGCTGGACATTGCGGACGAATACGAAAATCTGTATTATCCGTTCGGACAGCACATCCTGTCCGGCGCAAAGCTCATCGCTCATCATCCGAACCTGTATGCGGTGTATCTGACCAACCACGGCTGCGGCCCGGATACCATGCTGTCCCATCTGTTCAAGCAGGAAATGGGGGATAAGCCCTACTTGCAGATCGACGTGGACGAGCACTTCTCCAATGTGGGTGTCATCACCCGCATTGAAGCCTTCCTGAACAGCCTGAACCACCGCCCGGTGGAAGTTCTGCCCAAGGACTTTGTGCTGGAGCAGGTCGATATCCGCCCCTGTCATCTCCCGGCGGTGCCGGAAAAGGATTTTCCGCTCTGGTTGCCGCCGCTGGGCGAATACACGGCATCGTTGACCGGATATTTCCGTGCACAGGGGGTGGATGCCCATGCACTGCCGCATCTCAGCGCTCATGCGTTGAGCCTTGGACGTGCCGAGACCAGTGCAAAGGAATATCTGCCCTTCCCTGCTTTGCTGGGCGGCATCCTTGCACAGCAGGAAGTAGACCCGGCACCGGCACAGTTCCTGATCCCGCAGACGCAGGGTGCAGAAGCGGATGGTCAGTATGCCCGCGTCATCCGGGCAGTGCTGGACCGCAGAGGAAACCAGAGCGCCAAGCTGGTCAGCCCGATGCTGGAAACACTGCCCGAAATGGCGCAGAACCGTGACGCACTCTTCCGCGCACTGTTGGCGGGAGATATCCTCTATGCTGCTCCGGCAGATAAACGTGCAGACATTTCGGCACAGTGGGATGCTCTGCCTGGCTGGGAGCAGCTGCACACAGCGGCGAGAGAGATCGGAGCACTTCTCACCAAAGGCCGCCGCATTGCCGCTGTTGGTACGCCGCTCTGCCTGACAGAACTGGACAGCGGCGTACTTGCCGCGCTGGAAGCCGAAGGCGAACGGGTGCTTCGCGCCCCACTCAGCGAGGCGCTCTGGTTTCTGTGGAAAGATAATTTGGACGAAAACAAACCATCGGCTGGTTGGCTTGACCAGATGCAGAGGCAGATGCAGACCCTTGGGAATGAACTTGGAGCGCACAGTGCCTTTGCGGAAGACGCTGAAACACTGTTCCTCATTGCGGACTCTGCCTTGCCGAATTTTTCAGGCGGGAACGGTCGATATCGGTACGCCAAGGCCGTGGAGCTTTCTAACCGTACCAATGCAGTGCTGACCCTTGCACCCCGGTATGAAAATACAGCGATGATTCTGGATATGCGCGGCCTGCACGATGCCTGCAGTGCCCCACTGTTCCAGCTTTCCCTTGATAATGACTGGGATGAAACTGCATGGAGCCGCTTGCGTTCGTTCCTCTACTACTGCTGAATCTGGCAGACGCAAAGAACCCGTCCGGTACGTCCGGACGGGTTCTTTGCGTCAGTTATGAAATAGAAAATCGCTTATTCGATCACCAGCAGCAGGCTCATTTTGAATTTGCCCTGTGCGGTAACGCTGTGCAGGCCGTTCTTATCGAAGCGGAAGCTCTCGCCTGCGTTCAGCTCGTAATCCTTGCCCTCATAGCCAATAATGGCCTTGCCTTCCAGCGCGGTCAGGATGGCGTTGCCGGGTGCACGGTGCGGGGTCAGGCCGGTGCCCTCGTCAAAGGCCATCAGCACGAATTTCATGTTGTCGGCGTGGACGAGGTCGAGGTTTGCAATGCTGCCGTCCTCGTAAGAAATGAGATTTTTCAGTTCGGTGGGCTGGCCTGCTTTGAGAATGTTGTTCATGGTGAAGTTCTCCTTTTTCAGAATGATTTCAGTATAGATCATGCCGCTGTCGGTCAGACAGCCACAGAGCGTTTTGGGCGGAACGGCCAGCAGCTGGCCGGGATGCAGCGGGACAGTACGGCTCTCTCCACCCAGAAGAAATATGCCGCAACCTTCCCCGCACAGATACAGGGTAGTGCAGTCGTAATACTCCGGGGTGATTGAGGTGTCGCCGCCCAGCGAGAACCAGGTAACAGGTACACTCTCGCCCAGTTTTGCTGGGCGGGAAACTGTCATGGCTTCCCGGATGGGACGCAGCTGGGAAAGCGTAAATGGCATCTTCATACGGCATTCCCTCGCAAGGCCACTGGCACAATGCTGCGCACGGCGCGTCCCTGATAATTCAACTCGTCCACGATGACCTGAACATCAAAGGAATAGGAAATGTTCTGTTCGTTCAGGATGGCAGCGGCCGGACCGTAGAAAAATTCACCCTTGCGGTTGAGCATCAGTGCTTCGTCTGCCACGCTCATGGCGTTGGTAGGATAATGGGTGTTCATAATGGCGCTGATGCCTTCCTCATGCGCCAGCCGCTCCACCATGTTCAGGACAAGGATCTGGTTGTGGAAGTCCAGACCGGTCTCCGGCTCGTCCAGAATAATGAGCTTGGGGTCGTTGATAAGGGCACGGGCAATGAGCACCATTTGCAGTTCGCCGCCGCTCATCCGGTTGCAGTCCTTGTTGGCAAGGTGAGAGATGCCCACCCGCTCCATCATGGCTTCGGCCATTTCCAGTTCCTCTTTACCGGGCTGCTGGAACATACCCAGATGGGCACTGCGGCCCAGCAAAACCATTTCCAGTCCGGTATAGGAGAAGGCAAACCCATGGGACTGCGGGATGTAGGAAATGGTGCTCCACACTTCCTTCGGCTTCAGGGTGTGGATATCCTTACCATAGAGCAGGGTCTTGCCGCTGTGCCACGGCAGCAGACCGATCATACATTTGAGCAAAGTGGTCTTGCCGATGCCGTTTGGGCCGAGGATGGCAAGAATGTGTCCCTCTTCCAGTGTCAGGTCGATATTTTCCAGTATGGCAGGCTGTCCGGGGTAGCCGAAACAGCCTTTCTGTACTTGCAAGATCATCGCAGGTTGCTCCTTGTCTTATTCAGCAGAGAGATGAACACCGGCGCACCGATGATGGCGGTCAGGATGGAAAGCGGCAGCTCAATGATGCTGATGGTGCGCGACAGCGTGTCGATCAGGATCATGAAGCTGGCACCAAGGCTCAGGCTCACCGGCACGACATAGCGGTTGTTGCTGCCCACCAGCATCCGGGCGCAGTGCGGGATCAGCAGCCCGATCCAGCCCACCTGTCCGCACATGGATACCGCCGAGGCGGTAATCAGCGTGGAAGCCAGAATGAACAGCATCCGGGTCTGTTTGATGTTGATGCCGCTGGCACGGGCTTCGTCATCGCTCAGGGAGAGGATGTTCAGCCGCCAGCGCAGCAGGTAAATAACAGCGATGCCTGCAAGGATGAGTGGGCAGCCGATGAGGATCTTCTGGTAACTGGCACTGGTAAAGCTGCCCATCAGCCAGTAGGTGATCTCCGGCAGCTTGTCCTGCGGATCAGCCGTATACTTGAGCAGCGATCCGACTGCGTTGAACAGCGAGGAGGCAATGGTTCCGGCCAGAACCAGATAGACCATGGAACGGCCATCGTTCTTGCCTGCAATTTTCAGGGTAAAGCAGACAGACGCAAGGCCGAACACCAGCGCAATGAGCTGTGTTTCCAGAATACTGCACGACAGAATGATGGCCAGAATTGCACCCACACAGGTGCCGCTGGTCACGCCCAAAATGTCCGGCGTGGCAAGCGGATTAGAAAACAGGGACTGAAAGGTGTTGCCCGCACAGGTCAGTCCTGCACCTACGATGATGGCCATGAGGATGCGGGGCAGGCGCAGGTTGATGACGATGGAATAGTTCTGCACATTGGCCGCGCTGCCGCCGGTCAGAGCTGTGCGCAGGGCGGTCAGCACTTCCCCGACCGGGACATTCATGCGTCCGAAGCACAGGCAGACCACCGAAGTGACCAGCGGCAGTGCCAGCATCAGCAGAAGAGCCAGCGGGGTAAAGCGGCCTTTTTTGATCCAGATGGTGTCCTTCATCAGTACAGCAGCATTTCCTCCAGCTCGTTATCGGTCACATCATAGCCATACCAGGTCTTGTAATATTCCTTGATGGTGTCGCCCAACGGGTAATCTGCGAAAGCGTCCGGGTAGGTGTTGCAGGCCAGCCACGCCAACACCAGCGGAGCATCCGGATTCGGGGTGAACCAGTTCCACATGCCAAGGGTGGTGTTGTACACGCGGCCGTTCTGCACGGCGGTCAGCGTGGAGAAGTCGGCACCATCCACGTTGCCGGAAAGCACATTCTCCGTGCGCAGGGGCTGCAGGCCGGGGCCATCGAGGAAGAGAATGTCCGGATCCCAGCTGTAGACCTGTTCCATGCTGGTCTGGGCAAAACCGGTGGCTTCCAGCGCTTTGTCAGTCACGCCCAGATGCTTCATCCAGTAGGTACCGAACGTGCCATTTCCGGAAACCTGCGGCACTCCGTCCGAATACTTCCACAGGATCAGGGCGCTGGGGCGGTCGCTCTCAGGAATATCCGCAATGCGGGCTTCCACATCGGCCACGATCTCGTCACCGGCAGCCACAAAGGCCTCGGTCTTGCCCGGTTCGCCAAAGATATCCTCCAGCAGTTTCAGCCACTCCTCATAGCGCTCCAGCGGGTCAGCCTCGGTGGAAGCACCCACGGTGGCAAAGCCGATCGAGGGAATACCGCTGGCCTTCAGGATTTCGGCATGAGAGGAGTTGCCAGCATTGTACAGGATAACATCAGGGTTCAGCTTCATGATCTCCTCGATGTTCAGGTCGCTCTGAGCATAGACCGTATCGCTGGACTCCAGAAGCTCCGGGGCGATATTCTTCAATACAGTGTCAGAAATGACCGACTTGAAAGAACCGCAGTAACCCACGATGTAGGGAGCACTGCCCTCAAAATAAGCCATGTAGGTGGACAGAATAGGGATCTGGTCGATGACCACACGGGTGACCTTATTAGGCACTTCTACTTCGTTGCCGCCGTGGTCTACGACGGTATGGGTACCGGTCTCATCCATAGATGCGGCAGAGAAAGTTGCTTCGCTGGATACAGCGGAAGAAGCCACAGAAGAAGCCGTGCTGCTGGAAGAAGAACCGCAGGCGGCCAGAACACCGGCTGCACTTACAGCAGCCATGGCAGTGATAAACGAACGACGAGAAATTTTTTTCATGGAAAACTCCTTTAATAAACAGATAGTTCTTTGTTTGTGGCGGTTAGTTATAAATAACCAACTGCCAAGCAGTTTATCAGATTCATTTTCCTTTGTCGGTTGCTATGGCAACAACAGCGCAAATTTATGTGATGGTAAAAATAGACACAAAAACAGGGTGCGTCCACCCGGACGCACCCTGCCATCGCAATTCACGATTTGATTCGTTGATAACAACCGTGAATTGCATATCGCAAATCGGTCGTTGAGAATTGCGCTGTTTGTAAAACTTGCGATTAAGACCACAGACGATAGCGATATGTACAGCAGGGAGTTCCCCAACGGGAACTTCCTGTTTTTCTCTTCCTGCAAGATGAGCCTGTTCTGCCTGCCATAGGCAAGCTCGCGTTAGTGTTTGTGCATTAAAGACACAAGTTGCTATAAAACGGCAAGGTCTCCCGCAATCAGGAGACCTTGCCGTTTTGTGCTATATGTTGGCTGAATCAGGCAGCTTTCCGCGACCTCACAGCGCCACATTGACCGGCAGGACATACACGCCGTCGGCGGCGTCCACGCGCACATCGGAGAGCAGGTCGAGCACATCGCGAAGGTCATCCAGTTCACACTGCTTGACCAGCGTATTGACCGTCACATAGATTTTCTTCCCTCGTTCGTGCGCATAGGCCACAGCGTCTCGAAGCCCATCCGCATCGAAATTCCCCGCGTAGCTGCGCGCGCCGAAGGCCGTATAGCCCAAATAGACAGCGTCCGCGCCGCAAGCGATTGCCGCAACGAGTGCTTCGCGGTTTCCCGCAGGTGAAAGCAGTTCCATTTTCTCCTCCGAAAAAAGCGGCGCAGGGCAACCACCCCAGCGCCGCCGCTTGATTTATGCGTTTTCGTCCTGTTTGGTTTCGGCTTTTGCCGCGTCAAGCTCGCGGCGAAGGCGGTTCACCTCGTCCTGCGCGGTAAACAGCTCGTCCGCCAGGGTCATCGCCGTCAGCACGGGCAGCATATTTTCCCCGGCTCGCGTCAAAATCGCCAGCTCGCGCATCCTTCGATCCACGTATCGGGAGAGACGCTGCACCTTGTCCGGCTGCTGATCCGTCACCAAAGTATAATCGCGCCCCATCAGGTGGACGACGACCTTGTTTTTGTTCACGGTGCCGCCTCCGATCAGCCTCGCCCTTTCAGCTTTTCAACCGTGTAGGTTTCGCCGTGCGTGTCCACGCGGACGGACTTCATCTTCTGCTCGGTCTCCGGGCGGTCATTGCGGTCCGTCTTGACCTGGCAGATGGCGTCGACGACCTCCATGCCGGAGAGCACCTTGCCGAACGCAGCATACTGCTTATCGAGATGCGGCGCGTCCTGATGCAT
>ENA-OROZ01003412-OROZ01003412.1-human-gut-metagenome-genome-assembly--contig:-NODE-3412-length-10277-cov-3.289474_pt1 | contig 10277 bp, 6 predicted proteins | sample MGYA00242138_ERZ509066 | MGnify/ENA primary metagenome ERZ509066 (study PRJEB26280, sample SAMEA2338691) | human gut metagenome | biome: human gut; feature: human-associated habitat; material: faeces...
CGCCTGCGGGGGTTCTCTATATTAGTTTAAAACATTATGGAGCTTGCGATTAAACTGTTTCGTCAACGCCGTAATAAGCATTGAGGTACATCTGCTTGATCTCGCTCATCAGCGGGTATCTGGGGTTAGCGCCTGTGCACTGGTCGTCGAATGCCTGCTCTGTCATAGCGTCAAGTCTGTCTAAGAAGTCCTTCTCATCAATACCGTAGTCCTTGATTGTCTTCTTGATGCCTACAGTTTCCTTGAGCTGTTCGATCTTAGCGATGAACTTCTCGAACTTCTCTTCGTTGTTCTTGCCTGTTACGCCGCAGAATTCAGCAACTTCAACGTATCTCTCAAGAGTATGGGGGTGATCATACTGTGAGAATGTACCCATCTTTGTGGGGTTGGGAACTGCGTTGAAACGCATAACGTGTGTGATAAGCAGAGCGTTTGCAATACCGTGAGGCAGGTGGTGGAAAGCACCGAGCTTGTGAGCCATTGAGTGGCAGACACCGAGGAATGCGTTAGCGAATGCGATACCTGCCATAGCAGAAGCATTAGCCATCTTCTCTCTTGCTTCAACATCTGTCTGACCTTCAGCGTAAGCTCTGGGCAGATACTCGAAGATGTTTCTTGCAGCCTTGAGAGCAAGACCGTCTGTGTAGTCTGTAGCCATGATTGATGCGTAAGCCTCGAGGCAGTGTGTGAGTGCGTCAACACCTGAAGCACTTGTCAGACCCTTAGGCTGTGTCATCATGTTGTCTGTATCAATGATTGCCATGTTGGGCAGTAACTGATAGTCAGCAAGAGGATACTTAACGCCTGTCTTTTCGTCAGTGATAACTGCGAAAGGAGTACACTCTGAACCTGTACCTGAAGACGTGGGGATAGCTACGAAGTAAGCCTTTTCGCCCATCTTGGGGAATGTGTAAACTCTCTTACGGATATCCATGTATCTCATAGCCATATCGAGGAAGTCAACATCGGGATGCTCGTAAAGTACCCACATGATCTTACCTGCGTCCATAGCAGAACCGCCGCCGAGTGCGATGATAACATCGGGCTGGAACTGCTTCATCAGCTCTGCACCTTCCTTAGCGCAAGCAAGCGTAGGATCGGGAGCAACGTTGAAGAATACTGTATGAGAAATGCCCATCTGATCGAGCTTATCTGTGATAGCCTTTGTGTTGCCGTTATGATATAAGAAGGAGTCTGTTACGATGAATGCCTTCTTCTTGTGCATTATTGTGCCCAGCTCATCAAGAGCAACAGGCATAGAACCCTTCTTGAAGTAAACCTTCTCAGGAAGTCTCAGCCACAGCATATTCTCTCTCCTCTCAGCGACTGTCTTGATGTTGATGAGGTGCTTAACACCAACGTTTTCGGATACGGAGTTACCGCCCCATGAACCGCAACCCAGTGTTAATGAGGGGAGGAGCTTGAAGTTGTAAAGGTCACCGATACCGCCGTGTGAAGAAGGTGTGTTAACGAGGATACGGCAGGTCTTCATTCTGTTGGCGAATTCGTTGATCTTCTCACGCTCTGTAACAGCGTTGCAGTACAGAGATGATGTATGACCGTAACCGCCGTCAGCAACGAGCCTTTCAGCCTTTGCAACTGCGTCTTCAAAGTCCTTAGCCTTGTACATAGCGAGTACGGGAGAGAGCTTTTCGTGTGCAAACTCTTCTTCGATGTCTACGCTTTCAACTTCACCGATAAGAACCTTAGTCTTGGGGTCAACCTTAACGCCTGCAAGCTCAGCAATTGTAGCGGCCTTCTGACCAACTATCTTTGCGTTGAGTGCGCCGTTGATAAGGATTGTCTTTCTTACCTTTTCTGTTTCTTCGGGATTTAAGAAGTAGCAGCCGAGTGATGCAAATTCCTTCTTAACCTTGTCATATATCTTGTCGAGTACGATTACTGACTGCTCAGAAGCACAGATCATACCGTTATCAAATGTCTTGGAGTGAACGATTGAAGCAACAGCGAGCTTGATGTCTGCTGTAGTATCAATGATTGCGGGTGTGTTACCTGCACCAACGCCGAGAGCGGGCTTGCCTGATGAGTAAGCAGCCTTAACCATTCCGGGACCACCTGTGGCAAGGATGATGTCTGCTTCACGCATAACCTGATTTGTCAGATCAAGACTTGGAACATCGATCCATCCGATGATTCCCTCCGGTGCACCGGCTTCTACAGCTGCCTCCAGAACAACCTTTGCTGCCTCAATGGTACATTTCTTTGCGCGGGGATGCGGACTGATGATGATTGCATTACGTGTTTTCAGTGCGATCAGAGTTTTGAAGATCGCAGTAGATGTTGGGTTGGTTGTAGGAATAACAGCAGCAATCAGACCAATCGGCTCAGCTATTTTCTTAATACCGTAAGCAGTATCTTCTTCAATCACACCGCAGGTTCTGGTATTCTTATATGCGTTGTATACATATTCGGCTGCGTAATGGTTCTTGATAACCTTATCTTCTACAATACCCATTCCTGTTTCTTCAACAGCATCTTTAGCAAGCGGGATACGTGCTTTGTCAGCAGCAGTAGCGGCAGCTTTAAAAATCTTATCTACCTGCTCCTGGGTAAATGTTGCGAAAATCTTCTGTGCCTCTTTCATGGCTGCAATCTTTGCAGTAAGGGCTTCAGGGGTGTCGATGATGGTTGGGATAGTGTTCTCTTTTTTTGCCATTTGGGAATCCTCCTGTTTGTGTTTTCGTTAAAAGTATTTACCGTGACCTGTTATGTTTTTATTATACAAATAAACTGATTATTCGGTCAACAGTAACATTGATATGAGCATAACGAAATATTGTGGCGAAAATTGTGCATAATCACGTAAATAATGTGAATAAAATATCAATTGTCAGAATATATGAGAAAAATTTAACAATATATGTTCTGTTGGCAACTGAGAGAAAGTTAAAAAAATAACGTTAATAAATTAACAACCTCGATGATGCTATTATATGACTTTGTTAATCATTTGTCAATTACATAGCATATGAAAAAGTTAACAAATACTAACTGGGAATTTCGTGAAAATATAACAATATAATTTGTAGAAGGATTTATGTTTTTCCATATGTTTGCAGGAGATTAAGAGTTACTGTGAACGGAGTGAACAGTAATGATTAAGAAAAATTAAGCCCCGCAAAATCTGCGGGGCTTAATTTTTCTTAAATTTCTATTTGTTTCAGGCTTTTCTGAAAGCGGCTCTCTTACGTTCTCTGGAATCCAGCAGTCTTTTACGGATACGGAGAGACTCCGGTGTAACCTCAAGGAGTTCATCCTGGTCGATGAAATCGATGGCCTGTTCCAGACTGAGAACTCTTGGTGGAGTTAATTTCAGTGCATCATCAGCGGAAGAAGAACGTGTGTTAGTCAGATGTTTTGTCTTGCATACGTTCAGCTCGATATCTTCGGCTTTACCATTCTGTCCGATAACCATACCGCTGTAAACCTTTGCACCAGGTCCGATAAACAGAGTACCACGCTCCTGAGCTGCGAACAGACCATAAGTAACAGCTTCACCAGCCTCGAAAGCGATCAGAGATCCCTGTTTTCTGTACTGGAAATCTCCCTTGTAAGGAGCATATCCGTCAAACATAGTATTGATGATGCCGGTACCCTTGGTGGAGGTAAGGAACTCACCGCGGAATCCGATCAGTCCACGGGAAGGAATGTGGAATTCCAGACGGACAGTACCGTCACTGGCAGTACTCATACCCTGCAGCTCACCTTTACGTTCGCTCAGCTTTTGGATTACAGTACCGGAAAATTCTTCCGGAACATCTACATAAGCGATTTCCATAGGTTCAAGTTTCTTTCCGCGCTCGTCTGTTTTGTACAGAACCTCCGGTTTACTTACTGCGAATTCATAACCTTCACGACGCATGTTTTCAACGAGGACGGAAAGATGAAGCTCTCCACGTCCGGATACCTTGAAGCTGTCTGTGTTGTCTGTCTCTTCAACACGAAGGCTGACGTCTGTATTCAGTTCACGGAACAGACGGTCACGGAGGTGACGGGAAGTGACGAATTTACCCTCCTGTCCTGCAAACGGACTGTCGTTGACAACGAACTGCATTGCGATCGTAGGCTCGGAAATCTTCTGGAATTCGATCGGAACCGGATTGTCCGGCGAACAGATCGTATCACCGATGGAAATATCTGCAATACCGGAGATTGCAACGATAGAACCGATGCCTGCTTCTTTTACTTCTACTTTATTCAGACCGTCAAATTCATATAATTTGCTGATCTTTACTTTTTTCTGTTTGTCCGGATCATGATGGTTTACAACAACTACATCCTGGTTGACAGAAATCGTTCCGTTATCGACTTTTCCAACACCGATACGGCCAACGTATTCATTGTAATCGATGGTGCTGATCAGCATCTGTGTACCTGCATCAGGATCTCCTTCCGGAGCCGGGATGTAATCCAGGATGGTCTCAAACAGAGGAACCATGTCTTTCGGTTCATCGTCGATATTGTAAGTTGCATATCCGTCTCTTGCAGAAGCAAAAAGGAACGGGCAGTCAAGCTGCTCCTCGGAAGCGTCCAGATCCATGAAAAGCTCAAGCACTTCGTCCACAACCTCGTTCGGACGTGCCTCCGGACGGTCGACTTTGTTGAGACACACGATAACCGGAAGAGAAAGCTCGAGCGCTTTCATCAGAACGAACTTGGTCTGCGGCATAACGCCCTCGAAAGCGTCAACGACCAGCACAACGCCGTTTACCATCTTAAGGACACGCTCAACCTCGCCGCCGAAATCAGCGTGGCCAGGGGTGTCGATGACGTTGATCTTAGTTCCTTTATAAGTAATCGCTGTATTTTTGGAAAGAATCGTGATACCACGCTCTCTCTCAATATCATTAGAGTCCATGACACGCTCCTGAACCTCCTGGTTCTCACGGAACACGCCGCTCTGTTTTAACAATTCATCGACCAGAGTGGTCTTGCCGTGATCGACATGGGCGATAATTGCAATGTTACGGACATCTTCACGTTTCATTTTCATATACAAAATCTCTCTTTCCTGTGTGAAACCTAGTCTAAAAAAGTAACCAATCTATTTTATCATATTTTCGGAGATGCGCAAGTGGTACTTGCGACAAAATCCGCCATTTCATTCCCTTTGTTATCGACATGTTGCATGAAAATTCTGGGACCGGACGTGATAAAAATAATGTGTCAGGCAGATCATACCAGCAGAACGGAACGAAAAAGAAGAACAACGCAAAAAAGAGTATGATCGTAAGAAGGGAGAAAGATTCATGGCAGATAAAATTTTTGAAAACAACCAGGTGTCAATTATGGGGGAGATTGTATCCGATTTCCGGTTCAGTCACGAAGTGTACGGAGAGGGATTTTATATGGTGGATGTGGCAGTGAACCGCCTGAGCAATTATCTGGATTACATTCCGCTAATGATATCCGAACGGTTGATTGACGTAAATGCAGATTACATAGGACAGATCATTTATGTGAACGGGCAGTTCCGTTCGTTTAACCGGCACGAGGAGAAAAAGAACCGCCTTGTCTTATCGGTGTTCGTGCGGGAACTGGAGTTTTTGGAGGAGCTGCAGGAGGATATGAAGAGCAACCAGATTTTCCTGGACGGATATATCTGTAAGGAACCGATTTACCGGAAGACGCCGCTGGGACGGGAGATTGCGGATCTTCTGATCGCCGTCAATCGTTCCTACGGAAAATCAGACTATATTCCATGCATCTGCTGGGGCAGAAACGCCCGGTTTGCCTCTGGCTTTGAGGTGGGAGGCCATGTGCAGGTATGGGGCAGAATCCAGAGCCGGGAATACGTCAAAAAGATCTCGGAACTTGAGACGGAAAAACGGGTGGCTTACGAGGTCTCCGTCAGCAAGGTGGATTTCCTGGAGGAATAATCAAAAGTTACGTTATTGACAACCGTTGTTGATAGTGCTATGTTAATTTTAACTATATGATACATATTTTGATAGAGGTTGCGTGCTTTAAGAGTAGCTTCCCGGATGTGACAGGCACAGGGGAAGGGAAGCAAAAGGAAAGCATGCCGAAAGAGCAAGGCACCTGCTGCCCTGGTTCTTGGGCATAAAGCTAAGAACTTTATGACTGTCATCTTTGCAGATGGGGCGCTATCGGTTCTGTATAATGGCATGCAGATATGCGGCAGAAGAATCAGACCGGCTCACCGAGCCGGCTTTTTTTTACTTTTTGTTCTGACTCTGATCTGACAGGGGCAAAATTGTACCATGGGCATATATTAACATAGGAGAAACGGAGGATTGACATGGCGATATTCAAGGGCGCTGGTGTAGCGATTGTTACACCCATGAAGGAAAATGAAGAGGTAAATTACGACAAGCTGGAGGAACTGGTCGAATGGCAGATTGAGCAGGGAACGGATGCGATTGTGATTGTGGGAACGACCGGAGAGAGTTCGACGCTCACTACGGAGGAGCATTCCGACGTGATCCGGGCGGCAGTGCGTTTCGCAAAGCATCGCGTTCCGGTCATTGCCGGCACCGGTTCCAACTGCACCAGAGAGGCGATTCACCTTTCCGAAGAGGCGGAAAAGGCAGGAGCAGACGGACTTTTGGCTGTGACCCCGTACTACAACAAAGCGACACAGGGCGGATTGATCCGTTACTATACAGAGATTGCCGAGGCGGTAAAGCTTCCGATTATCATGTACAACGTTCCTGGACGTACCGGCTGCAATATTATGCCGGAGACCGCAGCCACACTCTTTAAGAACGTGGAGAACATTGTGGGTATCAAGGAGGCGACCGGTAGTCTGGCTCAGGCATCCAGGCTGATGTACTTAACGGACGGCAAGATTGATTTGTATTCCGGCGAGGACGGCATCGTGGTGCCTCTGATGGCAATCGGTGCGATCGGTGTGATTTCCGTGTGGTCGAATGTGGCGCCGGCGGATGTGCACGATATGTGCGCGGCTTTCTCCGCGGGGGATCTTTTGCGCGCGAGAGAACTGCAGTTAAAGGCACAGCCGCTTGTGGATGCGCTGTTTTCCGAGGTAAACCCGATTCCGGTGAAGAAAGCATTGAATCTGATGGGACTGGAAGTGGGACCGCTTCGTTCCCCGCTCACGGAGATGACACCGGAGAATGCCGCGAAGCTTGCAGAAGCGATGAAAAATTACGGAATAAAGTTAGCATAAAAGAACAGATGACTCCGGCGGAAGGGAGCCGTAAGGCCATCCGCCGGAGTATGTGTCTGCACCGCCGGCTGCATGCGGCACGCGGAGCGGGCAGTACAGAGAAGAGAGGATAACGTACGATGATTAAGGCAATCATGAATGGATGCAATGGTAAAATGGGACAGGTCATCTCCACAATCTGCAAGGAGGATCCGCAGATTGAGATCGTGGCGGGAGTGGATCTCTATGACGGGATCAAAAATGACTATCCGGTATTCCCGAATATTTCCGTCTGCGATGTGAAGGCGGATGTCATCATCGATTTTTCCAATGCGAAGGCCGTGGACGATCTTCTGGTCTATAGTGTGGATAAAAAGATTCCAGTGGTTCTGTGCACGACGGGATTGTCGGAGGAACAGATGGAGCAGGTAAAGGCGGCATCGGGGCAGGTAGCAGTATTAAAGTCCGCGAATATGTCGCTGGGAATCAATCTGCTGATGCAGCTTTTAGCGCAGGCGGCAACGATTCTTGCGCCGGCAGGATTTGACATGGAGATCGTGGAGAAGCATCACAACCAGAAGCTGGATGCACCGAGCGGCACAGCGCTGGCGCTGGCGGACTCCATGAATGATGCGCTGGGACATGTCTATGAATACAAATATGACAGAAGCAGCGAGCGCAAAAAGAGAGATCCGCACGAGATCGGAATCTCGGCAGTGCGCGGAGGCAGCATCGTCGGGGAGCATGAGGTCATCTTCGCGGGACTCGACGAGGTCATTGAGTTCAAGCATACCGCATATTCCCGCAGCGTCTTTGGAAAAGGGGCTGTGGAGGCGGCAAAGTTCCTCGCTGGGAAAGAGGCAGGATTTTATGATATGCAGGATGTGATCCGGGCAACGATGGAACAGGCAGACTGATTGGACAGGCAGACGGATAAGGCAGATTGAAAGCAGATACAGATGGATCGAATGGGAACAGGAGCGTGGAAACGTTTTCTGTTCCCATTTTTATACAGGGCAGAAAACGAACAAAATCTGGTCAGCAGTGCGCGGATATGTTACTATTTGAGAGGTATCTTCGATTTTGATATTCTGAGGGGGAACATATGGAAAAATATATGGAAACAGATCTGCGGTATTTAAAAAGTCTGGCAAATCAGTATCCGACCGTGGCTGCGGCAGCGACGGAGATCATTAACCTGCAGGCGATTTTAAGCCTGCCAAAGGGAACAGAACATTTCATTACAGATATTCACGGCGAGTACGATCAGTTCCAGCACGTGATCCGGAACGGTTCCGGAGCGATTAAGCGCAAGATCGAGGAAGAATTCGGGAATGCGATCAGTGCGGGAGAGAAGAAAGCGATTGCGACCCTGATCTATTATCCGGAGCAGAAGCTAGAGCAGGTGTTAAAGACAGAAGAAAATATGGAGGACTGGTATAAGGTCTCCCTGTACCGGCTGATCCGCATCTGCAAGAGCGCTTCGTCAAAATATACCAGATCCAAGGTGCGAAAAGCGCTGCCGAAAGATTTTGCGTATGTGATCGAGGAACTGCTGACCGGAAGACCGGATGTCTCCGATCAGGAAGCTTATTATAATGAGATCATCCGGTCTGTGATCCGCACAGGCAGGGCGCCGGAGCTTGTGATTGCGTTCTGCAATCTGATCCGCAGGCTTGTGGTGGATCATCTACATGTGGTGGGAGATATTTTCGACAGGGGACCGTACCCGAATCTGATTATGGATACCTTGATGCAGCATCATTCCGTGGATATTCAGTGGGGGAACCACGATATATACTGGATGGGAGCGGCGGCGGGAAGCAGACCCTGCATCTGCAACGCGATCCGTATCTCTGCCAAGTACGGCAATCTGAACCTTTTAGAGGACGGATACGGCATCAATCTGGTGCCGCTCGCCAGACTTGCCATGAGCAGATACGACAAGGATCCCTGCACCTGCTTTAAGCTGGATTACCGGGAGGATGAGTACGATGTGCGTGACGCCATGCTGGATGAGAAAATGCACAAGGCGATTACGGTGATCCAGTTCAAGCTGGAGGGACAGATGATCATGCGTCACCCGGAGTTCGGGATGGATGAGCGGCTTTTGCTGGACAAGATCAATATCGAAAAAGGAACGGTGTGTGTGGAGGGGAAGGAATACCCGATGAAGGATCTGAACTTCCCGACGATCGACTGGAAGCATCCGTATGAACTGTCATCGGAGGAGGAGGACGTCATGGAGCGGATCACGCAGGCGTTCTTGAACTGTGAAAAATTACAGCGTCACGTCCGTTTTCTGTTCACACAGGGCAGCCTGTACAAGGTCTACAACGGGAACCTGCTCTACCACGGCTGTGTGCCGATGAACGAGGACGGAACCTTTACCAGAGTAAATGTGTACGGAAAAGAATATTCCGGCAAGGCGCTCTACGATGTGCTGGAGAATTACGCGAGAAAAGGGTACTACGCGATTGATCCCGGGGAGAAGAAAAAGGGGCTGGATATCTTGTGGTTTATCTGGGAAAACCAGAATTCCCCGGTGTTCGGAAAAGCAAAAATGACGACGTTTGAGCGCTATTTTATCGCGGACAAGGCGACGCACCAGGAGCCGAAGAACCCGTACTACCGCCTGCTGGAGGAGGAAGAGGTGGTCAACCGCATCCTCTCGGAATTCGGGCTTGAGGGCGCGGAGGCACATATCATCAACGGCCATATTCCGGTGGAGGCGAAGCGGGGAGAGTCCCCGGTAAAATGCGGCGGGAAGCTGCTCATTATTGACGGCGGATTCTCCAAGGCCTACCAGCCGAAGACGGGGATTGCGGGATATACGCTGATCTATAATTCCTACGGTCTGGTGCTTGCGGCGCATGAACCGTTTGAGTCGGTCGAAAAGGCGGTGCAGGACGGAAGCGATATCGCGTCGCATACGATTCTGGTGCAGCATGTCGTGCGACGCAAGCTGGTGGCGGATACGGACATTGGAAGGGAGCTGCGCGCTTCGATCCGTGATCTGGAGGCGCTGCTGCAGGCATACCGGGACGGCATCCTGGTGGAGAAGATTTAAATGAAAAGTCTAATCCCCCAGCTATGCTGGGGAGAATGGAATAGTTGGAAACGG
>ENA-OROZ01003433-OROZ01003433.1-human-gut-metagenome-genome-assembly--contig:-NODE-3433-length-10242-cov-4.959262_pt1 | contig 10242 bp, 9 predicted proteins | sample MGYA00242138_ERZ509066 | MGnify/ENA primary metagenome ERZ509066 (study PRJEB26280, sample SAMEA2338691) | human gut metagenome | biome: human gut; feature: human-associated habitat; material: faeces...
AAAAGCAGCCGCAGAGGCTCCTCGTCCTCTGTCCGGAAGATCCGGGGAAGCACCGCGCAGATCTGGGTCATGCCCGCCCAGCGGGCCAGGTCCATGCCGTCCAGCAGCTCTGCCGGGACATACACCGTCCCGCACTGGGCCAGCTCCTCCGTCAGCTGCTCCGCCCGGGTGATGGAGCAGGTCAGCTGCGGCGTCTCCGGCCCCGGCAGGGCCGGGGGCAGGGGAGAGGGGGTTCCTGTCCGCCGCTGGGTTGGCTGGGTCAGAGCCATCTCCAGCTCCTCCAGCACTTGGCGGCGCATAGCGTTCACGGCGCTGGCCGGCAGCATCAGACCGTCCGCCAGCTCCACTTGGGTCTCCTTGGGCTCAAACACCGTGCCGCCGGTTTTTTCCAGCCGGATGCGCAGATCCTCCGCCGTCAGGGCCCGGTTCCGGGCCGCCTCCGGTACGGGACCTTCTGCCCGGACAGTGTGTCCTTTGGCGGAGGCCGTCAGCTGAGCGGGCACACCGGCCCGCAGGGTGCAGGACATGGTCACCGGTATCCGGCGGCGATCCTCCTTTTCATAGGCGGCCTTGGCCCGGGCAAACAGCTCCTTGGGCTCCGGCGCATTCTCCGGCCGGGTGCCGAACATCTCCGGACCCGTGCGGCCCCGGTAATAGCCGTCGGTGAAGCCGCTGCGGGAAAAGGCAGCCTCCAGCTGCCGGGATTCCTCCTGGGTGGGGGGCGTTTTTCGTCCAGCAGGCGGCGATAGATGCCGGTGATCACCGCCACATATTCCGGCCGCTTCATGCGGCCCTCCAGCTTCAGGCACGCCACGCCCATATCGTCCAGCTCCTGCAGATACGCCGACAGATTGGCATCCTTCAGGCTCAGAGGGTGGCCGCCGGAGGCCTTTTCATTAACGCCGTAGGGCAGGCGGCAGGGCTGGGCGCAGGGGCCCCGGTTCCCGGAGCGCCCCCCAATCACCGAGGAGAAGAAGCACTGGCCGGAGTAGCACATGCACAGGGCCCCGTGGACAAACACCTCGATCTCTGCGGGACAGTCCCGGGTGATGGCCGCGATGTCCCGGCGGCTCAGCTCCCGGGCCAGTACCACCCGCTCCAGACCCAGCTCCGCCGCGCGGCAGGCGCCGCCCAAGGTGTGCAGGCTCATTTGGGTGCTGGCGTGGAGGGGAACATCGGGCGCAATTTCCCGGGCCAGCCGCCACACGCCCCAATCCTGGATGAGGATAGCGTCCACCCCCATGTCCGAGGCTTTCTGCAAAGCCTGGGCGGCGGCGGGCAGCTCCCGGTCCGTCACCAGGGTGTTCAGGGTCAGATAGACCTTCACGCCCCGCAGGTGGCAATAGGCCACGGCGGCACGGAATTCCTCATCGGTGAAGTTCCGGGCGCTGCGCCGGGCGTTGAGCCCGCCGAAGCCCATATACACCGCGTCGGCCCCATTCTGCACGGCGGCTACCATGGCCTCCCAGCCTCCGGCGGGGCTCAGCAGCTCGGTCATTGGCCCCGGCCCTGCTGGGCCTTGAACAGCTGACGGCGCAGCTCCGACGCCTCATTTTTGGCCTGAGTGGCCTCGTCCAGATAGTTTTTCACTTGCCGGCGCAGATTCTCTGCCGCTGCCTGGTTTTTCAGCAGCTCGTCCGCCAGGTTCACCGCCGCCAGAACTGCCGCATCCGCCTGGCTCACATGCAGGGTCTCCTGGATCCGGTCCATTCGCTGGTCCACCAGGGCGCCTACCTTTTTCATATACTCCGCGCTTTCGTCCGCCACCAGGGTATACTCCTGGCCGCAGATGCTCATCGTCACTTTATTCGCCATGTTGCCCTCCCATTTATGTAAACCGAAAAGTTAGTCACACCAATACAGAGTCCATTATACCACAAAATCCCGCCGGGAAAAGCTTTTTCTGGCGAAAAGGAGAATTTTGTGAAAAACCCGCTGCGGCGGCTTTACGAACCGGGGGTTTTCGTGTAAAATAAAGTAATTAAACCATGGAAAGAGGGGAGGCGCGGCATGAGCGGCTATATTCTGCGGGACAGTGAGCCCAGCATCGTCCTGACGGCGGATCAGGTGGATCGGCTGGTGAAAAACGGCGACGGCGACGCCGCGCTTTTGTATCTGCTGCTGATGCGGGCAGACCGCGGGGTCACGGAGCAGGAGCTTCAGTCCCGGCTGCGGTGGAGCCAGCTGCGGCTGAATGCGGCGGAGGGAGCCTTGCAGCGGCTGGGGCTGATCCAGCGTCCGGCGGAGACACCGTCCCCTGCGGCGGCGGAGGAGCGCCCGGTATACAGCGCCCAGGACCTGGCCCAGCTGTTGGAGGACGACCGGTCCTTCCGGATGCTGATTCCCCAGGTGGAGGAAAAGCTGGGCCGCAGGCTGAAAACGGCGGATCTGCAGATTCTGGCGGGCCTGTATGACGATATGGGCATGCCGGCGGATGTGATCTATCTGCTGGTGAACCACTGTATTGCCCGGTCTGAGGAACGATACGGCCCCGGCCGCCGGCCCACCCTGCGCCAGATCGAGAAGGAGGGCTACTATTGGGCCCGGCAGGGCCTGTTTGACCAGGACAGCGCCGCCCGTTATCTGAAGACCTGGCGGGAAAAGCAGCAGGGGCAGGCCGCGTATATGCAGGTGTTGGGCCTGGGCCAGCGCCGTCCGGTGGCCAGTGAAGAAAAATACATCTCCGACTGGATGGACAAGGGCTTTCCGCCGGAAACGGTGGCCCTGGCCTATGACAAGACGGTGTTCTATAAAAAGCAGCTGGAGTGGCGGTATCTCAACGGGATCCTCCGCCGCTGGCACGAAAACGGCTGGCATACGCCGGAGGAGGTCCAGCAGGGCGACGCCAAAAAGTCCGCCGCGCCTCCGGACCAGAAGCCGGATAAAAACGATTCCCGCATGGGAAAGTATATGAAGTGGTAAAGGAGGGGACCCTATGCCCTATGACGGTAAAATTCTCAGTCGGGCCGTGGCCCGCTTTGATGAGGACAAGCAGCGCCGGACCCAGCAGTTCCGGGAGCGGCAGCAGCGTCTGTTTTGCCGGGAGCCGGAGCTGGCGGATATCGACCGCCGCCTGCGCGGCACTATGAGCCAGATCATCTCCCGGGCTCTGCGGCAGGGGAAGGATCCCGTTCCCGCCATCCACGCCATCCGGGATGAGAATCTGGCCCTCCAGCGCCGCCGGGGGGAGATTCTGGAGGCTATGGGCTATCCTGCCGACTATCTGGAGGAAAAGCCCCGGTGCGCCCGGTGCGGCGACGCAGGCTTCCGGTCCGACGGGACCATGTGCCCCTGTCTGCGCAGCTACTACGCCCGGGAGCAGATCGCCGAGCTGTCCCACTTGCTGGATATCGGCTCTCAGAGCTTTGATACCTTCCAGCTGAGCTGGTACTCCACCGACCGAAACGGTCTGCCGCGCTCTCCCCGGGAGACGGCGGAGCGGAATCTGGAGATCTGCCGCCGGTTTGCCCGGGACTTCCGTCCCGGTGCACAGAACCTGCTGCTGTTCGGCGACCCGGGCCTGGGCAAGACCTTTCTGTCTGCCTGCATTGCCCGGGTGGTCAGCGAGGACGGCTTCTCCGTGGTGTATGACACGGCGGGTCACATTTTTGCCCAGTTCGAGGCATCAAAATTCCGCCGGGATGACGTGGACGAGCCGGATGAGAGCGTGGAGCGCTGCATGGCCTGCGATCTGCTGATCCTGGACGACCTGGGCACGGAGATGACCACGGCCTTTGTTCAGAGTGCCCTGTACCAGCTGCTCAACAGCCGCCTTCTGGCAGGAAAGAGCACCATCATCAGCACCAATCTGGACCCCGATCAGATCGGCAGGCGATACTCCGCCCAGATCATGTCCCGGCTGGAGGGGGAGTTTGAACTGCTGCCCTTTATCGGGCAGGACATCCGCCGCCTGAAACGGGAACAGCAGCGCTGACCGGCCATATCCTGCTCCCGCGCGGGATTTTTCGCATGGAAACGGGTTTAACAACCGAAAATGTTACCAATGGGGGAAACAAACGGTTTGTCAATACTCGAAAACACCGTATGAGACCAGACGATGGACAGCGCATAATTTCATCAGAATAAAGAAAACGCGAATAATCTGCAAATATCGTAACGGAATTGTAAAGATTTTTTGTGCAAAGTGGGGATTGACTTTTTCTGTAAAAAAATTATCATATTGGACGGAAAGCAAAAGGATTCGTACCCTTTTGCTTCAAATCGTTACATTGTATGTATGAAGGAGGAGAAAAAATGGTAAGCTTTCTGATTTGCCTGGCCTTGCTGATCGGCGGTTATTTCGTCTATGGCAAGGTGGTGGAAAACACCTTCGGGCCGGACGACCGCGAGACCCCCGCTGTGAAGATCAACGACGGTGTGGACTATGTGGTTCTGCCTCAGTGGAAGCTGTTCATGATCCAACTGCTGAACATCGCGGGCCTTGGCCCCATCTTCGGCGCAATGCAGGGTGCTCTGTGGGGCCCCATCGTGTTCCTGTGGATCACCTTTGGTACGATCTTTGCCGGTGCTGTGCATGACTATTTCTCCGGCATGATGAGCGAGCGCAACAACGGCGCTTCCATTTCCGAGATTTCCGGTATCTACCTGGGCGGGTTCATGAAGAACGTCATGCGCGTGTTCAGCGTGGTGCTGCTGATCATGGTGGGCACCGTGTTCGCCGTGGGTCCTGCGGGCCTGATCGTGACCCTGTTCAAGAACGGCGGCTCCACCGGCGTTGTTACCACCACCCTGTTCTGGCTGGTCATCGTTCTGGTGTATTATTTCATCGCCACCTTTATTTCCATCGACAAGATCATCGGCAAGATCTATCCTCTGTTCGGCATTTGCCTGATCATCATGGCCGTGGGCGTTGCCGTCGGCATCTTTGTCAAGCCTGAGTACACCATCCCCGAGATCTGGGATCACTTCGGTTCCATGCATCCCAAGGGAACTCCCGTGTGGAGCTTCATGTTCATCACCGTGGCCTGCGGCGCTATCTCCGGCTTCCACTCCACCCAGAGCCCCCTGATGGCTCGCTGCATGAAGAGTGAGAAGCAGGGCCGCTTCGTGTTCTACGGTGCCATGGTTTCCGAGGGCGTTATCGCCCTGGTGTGGGCCGCTGCCGGCTGCGCTCTGTATGAGGTCACCGGCGGTCTGAACCCCGGCCTGGCCGAGATCCTGGCCAACGGCCAGTCTGCCGCCATCTACGATGTGTGCATCAAGACCATGGGCAAGGTCGGCGTGGCTCTGGCCATGCTGGGCGTTATCGCCTGCCCCATTACCTCCGGCGATACTGCGTTCCGCAGCGCTCGTCTGGTGCTGGCCGACTGGTTCAAGATCGACCAGAAGAAGTGGAAGAACCGTCTGCTGCTGTGCGTGCCCGTCCTGGGCGTCGGCGCTGTCCTGGGCGTGGGCAATGCTCTGGGCTTCATCGACTACTCCGTGATTTGGCGTTACTTCAGCTGGACCAACCAGACCCTGGCCATGATCGTTCTGTGGGCCGCCTCCATGTATCTGTTCTATGAAAAGAAGAACTACTGGATCACCGCTGTGCCTGCTACCTTCATGAGCGCCGTCTCCGCTACCTACTTCCTGCTGGGCAACGAGTGCCTGGGCCAGTTCATCAACCACAAGACCGCCGAGGGCGCTGCCGTTTACAACACCGCCGTGGCTTATCCCATCGGCATTGCTGTGGCCGTTCTGTTCCTGGGTATCTTCCTGTATACCATCAAGAAGCGGCACACCCAGCCTCACTATGAGACTCTGGGCAAGTAATCTGACCCTTTAACTATTTCGCAAAGCGGCAGGCATCTCCTGCCGCTTTGCCCCTATGGGAGGACATGCTATGATCTTTGCACCTGCGCGCCTTGGCAGCGTCACGCTGGACAACGAGACGCTGGCGGCGGACAAAAAGGGCTGCCGCCGCTTCGGCCCCTGCGGCGTGGGCGAAAAGGCCCTGTATCTCAACAGCTTTTTCATTGACCGGCACTACTATGTGGCGCTGGAGTCGGTGCGCCGTGTGTTCAAGCGGGTGGCTATGAGCAAGGGCGGCTTTACCGGTAAGGGCGCCTTCGGCTCCATCCCCTATCTGGTGGTGGAGTATGACGACGGCGCGCAGAAGCAGTGCAACTTCAAGCACGAGGCGGATGTGGACAATCTGCTGGCCTATCTGGCCAAGATCTGCCCGGATCTGCCTCTCCAGAGCCAGAAGGTGGAGCGGCATATGGCCCAGCAGCAGGCTCAGGAGACCCGCCGCTATCTCAAGGAGCTGACGCCCCAGGCCCAGAGCGAAAAGGAACGCCTGGAGCAGGCCCGCGCCTTCCTGGAGGACCACACCAATCTGACCCGCCGCCTGTCCCAGGCGGCCAAGGCCAAGCGGGTCAATGACCGTTCCAACCCCAGCTACAAATGGGTGGCCCTGGCCATCGTTATCGCCGGTGTTGCCGCTTTGGTGTATGGCATCATCACCATGGTCCGGGGAACCAGCAGCCTGGGCATCTACTTTGCCCTATTTGGCTTTGCGGCAGTGTTTCTGTTCTCCGGTGCTCATGTGCTGCCCACCGCCCGCAACAACAAGACGGCCCTGTCCCGGGAGTGGGAACAGGCCCAGGCGGATCTGGCGGCGGTGCTGCCCAAGGACTTTCCTCTGCCTGCCCGCTATGCCCACCCGGTGGTGCTGACCCGGATGATCCGCGTCCTGCGGGAGGGCCGGGCCCAGACTGCCGATCAGGCGCTGGAGGTGGTGAAGCAGGACCTGAAGGCCCTGACCGCCGACGTTCAGGTGGAGCAGTGGGAGTATGACGAGGTAGTGGCCATAAAGCCCATGTTTCTGCTGTCCGACTATCAGTAAATATGTTTCAAACAAGAAATGCGGCTGATCATGGTCAGCCGCATTTCTTGTTTGTTATATTAGGAATGACCCGTAGTCGGGATCACCCGTGCATGGGGCAGCCGTGGGGGGTGGGCCCCCGGCGCTGCGCCCGGACCTGGATCATCTCTCCGGCGATGCTGACGGCGATCTCCTCCGGCGTCACCGCCAGGATGGGGGTGCCGATGGGGGTGTGCACCAGGGCGATGGCCTCCTCCGGAATGCCCGCCTCCCGAAGCCGCTGGTTCACCGACGCGGTTTTGCGACGGGAGCCGATGACTCCCACATAGGCAAAGGGCCCTCGCAGCACCTGGTCCTCCACCTGGAAGTCCCGCATATGGCCGCTGGTCATGATGACCACAAAGTCCTCCTCCGTCACAGTGAGATAATCGCTGATGCGGGTGAAATCCCCACAGATCACCTGCTCCGCCGTGGGGAACAGGGAGGTGTTGGCCAGCTCCGGCCTGTCGTCGAATACCACCGGGCGGAAGTCCACCGTGGTCAGCAGAGGGCACAGGGCCTGAGAAATGTGTCCCGCGCCGAACAGCAGCGCCCGCTGACCGATAGGCAGAGGCAGGGAGATGTATCCCGCCGCCATGGAAAAGCCCGGGGTCCGCAGGGCCTGGGCAATATCCTCCGGCAGACTGCCGGCAGCGACGGTTTCCTTATCCAACAGCGCCGGAGTGGAGCCGTCCTCCGCCAGCACCAGCCACCCGGCGGTGTGCTGCTCCAGCAGAGCCAGGGCCCGGCTGGCGGTGTCGTTCCACAGGGGGTCCTCCGCCGGGATAAACTGGAAATGGGCGGTGACGTCGCCGCCGCAGACCATGCCGATATCCCGCTCCGGGGCCTGGTGCAGGGGAAACTCCCGGATGCAGGAGCGGCGCTGGTCCAGCAGCTCCCGGCACAGTTGGATGCTGCGCCCCTCCACCGCGCCGCCGCCGATGGTACCCACCAGGCGGCCTTCGGCTCCCACCAGCATCTGTGCTCCGGCCTTCCGGGGGGCGCTGCCCCGGTCGGCGATCAGCGTCACCAGCACCGTGTCCCGGCCCTTCTCCACCTCGTAAAACAGTTGGGAAAAAATCTGCTTCATGACGTTATCCCTTTTTCCAGGCCTCCGTCTCCTCCAGCAGCCACTGACGCCAGGCATCCACGCCCAGGCCGGACTTGGCGGAGATGGGGAAAATCTTCAGGTTGGGATTGCGCCGGTGAGCGTACTCCACCACCTTGTCCATGTCAAAGTCGAAATACGGCAGCACGTCGATCTTGTTGATAATCAGCGCGTCGCACACTGTGAAGATCAGGGGGTACTTCAGGGGCTTGTCGTGGCCCTCGGGCACGGAAAGGATCATGGCGTTTTTCACCGCGCCGGTGTCGAACTCCGCGGGGCACACCAGGTTGCCAACGTTCTCCAGCACCACCAGGTCCAGGTCATCGGTGCCCAGCTCCCGCAGTCCCTGCTCGGTCATCCCGGCGTCCAGGTGGCACATGCCGCCGGTGTGCAGCTGGATGGACCGGACCCCGGCGTTGGCCATGGCGGCGGCGTCCACGTCGGAGTCGATGTCCGCCTCCATAACGCCCATGCGCAGCTGATCCTTCAGGCCCTCCACGGTCCGCAGCAGGGTGGTGGTCTTGCCGCTGCCCGGAGAGGACATCAGATTCAGCAGGAAGGTGCCCTGCTTTTTCAGCTGCTGCCGGACCCGGTCCGCCTCCCGGTCGTTGTCGGCGAAAACGCTTTCCTTCACCTGGATGATCTTATATTTGTCCATAGGTACGCCTCGTTTCTGTGGATTTTTCAGCAGTATACCATATTTGTCATGAATATGCAAATGACGCGACAAAAAATACCGGAATATGCCAAAAATTATTTGCGTTACCCACCGGACTGGGGGTATAATGAGGGGACAAGAAGGAGGCAGATAGCATGATCTCGACAAAAGGACGGTACTCCATCCGGATCCTTTTGGACCTGGCAGAGCACCGCAGCGGCGGCTACATCCCTATGAAGGAGGTGGCAGCGCGGCAGAATATCTCCCTGAAATACATCGAGAAGCTGATGCCTGCGCTGAAGACTGCCGGATTCATTGAGAGCGTCCACGGCATCGGCGGCGGCTACCGCCTGGCCCGGGAGCCGGAAACGTGCACCCTGTGGGACATCCTGCAGTGCTCCGAGGGGAACCTGGCCCCGGTAAGCTGCCTGAAGGACGGGGCTGGTCTCTGCGCCCGGTCCGCCGAGTGCCGCACCCTCCCGGTGTGGGAGGGATACTACCGGATGACCCGGGACTATTTTTCCGGTGTCACTCTGGCGGACCTGATGGACACCCCCCAGGGGGACAACTACGTCATTTGAATATACGCCGCCCGGACCGGAACTGCCCATCCCAGCCTGGGCGGCGTATATTTTCCGGGTTCGACGAAAAAAGCGGTTGCAAAACGGCAGGGAGTTTGGTATAATCAGCGGGTAACAGATGCGCAGGGTTAGTACATCGGTAGTACATCGGCTTCCCAAGCCGAGGAGGCGGGTTCGATTCCCGTACCCTGCTCCAAAAAGAAAGACACCCGTAGGGGTGTCTTTCTTTTTGGAGCAGCACTTTTGCTCTGCAAAAGTGGTCGCCTGCGGGCGGGCGATTTAACATGCAGGGGAAACCCGACTAAGGTTTCCCTTGCATACATTCCTTTCCTTGCGATATACAGGAGTGCGCACGGACAACAAAACCTGGGGGCAATTACAAAGCGAGGGCTTTAAGAGAAATCTTGAAGTCCTCGCTTTGTTGTGTCCGGAATCCATTGCGGCATATGGACTTTCGGGCGTTACGCCCTCAAAAGAGCCTATTATCCATGCAGCGAACCGGCTTCTCGATGCGTTTGTTTACAAATAATTCAAAGCCTTCCACTTGACAAGGGCGGCGGGGGGTGGTAAACTGCGTTTAGCACTCAGGAAGTTGGAGTGCTAACGGAGAAACAATATGGAAATGACCGATCGAAAAAAGCAAATACTGAAGATCGTCGTGGAAGAATATGTGGCGGCGGCGGAGCCGGTGGGCTCCAAGGCCATTGCCCAGCGGATGCCCGGAAAGATCAGCTCTGCCACCATTCGCAATGAGCTGGCGGATCTGACGGAAATGGGCTATCTGGAGCAGCCGCACACCTCCGCCGGGCGGGTCCCCTCCGCCAAGGGCTATCGGCTGTACGTCAACGAGCTGATGGAGCATCGCGCCCTGAGCCGGGAGGAGGAGGATAAGCTCAACGCCTCTCTGGCGGAGAAGCTGGCGGGGACGGATCAGCTCATGGCCCGAGCAGGCCAGATGGTGTCCTCCTTTGTGGGTTATCCGGCCTATACCGTGGCGGATCACAAGACAGCCGCCACTGTGCGGCGG
>ENA-OROZ01003434-OROZ01003434.1-human-gut-metagenome-genome-assembly--contig:-NODE-3434-length-10236-cov-4.093409_pt1 | contig 10236 bp, 10 predicted proteins | sample MGYA00242138_ERZ509066 | MGnify/ENA primary metagenome ERZ509066 (study PRJEB26280, sample SAMEA2338691) | human gut metagenome | biome: human gut; feature: human-associated habitat; material: faeces...
GTCGTGGAGCGCTCCGTCCTTGGCAGCGGAGTGTCATCCACCCGACAGGCGGAAACGGTTTGCAGTGCGTTGAAAGCACGGGAGGGCTGGTCCGGGCTGGATGCCGTCCGGAATGGCCGGGTCATTTTGCTCTCCGAGGAGTTGCTTTCCGGTCAGGCCAGACGGACCGGCGCGGCGGTTTTGCTTGCCAAGGCCATGTATCCGAGCCTGTTCAGTGATACAGATGGGGGAGAGGCGCTACGTGCACTTACTCAGGAAGCATACGGCGCGCCTGCGTCCGGTACATTTATTTATGTAGGATGAAAGGAATGGTTTTGATATGACGATTCTTGTGATTGACGGTCAGGGCGGAAAGCTTGGAAAACGGCTGGTGGAAAGCATCAAAAAATCCTTCCCGCAGGTGGAGGTCATGGCCGTCGGGACCAACAGCGCCGCGTCAGAGAGCATGATGCGTGCCGGTGCGGACCGGGTGGCGACCGGTGAAAACCCGGTCATTGTTGCCAGCCGGACTGCCCAGATCATCGTTGGCCCTATGGGGATAGCCCTTGCCGACGCGCTGATGGGAGAGATCTCTCCGGCAATGGCCAATGCCGTTGCTGCCAGCGCGGCCTACCGGGTGCTGATCCCCATGAATCTCTGCGACACCTATGTGGCAGGCGTCAGCCAGAAATCTTCTGCCATCATGGATGACGCGATGGAGCATATTCGCCAACTGCTGACGGAGATGGGAGATACTGCATGCCTATGACCCGGAACGATGCACGTTCTTCTGTGCAGATCAGAAAGCTTACCTATTCGGCGCTGTATCTTGCCATTGCATTGGTCCTGCCGTTTCTGACGGGACAGATCCCTGAAATTGGATCCATGCTCTGCCCAATGCACATTCCGGCATTGCTGTGCGGCTTTGTTTGCGGCTGGCCGTGGGGACTGGCGGTGGGATTTGTTTCCCCGCTGCTGCGGTCCCTTCTCTTTGGGATGCCTACGGCTTATACGGCGGCGGCCATGGCGTTTGAGCTGGCCGCCTATGGCGCGGTTTCCGGGATCTTGTACCGTATTTTTCCCCGCAGAAATTGGTCTGTGTATGTCACGTTGATCGCCGCTATGATCGTGGGCCGCCTGGTGTGGGGCGGTGTCCAGTTTGTGATGGCGGGCTTGCAGCATACCGCGTTTGACCGCTCTCTTTTTCTTGCAGGCGCAGTGACCAATGCGCTTCCCGGCATCCTTGTACAGATCATCCTGATCCCCATTCTTGTTATCACAATGGAGAAAGCCAAGCTGACGCTGAATGGGACGAGATAATGACAGAAGATCGAATCGGCAAAGAAATCAGCGGCAGTATGCACCGGCGATTCCCGTCGCGCAAAAGAGGACCCATCCAATACGGATGGGTCCTCTTTTCAAATAGCTGTCAGCGGAAGGTCGTCTGCGAAATGTTCACTTCCCGTCCGCAGCGGTTGTCAATGTCGGTATCGTTGTCCTCGAACACGCTGCCGGGGAAGGACAGGGGGCTTTCGGCGGGTACGCTCTTCAGCAGAACGGCGGTGCCGTTGTGGAAGAACTCGTTGTTCGCATACTGGGTGTGGGTGACGACGGTACCCTCGGCGTTGAAGCAGAATCCCACCTGATTGTCCTCGAAGCGGCAGTCCATGGCGTTGACCCAGGTGGTGCCGTAGGCCAACACGCCGGTTTTCCAGCCGGAAACAGTACAGCTTGTCAGGTGCAGCCTGGCGATCACGGCCAGCGCTGTCACCAGTGCGGCAATGTGCAGGAACTTCTTTTGCAGTGGCTTGGGGGCCTTTTGCCGTGTCCAGGGCTTGATACTGCGGGCGCAGTGGGGACAGAAGGATGCGCCATCCGGGAGGGGAACTCTGCAAAGCGAGCAGAGATTTTGCTTTTCCGGGGTGATTTTGGACTCTTTCATCTTTAAAATGCCTCCATCAGACGAAGAACGTTTTTATACCGCTTGGCGGGGCTGACGCGACTTTACGAAACGAAGGATCTGACCAAAGCGGAGCTGGCCCGCCGGTCCGGCATCAGCGAGGTCTATCTGCATCAGGTGTTTGCGGGGCGGCGGAATCCTTCCAGGGATCGGCTGCTGTGCATCTGCGTCGGTCTTGGCATCACGCTGGATGAGACCCAGCGGATGCTGACGCAGGGGGGCTACGCCCAACTGTATCCCCGCACCAGACGGGACGCCATTATCAGCTATGGCGTGGTCCATCAGCTGCCTCTGGGGGAGATCAATGACAAGCTGTTTGCGGAGCAGGAAAAAACCTTGTTTTGACCGAGCGCTGGGAAGGATTTGCCTGTGCGGAAAATGCACTGCAAATATAAAGACAACGAAAGGGAGGCAGAAGATAAAAAGTTGACAACAATTTTGCTTGCGGTGGCAATGACGCTGCCTCTGGTGGCTTGCGGAGGCGGGAACGCCGGAAATACCAATGGCGGAAATACCAACAGCGGAAGCACCGACAAGCATACCCATGTGGAGGAAGTTATGCCGGCAGTGGAGCCCACCTGCACGAAGACCAGGCTGACAGAGGGCAAGCGCTGCTCCGAGTGCGGCGAGGTTCTGGTGGCACAGGAAACCGTTCCCGCTCTGGGCCGCACGACCGAAAGCGGTACCTGCGAAAGATGCGGACAGTCATTCGGCGATTGGCGCATCGACTATTCTGTGGATGACTTCAATCAGCCAACAGATGAATGGTATATTACGGAAGACAAATATCTCGTAGGTACTTTTAGCAACAGCGCAACAACAAATTCAAAATTGTATGCGAATGTAATGGCGGATCTGGACGATAATGTTATGATATTCCTCTATGAATATGGCAGCAGACAGGTCAAAAACAGCTCTGAGCGCTATTGGGATGAATATAACATCACCATGAGAACGCCCGATGGTGCAGACCACAAGATAACAGGTACTATGGTATTGTGGTGATGATAGAGTTAATATTGATGATGCTTATATCGATGAGGTGCTGACAGCATTAAAGGGAGAGGGAAACGTCATGTTCCGCATTGAAAATGCTGACAGAACGGTTGAGAGCTACATGATTGAGGTTGCCACCTCCAACTTTGCGGAGCTGTATAACGCGCAGACCGGACAGTAAATACCGCTTTGGCGGGGCTGTCATTCGAAAACTCTCAGAAAGCGGGAACACTCTTTTGGAAACGCTGCTAAAGGAACAGGTGGCTCCCTGTGGGATCGCACCCTTGCTCCGTGACGGACGGCGACAAAGCGGCGATCCGGGAAGCTCTGACCGCCTATGAGGCACTGAAGTAATTCGCTTTTTGACAACAAAGCAAGTAATAGGCGCAAACAGCCGCAAGCCATGTTCTGATGGCTTGCGGCTGTTTTTCATTCGTGCCATGCCTTGCGGCAGTTTCGGCACGGATGAAGCGGAGGAGCGCATGCAGCAACCTCCGCTTGAAAAAAAGCTGTCCGGTTGCTATAATTGGGTCTGTACGAAGCATTTTCCAGCTATAAGCGGGACTTTTCGACACAGACTATCCATCAGGGAGGGCTGTACGATGAAAGAACCTTCGCTTTGGACGTTGTTTTCGGATACCGGAGATCCGTTGGCCTATCTGCTTTACCGCGCCGGGTCTGCCGGATGCTGATTTTCTTTCGGAGGCGGGGCCTCCGTACATAGGTGGTGAATTGATGGCGTTGTCGCCGTACATTGTGACAAAGGGCGTAGTCCTCCGGGAGACGGAGACAAGGGACGCCGATAAGATCCTAACCCTCCTGACAGCGGAGCGGGGCAAGCTCTCTGTCATCGCCCGGGGCGTCTGCCGCAAGGGGTGCAAATTCGCCGCCTGCGCCCAGCCGTTGGCCTACTCCGAGTGGATGCTCTACAAAAAGGGCGACTGGTACTATGCCAACGAGGGAACAACTCTGGAGCTGTTCAGCGGCTTGCGGGCGGATCTGGACGCGATGGCGCTGGGGTTTTATCTGGCGGAGCTGACGGAGGCCGTCACCACAGAGGACGCACCCCATCAGGGGCTTTTGAGCCACCTGCTCAACGGGCTGTACGCCGTTTCCGTTCTGCGAAAGCCTTTGCCGCTGGTGAAAGCGGCGTTTGAGATCAAGCTGCTGTGTCTGGCGGGCTACGAGCCTCTGGCGGACGCCTGCGCCTACTGCGGTTGCCCCGATCCCCAGCAGCCGTATTTCGACGTTTTGCAGGGCGTTCTCCGCTGCGGGACCTGCGGAGAGGGGCGCCGGGGTCTTCCACTGTGTCGGGATTCACTGGCCGCCCTGCGGCACATCGTTTACGGCGACCCCAAGCGGCTTTATTCCTTCACACTGGGACCGGAGGCCCAAAAGCGGCTGTCCGCTGCCGCCGAAGCCTTTGTCTCCGCCCAGTTGGAGCGGGGATTCCGGACGCTGGACTTCTATAAGAGTGTCCGGTGCATGGATGAGCCATCCTGATTGATTACATTTTGTATGATACCGTGCCTTTTATACGGTAAGGAGCGATTATGAGCGAATTATTTGATAAATCCATCCGCACCTTGGAGCTGCCGCGGGTCCTTCAACTACTGTCTGAGCAGGCGGTCAGCCCGGAGGCCAAGGAGCTGGCACTGGCGGTCCGGCCGGAAACAGATTATGAGGACGTGCTGCGCCTGCTGGACCAGACCGACGGCGCACGGGCCATGATCGTCCTGCGGGGGGCGCCGGGTTTTTCCGGTGTCAAGCCGGTAAAGGACCTGCTGGACCGGGCGGACCGGGGCGGCAGCCTCAACATCCCGGAGCTGATCCGGATCGGCGATCTGCTGTATGCTGCCCGCCGGGCCAAGGAGTATTTCAATGCCGACGCGGCAGAGCCTACCGCTCTCGACCAGATTTTTCTGTCCATCCACGGCAACCGGTTCTTGGAGGATAAGATCCGGCGGTGCATCAGCGACGAGAACACCGTGGCCGACGCCGCCAGCCCGGAGCTGGCGGACATTCGCCGTCACATGCGGGCGGCGCTGGCAAAAAGCCGACAGATTTTGCAGAAGATCATCTCTTCCCCCAGCTATTCCAAGGTCTTACAGGACAACATCATCACCCAGCGGGATGGGCGCTTTGTGGTCCCCGTCAAGGCGGATCAGAAGGGCAATCTGCCGGGACTGATCCACGATGTTTCCTCCACCGGTGCCACAGTGTTCGTAGAGCCGATGGGAGTGGTGCAGGCCAACAACGAATACGCGGAATTACAGGCCAAGGAACAGGCGGAGATCGACCGCATTTTGGCGGAGCTGTCCGCTGATGCCGCCGCCCACCGGCGGGACATTCAGTGGGACCATGACGCATTGGTGCAGTTGGATCTGATCTTCGCCCGGGGCGAATTGAGCTATAAGATGGACGCGATCCGCCCCCAGGTGCGGCGGGACGGCTTGATCCGTCTGCGGAAGGCGCGGCACCCCCTGCTGGACAAAAAAACGGCGGTACCTATTGATATTGAACTGGGCGACGCGTTTGATACGCTGGTCATCACCGGCCCCAACACCGGTGGCAAGACCGTTTCTCTGAAAACACTGGGTCTGCTGACCCTGATGACCCAATGCGGCCTGCATATTCCCGCCGGGGACCGCAGCGAGGTGTCCGTTTACGAACGGGTGCTGGCGGACATCGGCGATGAGCAAAGCATCGAGCAGAGCTTGTCCACCTTCTCCGCTCACATGAAAACCATTGTGGAAATTTTACAGGAGGCGGACCGGGATAGTCTGATCTTGTTCGACGAGCTGGGAGCCGGTACCGACCCGGTGGAGGGCGCGGCGCTGGCCATCGCCATCATTCAGCACGTCCGGGCACTGGGGGCCAGAGCTGCCGCCACCACCCACTACGCAGAGCTGAAAACCTTTGCCATGACCACGCCGGGAGTGGAGAACGCCTCCTGCGAGTTCAATGTGGAGACCCTCAGCCCTACTTATCGACTGCTGATCGGTATCCCCGGCAAGTCCAATGCCTTTGCCATCTCCCGGCGGCTGGGCCTGCCCGATGAAGTTATCACCAACGCCCAAGCCCAGATGAGCAAGGACAGTGTTCGGTTTGAGGACGTGCTGACCCAGTTAGAGGCCAAGCGGCAGGCGTTGGAAAAGCGAGAGCAGGAGACTGACCGGCTGTACCGCCAGCGGGAGGAGGACGCCCGGAAAGCCCGGGAATTCCGGGAACAGATGCAGCGGGCCAAGGAAAATGCCCGCAGCCGGGGCGAGGCCGAAGCCAAGCGCATCCTGCGGGATGCCCGCTCTGCCTCTGACGCGGTGTTTGCCGAACTGGAACGGATGCGGAAGGAGCAGGCCAAGGCAGACCGGGCTATCAACGCCAATGAAGCCAGAGCCGAACTGCGCCGCCAGCTGAACGAGGCGGAGGACGCCATCGACAAGCGGGATGCCCGCTCCGAGCCGATCCCCAAGCCCAGCCGCCCCATTCAGAAGGGGGACCTGGTGGAGATTCCCGGTGTTTCCACACCGGCAGAGGTGGTGGGCGTGGGCAGCGACGGCACCTTGCAGCTAAAGGCCGGTATTTTGAAAATGAAGGCCAAGGCCGACGAAGTACGGCTCATTGAGGACGATGAGCGGGCCGCCATGAAGAAAAAGGCCCCCAAGCCCACCCGGACCGCTGTGACCGGTCTCCGCACTGCCGCCAGCCGGGAGCTGGACATCCGGGGCATGGAGACGCTGGAGGCGGAGAGCGTGGTGGAGACCTTCCTCTCCACTGCCGTCATGGGCCATTTGGAGACCGTCACCATCATCCACGGCAAGGGCACCGGCGCACTGCGGAATGCGGTGCATGATATCCTGCGGCGGAACAAAAATGTGAAGTCTTTCCGTCTGGGCGTTTACGGCGAGGGGGAAAACGGCGTCACCGTGGTGACCATGAAGTAATACGAAATATTGGCACAAAAGAAACAAACAAACACGCCATACCGGGAGGTATGGCGTGTTTGTTTATTCAGCCGGACAGCTCCCGGATCTCCGTTTGGATCAGCCGTCCCGCCGCGGCGGAGAGCTGGTCCATCCGGCGGATGGGGGCTAGATCCTGCCCGTAGATAGCACGGGCGTTGGGAACGTTGGCGTTCTCCCCCATAAAGACGGCGGCCACCCGGATACCCTTCCGCCGCAAGGCCCGGACCTCGTCCGCCGTGTCCTCTACACCTACTTGACCGTCATAGTCCCGGCTGAGGGGGACCTTGCCGGTAGGGAGGATCTTGTGGCTGTCATCGGGACTGGCATCCGTCAACAGGATCAGCAGATGCTTGTCCGCCGGGGCGGTGTTCAGCAGCTCCGCTGCCATCCGCAGCGCCAGTCCGTCCCGATTCCAGCCGGCAGCGAAGTAGTCAAAAATCTTCCGTTCTCCGTTTTTCTCACCGAAATCCTTCAGCACCCGCAGCACCGTATAGCCCCGGAGACTGCAAAAGCTGCTGACGCGGACGGGGATGCCGCAGTCCGCAAGGCTTTTCGCCAGAATATACCCTTGGGCGGCGATGGTTTCCTGACAGTGAAGCCGGGAGGCAGAGCCGTCCAGCAGCAGGTCCACCGTAAAGGCGGGGTGATTTTCCTCTTCGGCGCACAAAAACACCCGGTCATCGTTCAAAAGCGGGGCGCGCCACACCCGCCCGGGGTCCACATTGCCGCTGCGGGCCACCCGCGCGTTGGGCTGCTGATGCACCAGAATGCAGTTGCGGATCTGCTCGGTGAGCCGCAGCACCACGCTGCGGTGCAGCTCCTGATTTTTGGCGTAGTAGGCGCGGTTACGGTCGGCCTGCAGCTCGGCCTGTTCGGCCAGATGCCGGGCCTCCGGGGTGGGGGCCTGTTCCGGGCTGGGCACGCCCGCGCTGAACCACAAATGGCACCCCAGATGCACCCCGGTGCACAGCTCCTGTTCGGCCTTGCGCAGCCGCTCCGGCGGGTAGAGGGAGCGGCCGAAGCAGCTCTCGATGTAGGCGCGGTCCTGCGCGGCGTTCTGCTTCAGGGTGATGTGGGCCTGCCGTTTGTCCACGCTGGGGCCGCTGCCGGCGGCGTCCACGGCGTTGGAGTGCTCCACGGTCACTCGGTCGGTCTTGATCATCTGGGTGGGCAGGGCCTTGGTGGCAAGGGTGGCCAGCAGGCCGTCCAGATGCAGGTGCAGCGCCGCTTTCGGATGCACGGTGCCGTCGAAGAGGTCAAACTTTGCGTACACGGCCAGCAGGGCGTCCTGCAATTGGTCCGGCTGCGGGGCGGTGTCCGGGGCCAGCGCCCGGAACAACCCGCTCTCGTAGGGGGTCATCACGGGCAGATTGCGCCCCAGCACGCTGCGCCAGCGGGCCGCCTGCATGGTGTACACCAGCTGGTTCCTGGCCATCCACTCCTGCCGGGAAAGTTTGTACTGGATGGCAAAAAAGTAGTCGGCGTGAGAATAGCGCAGCGCTTCCAGCACCGGGCGGTGGGGCAGCTCCAGCCGGTAGGCGGCGTTTTCTAAGTACAGCCACGCCATATCGTCCAGCATGGGCTGACGCGTGTCGCCCTCCCATGCGGAAAAAATGTCCCGGATCAGCGCGTCACCGTAGTATTTGTGCACCAGCCCCACGATGCAGTTCATGTAAAAATCAATGGTGCCGTCCGTGTTGCGGGCCAGAAACAGCGGCTCGAAGCCGTAAGCACCAGCAGCGGCCCAGACCTGATTGGCCGCACGCCGCTCCTGCGCGGTGTAGCTCTGGGCGTCCATCAGGCAAACAGCTTTCCGGCATCCAGCTTGGCCGGGATGCGCGCGGCGATCACGTCCCGGATCAGCCCCTGCTCGTAGGAGTCAAAGGCCTTGTTGGTGATGCCCATATCCAGCGCCGCCCCGGCGGGGATGCCCCGCCGAATCAGCCGCAGCGCGTCCAGCATACCGCGCAGATCCAGCGCCTTGGTGGAGATCTCGGCACTGTCGCACTTTTTCTGCAGGTCCAGAAACAGCAGTGCGAACTGGTGCACATACTTTGCGGCAAGATCCGGGAACTGCGCCCGCAGCAGCTTTTCCAGATTATCCTGCGTAATGGTGGGCATCTGCACCACCGCAAAGCGGGAGGTGAGCGCTTCGTTCAGCTCCCGGGTGCCCGCGTAGCCGTAGTTCATGGTGGCGATAAAGCGGGTCTCCTCAGCCAGCGGGATGCGGTCGTACCCGGGCACGTCGATGGCGCGGCGGAAATCCAGTACCGCGTGCAGCACCGCCAGCGCCTCGTTTTTGGCCATGTTGATCTCGTCCAGCACGCCGAAGCCGCCGCACTGTGCGCAGCGGTACACCGGCCCGGGACGGAACACCACCTGTCCGCCCGCAAAGGTATCCATGCCGATGAGGGAGGCGGCGTCCATGTTTACATGAAAGGAGATGTCCCACGCAGGACGGCCAAAGGCGGCGGCAAGGTTTTCTGCCAGCACGTTTTTGCCGGTGGCCTTTCCGCCGGCCAGCAGCAGGTTTTCGCCGCAGAGGATAGCCGCCAGCGCCTGCTCCCACACCTCCTTGCCGTAGTAGGTAAAGGCAGGGGCGGGGATACGCGGGCGCAGCGTCTCGCTGAGCGGATGGGCGGCGCGGGATTCCTGCACCGCCGTAAGCAGGGCGGGGTCCACCCCTTCCTGCCGTAAGGTATCCAGAATATCCGACATTTGTACAAACACCTCGATCTCTGACCGGGTGGGATGAACTGCCCGGTTTTCAGCCTTATCATAGCACAATCGCGGCCATTTGTGTAGGGGGCGTGCAGGGCAAAAAACGCAAAGAGGGGCAGCCCCAAATGGGACTGCCCCTCTTCACATGAAAAAGAAGAAAAGAAGAAACGCTTAGAGTATGCCGGAGAACTGCGCTTTATCAGGCGTTCTCCAGACCTGCCATCTGCTTGACAGCCTTCATGGCGAAGGTCAGGGTACGACCCATAGCCACACCGGCCATCAGGCAGGGGTAGTTGTTGGCAAAGAAGCTGCCGGACATATCTCCGGTGATGTACAGACCCTCCATGGGCTGATTGTTGGTGTCCAGAGCCTGACCCTTTTCGTTGATGGCGATGCCCTGCTCAGTGGTCAGCAGGGAAGCACCCAGCCAGCAGCCGTAGAAGGGCGCGGTGCGAATGGCACTCAGGCGGTAAGCGGGCTTGCCGAAGTCCTCATCGTTCTGCTTGTCGTACAGCTCATTGTAGCGCTCCACGGTAGCAAGGAAGGTATCCTTGGCAGCGCCGGTAAAGCCCATCTTGTCGGCCAGCTCGTCCAGCGTATCGCACTTGAACATCA
>ENA-OROZ01003441-OROZ01003441.1-human-gut-metagenome-genome-assembly--contig:-NODE-3441-length-10211-cov-4.806124_pt1 | contig 10211 bp, 6 predicted proteins | sample MGYA00242138_ERZ509066 | MGnify/ENA primary metagenome ERZ509066 (study PRJEB26280, sample SAMEA2338691) | human gut metagenome | biome: human gut; feature: human-associated habitat; material: faeces...
CGGTCGGACAGGCCGGCGAGTTCCGCGCGAAGCGGTATCGCAAGGTGCCCAATCTGGTGAACGCCCACAGCTGGATGCCCGTGGCGTTCAACCCCTTTGCGGCGGTCGACGAACACGTGATCGACCTCAATGTGGGCCTTACGCTGATCTCGCAGAACCTGCTTTCGAGCGCCGAGGCCTACGCCTCCTACGGCTGGAACCGGCACGAAGGCTCGCTCGTGAATCTGGGCGTGCGCTATTTCGGACTGGGCGTGCGTTTCGACCTGGACGCCTCCTACGGCGGCAACCAGCTCTTCTACTCGCTGGCCGGCCGCGACGGGCAGGGCAATCCGGTCTACCAAAGCCGTCCTGCTCCCGACAAATATTACTCCGTGGGGCTGTCGGCCACGCTGCCGCTCTATTTCCAGCGGGGGTATCACACGCGCCAGCTCTCCCTCTCGGCGGGCTGGAACTACTCCAACGGCATGGTTGCCGATCTGGGCAAGATCGAATGGGAGAACGGCAGCATCTCCAACATTCAGCGGGTCGGTTTCCGCGAGGGGCTGCACAAGGTTTCGTTCGGAGCCGGATTCTCCGACCAGGTGCGTATGGCGCACCGCGACATCGCGCCCCGCTGGGGCTACACCTTCAGCGCGAACTACACGTTCAACCCCGAGAACGCCCATTTCAGCGACCTGATTTCGTTCTACGGACAGGCTTATCTGCCGGGATTCGCGCCCCACAACTCGGTGCTGGTGGCCGCGACCTACCAGACCTCGATCGGCGGCTACAAATTTCCGTCGGGATATGCTCCGTTGAGCTACAAATCCACGCGGCTGGTTCCGCGCGGGTTCACCTCCGCGGACATCGTGTCGAACAACTACACGGCTTTTCAGGCCAACTACCAGCTGCCGGTGTGGTATCCCGAGGGCGGCATCGGCTCGGTGATCTACATCAAGCGCATCCGGCTCAACGCCGGAGGCGACTACGCGCAGTTCCGCGACGTGGGCCGCGGAGGAATGACGTGGCGGCGGATCTGGTCGGTGGGCGGAGACATCGTTTTCGACTTCAACGCCTTCCGGCAGCCGGCGTCGGCCACTTCGACCTTCAAGCTGTCGTGCTACCATCCGTCGAGCGGCGGGGTGTACGTCGCAGCGTCGGTGGGACTGCCGTTTTAAGGTGAAAGGTTAAAGGTTAAAAGTGAAAGGAGAACTTTGCGGTTAAGCGAGGGCAGAGACCGCTTGCGGGCTATGCCGAGCGAAGAAAACGAAGAAGTCAATTCAACGTTTTCGGTAAGCGGGGCAGAGCCGAATTTGTGTGGATTGTGCCGGGTGGAGAAAACGAAGCGTGGAATTAGTGTATGAGATGAGCGCCTTTTCGAATGATACCGGAGAAGTGCCCGGAGGGGCGGTTCGGTATATTCGATAAGCGGATGAGTCGTTTTGTCCGTGTCCCGACGGATGCGGAGCGTTGAGCGAAAAGGGAGTCCGGAAAAAGTCGGCAATCCGAAACGGCTTTGCGGGACGCTCGGACGCAGACCGAAAGGCGGGAAGTTTTGAATTTTAACGATGAGAATGACTCCGGACGAGTGCGGGATGCCTGCGGAGAAAATGAAGAAAAGATCGTATATAACCTGTTCGAAAATGATGAAACCTATGTTGTCGCAACGGGCCCGGAGCCTGATTACCGGAGTTTGCCGCCTGGTGCTGGCCGTCGTGTTCATCGTGTCGGGCTTTACGAAGGTGATCGATCCCTGGGGAACGTCGATCAAGATCAACGAATACCTCACGATTTACGGGTTCGATTATCTGATTCCGGCCAGCATGGTCTTTTCGATCTGGCTGTGCGGCGCCGAGATGATGATGGGTTGCATGCTGCTTTGCAAGGTGCGTATCCGGCTGGTATCGATCTTCGCTCTGGCGTCGATGCTCTTCTTTACGATCCTTACCTTTTTGAGTGCGACGTTCATCCCGGTCGAGGATTGCGGCTGTTTCGGTGAGGCGATCAAACTCTCCCCCTGGGAAACATTCTTCAAGAACCTGGCCTTGCTGCCGATGGCGGCCGTCGTGTGGGCTTATTACCGGAACGATAAGATTCTTGCCTTCCGCCGTTCGGAGGTCGCTTTGACGATTTTTTTCTTCCTTCTGACGATGGGGCTGGGGTTCTATTGCTATTGTCATCTTCCGTTGATCGATTTTCTGCCGTATAAGATCGGGGTGAATATCCGCGAGGAGATGCACGCCTCTTCTGCGGCCGGTCCCGAGGGCGAGTTGCAGACCGTACTGGTTTATCGCAATCGCATGACGGGGGAGGAGCGGGAGTTTGCGCTCGATGATACGGAGTGGCAGGACGATACGGTCTGGGAGTGGGTCGATACGAAAATTCTGGGAGAGGTACCGGAGATGAATCCGATGATCGAGGAGTTCGCTCTGCGCAATGGCGCGGAAGATGTGACCGACCGGGTGCTCGCTACTCCGGGACGGCTCTATTTGATCTGTGTGACGCGTTTCGACCGCATCGGCCGCAGGTGCGAGGATCGTTTGGAGCGGCTCGTGGAGCGTGCGTTGCAGGAAGGGGCGCATGTCGTCTGCATCACGCCCGAACCCTTGCAGGGAAACGGCATCCATTCGTTCGGGAAAAGCACGCCGGTTCCTTGCTACAACATCGATGGATCGACGCTCAAGACCATGTTGCGGGCTCATACGGGTATTGTCGTGCTCGACGACGGGGTAATCGCCGACAAGCGGAACTGTCGGGACATAGACTGAATCGGGCGTCAGTATTTCCGGTGCTATGCGCGGAAGCCGGGGTTGCTCCGGGCTGCGGAGGCGAGGGGTGAGTTCCGGTTTCCTGCCTGACGGAGTACCGGGACAGACGTTCCGGGTATTGTCGGAAGTAGAGAATATGCGGAAGGGCGATTCCTTCCGATAAAAGACCGTGTGTCATAAAGGCGCACTGTTGTGTCATTATCGGGAGCGGGCGAGTCATTTACGGCAGTAAATTCCTGTCGCCTTTACCTTCAATGCCTTGCATTGCATCCATTCTGACAACCTTAAGGGCTGTGCCTGGAACTTTCATTTCGACACAGCCCTTTCGTTGCTTTTTCGTAATTTGTAGTGCTTCGGCCTATTTCGTATTGACGATCGCGATTTCGTCGGCTACCGGAGCGATCTTGCGCAGCATCTGCACGCCGCCGCAATGTTTGTCGTGGGCCAGGTTGATGGCCCGGCTTACTTTCATCTGGTCGTTTTCGCATTCGCATTGTACGTTATAGACGATGCGGAAAGATTTGAAGACGCTGCTCGATTGTACGGTTTCCGTGTCGAGTTCACCCGATATGCTGAGTTCGAAGCGGGTCGGAGATACGCGCTCCTTTTCCATGATCGCCATCGCGGTCATGCCTGCGCAAGTTACGCCGGCCAGCAACATCAGCTCTTTGGGATTTAGTTGGTCGCATTTCTTGTTTCCTTCGAGGACATAGGTCCGTGCCGAAGTCATCTGTATAGTTACCTGTTGGATCATAACGATAAATTTTTAGGTTGAATTTTCTTTTTTTTGTTTTTATCCGGCAGAATATGCGGGCGGTTTTGCCTTCGTTCGTCGAAAAGATTCTTTTTTCTTTTCTGTCGGGCAACAATCGTTCCCAAATGGTGCGTCTGCCCCGGGAAATCGTTATCTTTACGGGAAATGACTCCGATTTGAACGAATGCACGGGACTGGGGCTAAATAAATTTGGCGCTGGGCCCGGCTTTCGCTATCTTTGTAGAAGATAGGATTCGGTTCGGCAATTTTCGAGAGCAAGTTCTCTCGGTTACCCTCGCTTTTCACTATCTTTGCAAAAGATCGGAGGCGGTTCGGCAATCTTTGCGTGCAAGCCCGCACGATTGCCCTCACCTTTCACGATCTTTGACATAGTCTTAGATAGGATGCGCCTCGGAAAATTGGGAACAAGTTTCCATTTTTCTCTCGGCTTTCACTATCTTTACCGAAAAAATATTTTGATTCGGGCAGGAAGCGCCTCGGGCAGCGCTGAACAGGTCGGACTTACCACCGGGTGTTCGCTATCTGCGTTCGAATTATTGTGTGTGCGTTATGAAGAGAAACATCCTGTATTTATTGTCGATAGGCATTTGCCTGTTCACTTGTGTCGGGAGCCATGCTGCGGCACCGGAAACCCGGGCGCATCTGGAGCGGGGGCGTTCGCTTTTCGATCACGGGCGCTGGACAGATGCCCGTTATGAATTGCTGAAGGCCCGCGAGGGAGCGGACCGGGACGACCGGCTTACGCTCCAGCAGATCGATTATCAGTTGGCGGTTTGTGCCTTGAAGCTCGGCAGCCGGGATGTCGAGGCGATGCTCGCCGACTTTTCCAAGCGTTATCCCGAGTCGGTTTACAACAACGACCTGCGGTTCGCCCAGGGGTTGCTTTATTGCAGCCGGTCGGAGTATGATAAGGCGCTCGCATGTTTCGGACGGGTGAACTACCGGGCTTTGGACAGAACCCGGCGCGAGCAGTACGACCTGCGCATGGGATATATCGAATTCGGCCGGGATGACTATGACCGGGCGATGACCTATTTCGACCGGATTAATCCCCAAAGCGAATTTTACGATCACGCTCTCTATTATAAGTCCTACATCGCCTATGCGCGGGAACAGTACGACTGGGCCAGAAGCGGGTTCGAACGATTGCTTAAAAGCGAGGCTTACGGCGAGGTGGCGCCCTATTACCTGCTGCAAATCGAGTTCAAGCAGGGGAATTACCGCTACGTGGTCGAGAACGGCGAAGAGTTGATCCGCCGGGCATCGCCCCGCCAGCGGGCCGAACTCTCGCGGGTCATGGCCGAAGCGTGGTTTCGCTTGGGCGAATATTCCAAACCGCTGGACTACCTCGACGCTTTCGTGCAGGCCGGCGGAGAAATGGGCCGGGATGAAAATTATCTCTACGGATTCTCCCTCTACCGCACGGCCCGCTACGACGATGCCGCAGAGTATCTGCGCAAGGCGTGCGGAGCCGACGACGCTCTGACGCAGAACGCCTCCTACCACTTGGCCGACTGTTACTTGCGCGGCGGGGACAAGCAGCAGGCGATGCAGTCGTTCGCCATGGCTTCGAATGCCGAATTCGATTCCGCGATTGCCGAAGACGCGCTGTTCAACTATGGAAAATTGCAATACGAACTGGGAGGCGGACGTTTCAACGAAGCGATTCAGGTACTCAACCGCTATGTCGCCCAGTATCCGTCGTCGCCCCGTGTACGCACGGCCAAAGAGTTGTTGGCGGCGGCCTATTACAATTCGCACAATTACGACGAAGCGTACGAGATCATCGCCTCCTATCCCGATCCCGACGGCGACCTGCTGGCCGCCATCCGCGCCGCCGGGAAAATCGGAGGACAGGAGGCGCTCAACGCGCTCGTCGCACAGCTCGGAGGCGCACATGCCAAAGAGGCCTCGGCGGCTCTCGCGGCATTCAACGGAAAGCCCAACGCAGCGTTCGTCGCAGCTCTCGACGGCACGCCCGCCACGCAGGCCAACGCCCTGAAACTCGTGGCAAAAAGGCGCATCACCTCCGCAGCCGACAAGGTGTTCGCGCTGCTGAACTCCCCTGACAGGGCGGTGCGCACGGCAGCCTACGGCGCGCTGGCAGGCGTCACGACCCCCGCGGACTTCAACCGTCTGTGCGGCCTGCTGAACCAGGCGCAGGAGGACGACGTGAAGGCCCTTCAGGCCGGATTGAAGAACGCACTGGCCAAAGAGTCCTCCGACATGCAGTACAAGATGGTGGCAGGGCAGATGGCCGCCGCCCCCGAAAAGGCCCGCTACTATCCCCTGCTGGCGCAGGCCGCCAGCAAAGAGGCGATCGACGCCCTGCTGGCCGCCGATGACCGCGAAGCCGCCTTCGCGGCCCTGCTGACGGTTCAAAACCCCGCGATGGTCGACGTGTTGTATGATCTCGCCCGGCAGAACCCCGCATGGACCGACGCCGCAATTTCGCGCTACACGGATTTCGTCTCGAAGTCGCGCAATACGCCCATGCGCAAATACCAGCTATACCGCCGCGGACTGGAGGCGAAACCCTCGCCCAAGGTGCAGAACAAACTGCTCAAGGCGCTCGCCAAAACCCCGGAATTCCCGGTGCTGGTGCTCGCCGTGAAATATCTGGATAACCCCGCGACGGCCGAAACGGCGGCGCTGGCGGTGAAGACCGCGGCGGCGAAGAACCCCGACATGGGCGGAGAGATCGTCGCCTCGGCTCTGAAAAAGGCGCAGGAGGTCTACGCCGAACTGGCCAAATCCGACGCCGATGCGGGTTACGCCGTCGATGAGATCAAAGGTCTGCTGGCGAAACTCCCCGCCGAAGGGTTCGTTCCGGCATCCCTCGCCCCGGAAGCGTGGAAAGCCGTGGCCGGCGATCCCAACGCCCGCCGGGCGATGAAGCCCAAAGCGCTGGCCAAGGCGCAGCAAGAAGCCGACGCAGCGGCAGAACATGGAACGCCGCAGACGGCGTGCTCACGGGTGCGACGGGAACCCCGACGCTCGGGTCGGCGAAGGAGTACGAAAATTTCTGTCTGATCGTCGAATGGAAAACCGACGGCGAGGCGGGTCTCGGCATCCGCTCGATCCCGCAAATCGCCCTCGGAGGCCGGAACGCCGGAGCGCTGACGGGCAACATGCTCCACGAAAACACGGCTCCCGCGGCCGCCAACCGCCCCGGAGAGTGGAACACGATGGAGGTCCGGGTGGTGAACGACCGCGTGACGGTGGTGCTGAACGGCATCACGACATGCAACAACGTCATTCTCGAAAACACCTGCAACCGTGAAATCCCCGCCTACACCGAGGGTCAAATCCTGCTCGTCGGAGGCACGGCTCCCGTCAGCTTCCGCGAAATGTACGTCCGCGAGCTGCCCCCGACGCCGCGTTTCGAACTCTCGCCCGAGGAGGCCGCGGAAGGTTTCGAAGTGCTCTTCGACGGAACCTCGATGCACAAATGGACCGGAAACACCACCAACTACGTCCCCGTCGACGGAACGATCTACGTGACGGCGCAGTACGGCGGATCGGGCAACCTCTACACCAAGAAGGAGTACGGAGATTTCGTCCTGCGATTCGAATTCGCCTTCGACAGAGAGGGCGTCAACAACGGCATCGGCATACGCACCCCCATGGGCGTCGACGCCGCCTATCACGGCATGGAGATTCAGGTGCTCGACCACGACGCTCCGATCTACAAGAACCTGCGCGTATACCAGCAGCACGGATCCGTCTACGGAATTATTCCGGCCAAACGCGTGAAATTCCCGCCCCTGGGAACATGGAACGTCGAGGAGATACGCGCCGTGGGAGACCGAATCACCGTGACGGTAAACGGCGAGGTGATTCTCGACGGAGACATCCGGCAGGCCTGCCAGGGACACAACGTGGCCCCCGACGGCGGGAAAAACAACCCCTACACCGTGGACCACAAGAACCATCCCGGACTCTTCAACGCCTCGGGACACATCGGACTGCTCGGACACGGAGCCGGAATCAAGTTCCGAAACATACGAATCAAGGAGCTGCCCGCGGCGAAGACCAAAAAATAGCCCTGACCCTCTGAAAGCGAACCCGCCCGAAATTCGGGCGGGTTTTTGCGAACAGCAGGCCCGAATATCGCAAAAATTGTGTTATATTTGCAAAAAATAGGCCGGAGCGCAGCCTCCGCGCCGCCGAGTTCAGAATAAAAACCTAAAAGAAAAAACCATGCTTATCCCTTGTGCAATCGGTTACGGGCAGATCATCGTAATCGTATTGGTAGTCATCCTGCTCTTCGGAGGCAAGAAAATCCCCGAACTGATGCGCGGACTGGGCCGCGGCGTCAAAGAATTCAAGGATGCCGTCAACAAAGACTATACGGCCGAAGACAACAAACCCGGAGACAAATCCGACTCCGGAAAGACCGAGTAATCACACCTGTTCCGCGGCGGCAAACAAATGAACATGAAAAAAAAGGATCCGGAGTCGACGGAGATGACTTTTTTCGAGCACATCGACGCCCTGCGCCCGCATCTGGTGCGAGGGGTGATGGCAATCGGAGTCATCGGACTGGTGGCCTTCTTCTGCAAGAGTTTCATTATCGACACGGTGCTGTTCGGGCCACAAAGCCCGGACTTCCCCACCAACCGCATGCTGACATGGGTGGGCGCCCAGTGGGCGCATATGGCCGAATGGCTCAACAGCGTGCTCGGCACGTCGTTCGACACCGATCCGGAGACCTTCCGCATCGCCAACGACCGTTTCTCGATCATCAACACTTCGTTGTCCGGGCAGTTCAACCTCCACATGAAGATCTCGCTCCTAACGGGACTGGCAATGGCCATGCCCTACACGCTGTGGGAGTTCTGGCGCTTCGTGCGCCCGGCGCTCACGCCGAAGGAGATTCAGGGAACCCACCTGTTCGTATTCTGGGTGTCGCTCTGTTTCTTCGGAGGGCTGCTGTTCGGTTATTTCGTCATGGCGCCGCTGTCGATCAACTTCTTCGCCAACTACCAGGCCAGCGAGTTCATCACCAACATGTTCGACATCAGCGACTACCTGACCACCGTCATCATCGTCTCGATAGCCTGCGCCTTCATGTTCGAACTGCCGCTGCTGATCTACTTCCTGACCCGCATGGGGCTGGTTTCGGCCGGATTCCTCCGCAAATACCGACGCCATGCGTTCGTCATACTGCTCGTCGTCGCGGCAATCATAACCCCGCCCGACATATTCAGCCTCATTCTGGTGATCCTGCCGCTATACGGGCTGTATGAATTGAGCATCAAACTCGCGGAGCGGACCGAGCGCAAACACGCCGCCGAAGAGGAACAAACGACGGAAATGACGGAAACGACGGAATAGCAGAAGACATATGGAGCGAACAAGCGAAACGAAGCCCGTCACGATCGTAGCCATCGGGGCGGGCAACCGTACCAACAAATACCTCGAATACGCGATCCGGAATCCCGACCGGCTGAAACTGGTCGGCGTAGCGGAGCTCAACGACATCCGCCGCCACGCAGTCGCCTCCAAATTCGGACTGAAGCCCGAAGAGTGCTTCACCGACTATGAACGCTTTTTCGAAAACCCCGTCCCGGCCGACGCCATCCTGATCGGAACGCCCGAGAACATGCACTTCGAGCCTTGCATGAAGGCCATCGAGGCGGGTTACAATGTCCTGCTCGAAAAACCGATCGCGCAGTCGCTGCCCGAATGCTGCCGCATCGCCGAAGCGGCGCGGCGCAAAGGGGTCATCGTCGGCGTCTGCCACGTCCTGCGATACCATCCCTATTTCATCAAGATCAAGGAGATCGTCGACTCGGGCCAGCTGGGAGAGATCATATCAATCAGCCACCTCGCAGCCGTGGGGCTCGACCGAACCACACACGGATTCGTCCGCGGCATGTGGCGCCGCGAGGAGATCACCAACCCGATGCTGATTTCGAAATGCTGCCACGACATCGACTTCCTGCTGTGGCTCACCGAGGCGCGCTGCCGCAAACTATCGTCGTTCGGATCCCTGCGCTGGTTCCGGGCCGAGAACGCCCCGAAGGGAAGCACGCCCCGGTGCATCGACTGCCCGCTGGAAAAGGAGTGCCCCTACTCGGCAGTGGACCTCTACTATAACCGGCGCGACTGGATTTCGAATTTCGACGTCCCGGAAGGCGCGACGCTCGACGAGGTCATACTCCGACAGCTGCGCACGGGCGATTACGGCCGATGCGTGTTCCGCTGCGACAACGACGTGGTGGACCACCAGATCGTATCCATGGAAATGGAAAACGACGTCACGATCTCCTTCTCGATGGATGCCTTCACCCTCGGCGACCAGCGAGAGACACACATACGGCTGACTCACGGCGAAATCGACGGCGACGAACGCATCCTGCGCGGGCGCCGATTCCGGGGCGGGGAAGAGCAGGTCTACGACTTCTCCGGCATACTCGGCAAGCCGTTCCACGCCGGAGCCGACCTAAATCTGGTCGAGGATTTCGTCGACACGATCAGCCGCAGGGAGCACCGCTTCCGCACATCAATCGGAAAATCGGTCGAAAGCCACCGGATATGCTTCGAAGCCGAGCGAAGCAGGCTATCCGGACAGACCGTAATTCTCGACCAAACGCGCTGATCGCCCCGGCCACGTTGCCGGAATAGTCATAGATCGGCACGGCGATGCACCGGTGGCCGATCTCACATTCCTCGTCATCCAC
>ENA-OROZ01003448-OROZ01003448.1-human-gut-metagenome-genome-assembly--contig:-NODE-3448-length-10190-cov-5.320474_pt1 | contig 10190 bp, 5 predicted proteins | sample MGYA00242138_ERZ509066 | MGnify/ENA primary metagenome ERZ509066 (study PRJEB26280, sample SAMEA2338691) | human gut metagenome | biome: human gut; feature: human-associated habitat; material: faeces...
GGATGCCGAAGGCACAGGTCTTGCCGGTGCCGGTGGGGGCCTTGGCGATCACGTCCTTTCCCGCCAGCATGGGAGGGATGCACCCGGCCTGAACGGGGGTGCTGATCTCGTATCCTTTGTTCCGTATGGCGCGCATGGTGGCCTCGGACAGGCCAAAGCTGTCAAAGGGCGCGCCCTGTGTAAATTCCATAGCAGTTTCCTCTTTTTTCTATATAATCAGCCATGTTACATTATAACATACCTGTCAATATGTCCCCATACCGCTCCAGCAGCCACCAGGTGATCCGGGCTGTCAGCCCCCACAGGGGATACGGAAGCCCCTCGTATACCGGCACCTCCATGTGCCCGGCCTGCCAGGGATAGTCCGCCGCCGCGCCCACCTTGTCATAGGGAAAGTCCGCCCCGATCTCCGGCCGCAGGGGGTAGCGGTAGATCGCGGGCGGGTGAGCCCGCAGAAAGGACAGGGGCACCGTGAATGTGTCCCGCACCTCGTCGGGACTGGGGCGCAGAGGCGCCGCCGGATCCACCCGGCCCAGCACCGGATACATCAGCCCCTCGGACCGCAGGTACAGAAAGTCCAGGTCCCCGAAAATCTCAATGGCCTCCGCCGGAAGGCCCAGCTCCTCGAAGGTCTCCCGCAGGGCGCACTGCCGGGGCGTCTCCCCGGCCTCCATCCGTCCCCCGGGGAAGCACACCTCACCGCTGTGGTGGTGCAGCTTCGCCGGGCGCACCTCATACAGAAGGCTCAGCCCCTCCGGCCCCTCCACCAGCGGCACCAGCACGGCAAATTCACCCCGCGCCTGCTGCAAGGACGGCCGGTGCTCTGCCAATTTCCGCCGCAGCGTCTCCTGGTCCATACAAACGCCCCCTTTCCCCCTCACTATACCACGTCCCGGGTCAAAGGAAAAGTAAAACCTAAAAAACAGCCGGAATTCACAAAAAGTTCTTGCAATCGGAAAAATCCGGGGATATAATGTGAAGGTTGAGAGATTTGCTATGCAAAAGCATAGCAAAAAATAGAATGTGCCATTCCCTCGCCCCTTCGGGGCAACCGGGAATGATGCACAAAACTTCATGCACAGAAGAGTTTGCCTGTTTTCGTGGTGCGCCGCACAGTGCATGAATTTTTATACCCAAAAGAAAGGGGTTTTTCCTTTGCAGAACGAAAAACTGAGAAACGTAGCCATTATCGCCCACGTGGACCACGGCAAGACCACCCTGGTGGACCAGATGCTCAAGCAGGGCGGCGTGTACCGCGAGAACCAGGAGACGGTGGAGCGGGTCATGGACTCCAACGATCTGGAGCGTGAGCGGGGCATCACCATCCTGGCCAAGAACACCGCCATCCAGTACGGCGACACCAAGATCAACATTGTGGACACCCCGGGCCATGCCGACTTCGGCGGCGAGGTGGAGCGCATCCTGAAGATGGTCAACGGCGTTATCCTGCTGGTGGACGCCGCCGAGGGCCCCATGCCCCAGACCCGCTTTGTGCTCAGCCGCGCCCTGGAGCTGGGTCACCGGGTCATCGTGGTGGTCAACAAGATTGACCGCCCGGACCAGCGCATTCACGAGGTCATCGACGAGGTGCTGGAGCTGCTGCTGGACCTGGACGCCACCCCGGAGCAGCTGGATTCCCCCATGCTGTTCTGCTCCGCCCGCCAGGGCATTGCCTCCTACTCCCCCGACGTGCCGGGCACGGACCTCAAGCCTCTGTTCGACACCATCCTCAGCTATATCCCCGCTCCCGAAGCGGACCTGGACCAGCCCTTCCAGATGCTGGTGTCCGCCATCGACTATAACGAGTTCGTGGGCCGCATCGCCATCGGCCGGGTGGAGCGCGGCGTCCTGAAGCAGAATCAGGAGATCGCCGTGTGCAACTATCACGACCCCGATGCCCCGGCCAAGAAGGCCAAGGCCGTGTCCATGTATGAGTTCCAGGGCCTGGGCAAGCAGCCCATCACCGAGGCCACCGCCGGCAACATCATCGCCATGTCCGGCATCGGCGACATCACCATCGGCGACACCATCTGCGCCCCCGACTGCGTGGAGCCTCTGCCCTTTGTGAAGATCTCCGCCCCCACCATGGAGATGACCTTCTCCGTCAACGACTCCCCCTTCGCCGGCCGCGAGGGCAAGTTCGTCACCTCCCGCCAGCTGCGGGACCGCCTGTTCCGGGAAACGCTGAAGGACGTGTCCCTGCGGGTCACGGAGCTTGAGGGCGCCACCGACGCCTTCAATGTGGCAGGCCGCGGCGAAATGAGCCTGTCCATCCTCATCGAGACCATGCGCCGGGAGGGCTACGAGTTCCAGGTGTCTCCCCCCCGGGTCCTGTACCGCACCATCGACGGCAAGAAGTGCGAGCCCATTGAGCGTCTGGTGGCCGACGTGCCCGGCGAATGCGTGGGCGCGGTCATCGAGAAGCTGGGTTCCCGCAAGGGCGACCTGATCGAGATGACCCCTGTGGGCAGCCGCATGAAGCTGGAGTTCCTGATCCCCGCCCGGGGCCTGTTCGGCTATCGCAACGAGTTCCTGACGGATACCCGGGGCGAGGGCATCATGGCCTCCGTGTTCGACAGCTACGCCCCCTATAAGGGCGACCTGAACCGCCGCAGCACCGGCTCCCTGGTGTCCTTTGAAACCGGCGAGTCCGTCAGCTACGGGCTGTTCAATGCCCAGGAGCGCGGCGCTCTGTTCATCGGCCCCGGCGTCAAGGTGTACGAGGGCATGATCGTGGGCGTGTCTCCCAAGCAGGAGGACATCACCGTCAACGTCTGCAAAAAGAAGCAGATGACCAATATGCGGGCCGCCGGCTCCGACGAGGCCCTGCGCCTGGTGCCTCCCCGGAAGCTGAGCCTGGAGCAGTGCCTGGAGTTCCTGGCCGACGACGAGCTGCTGGAGGTCACCCCCGAGAATCTGCGCATGCGCAAGACCATCCTCAATCACGAAAAGCGCATGAAGGCCACCCACGGCGGCAAGAAAAAGTAAATCATTGATGAAAAGAAACGGCGTCCGCTTTTGGATAAAGGCGGACGCCGTGAGACTGTCAAAAAATAGGATTGCCTCTGCCTTCGGAAAGGAAGATAGTTACGAAAGAAACCCATCAGGGGTGTCTTTCGTTTTCAATCACCGCATTTTCAGAACTTTCATGAAAGTTTTGAAAATGCTTTTTCAGCTTGTCAAAAAGGATTTTTGACAAGCTGACGGCGTCCGCCTTTGACCAAGGCGGACGCCGTTTTTGCCCTTTCTGATTGACAGGGCAAAAGTTACTATGTTATTCTGGACGGGAGAAAGCGCCCTGCGTGCTATGGGCGGGGTACGGAGATGGAGGCGGTTGATTTGCATTTTCCCCGGCTGAAAAACGCCCTTCTGTGCAGGGTCATGGTCTATGTGGTGGTTTTGGGCGGCTTCCTTGCCCCCATCTTCCTTGTACTTCGTCTGGAATTTCTTCCCGATGTTGTGAAAACCCTTGTCACACTGGGCCTTATTGTGGGACTGATTGTCTATATTTTGAAGAACCTCCTTCTGCTTATGAGCCTGGATATGTTTTTGGGGATGCTGCATTGCCGCAACAAGGCCAGAAAGCGGTTCACACTGCCGCGCACCTTTTCCGTTCCGGCGGCGGAGCGCAGCATTGCTCGCTTCGGCAGGAAATGTCAGCCGCTTGCCCTTTCTCCGCAGCCCGATCTGCTGCAATATCAAAGCAGGTATCCCATAACGGTGTATGCCAGCGGCATTGAAAAAATCATTGCCGTGTATCACACGGAGCGACTGAGCATGGGCCGGTATTACGACATATTCCGTTCCGGTGCGGCCAACGCCAAAAGACTCAAGGGTGCGAGAGGGCACCGTATGCTTGACCGCACCCAGAAAAAAGCGCCTATAAACCAGGTGGTTGTGATCCTGATACTTGCCGATCAGGTGGAGGAGGGCCTCCGCGGCCAGCTGTTCGACGTGGTCCGCAGGGAAGCGGGGGACGGATTCGACACGGCGTTGCTGCCATGTGTTGTGGATCTGGAAAAGCGCATCTGTACCTTCGACAGCGAACGGATTCCCTACACGGGATTCCAGTATCCGGCCAAGAGTCGTGGCATCCGGCTTATCCGCCGGTATCTGTTCCGCGGCCGCTTCCCCTATTCCAGCTCGCCGGATATGCTGGACTCTGTCTGGAACCAGGAGCTGAGCCCTGAGAACAGCCTGTGGGACTTATGGCGCATGACAAGGCGTATTTTCATTCAGGAGGGCAGGGGGGCAAAAAAAACGGTTTGGCAAAATGAAACACCGGGACATCCTGCTGGAGGACGGGCTTCTCTATCTGAAATGGGAGGAGCGCGGCCTTGTGGCCGCAGTGGAGCTGCATGAGGAATCCCGGGTCGCCGCAGTGAATGCCATCGTTTCCTGGAGCTATCCCAAAAGCAATCTGATCGCCAAGGACACCGTCAAGCAGATCAAGAGCCTAATCAGTACCTATTTTGCGGAGCAGGGGTATACGGTAACATATACCCTGCCAGAGTAACTGTTCAAAGGGCGTTTTCCGCATATGAAAGGGGGGTCCCGCCGGATGGCGGGACCCCCTTTTTGTTCAGCGCTTACCTGAGCGATCAGGCTTTCTCAGCTGTTGCGCTTTTTGCGGGACACGATGACCAGCACCACAGCCAGAGCGGCAGCGCACACCAGGACGATGATCCACATGGTGGTGTTGCTCTCGTCGCCGGTCTTGACGCCGGGCTGGGTGGGCTGGTAGCCGGGATCGGCTGCGCCGCAGTCGGTGCACTTGCCATCCTTGTAGTGATGGCCGGTGGCATCGATGACCATGGTCTCCACCTCACCGCAGCCGGTGCAGGTGCGGGCCTTTTCGCCGGGCTCGGTGCAGGTGGGCTGGGTGGTGACGATCCACTCGCCGAAGGTATGCTCATGGGCGGTGCAGACCACGTCGTTGCGGTCGCGGACGCGGATGCGGGGAGCCATGGGGGTGCCGTCGGCCAGGACGAAGGTGTTGTCATAGGAGGCCAGGCCCGTGGCGGAGATCTGGCAGCCCACGGACAGGTTCGCCACATCGTAGGAGGTGGTGATATAGCCGTCGATGAACACGCGGGCGATCTTACCCTCGCTGTCGCGGACCAGAATGGTCTGGACCAGGCCGTCGGCCATCTCATAGCCGGTGACGTAGCCGTTCAGGGTCACCAGCTGGCCCAGGACGGAGCCGTCGTTGATCTGGGTGGAGGTGACGGCTCTGGGAGTGACGGGAGTGGTCTCACCGATCTTCTCAATGGAGGAAACCTGCAGCTCGTTCTCGCCCTGATAGGTCTCCGTCACACCGGTGACGCGGACCACATCGCCGATCTTGAAGTCGCCGGCCACGGGGAAGCAGTTGATGCCGCCGGTCTCATCCTGAACATAGATGCAGTCGAAGAAGGCGGTGGCCTTGTCATAACCGGAGGCGTTGGAGGTCACGACACCCTCAATGGTGTACTTGTGACCGGCCTCGGTCTGGGCCTGGACCGTGGCAATGTCGGTGATCTTCACGGGGTTGATGCGGCCCAGCAGGTTCTCGCAGATCTTGTAGTTGGAGTAGTTCTTCTCGGAGCCGTTGTCACTGATGGTGGCCTGGACCTCGAAGTTGGACATGAAGGCCGCGCCGGACACGATGATCAGGCCCTTGCCCTCCAGCTGCTCGCTGGCCATGGCCAGCAGACGGCTGTCGTTTTCGGCATAGGCGTACTTGGGCACGTTGGCGCCGCCCAGGCCGTCCTTATCCACGTCCACGGAATAGGTGGTGCTGTGGGCGTATACCACCGGGGAGACGGTGGCGGGCAGGGTGGAGGTAGGCTTGCCATCGGCGTCCACGGCATACACGGAGGCGCCGCCATAGTGGCTGAATACCTCGGTATACAGCCGGTCATAGGGGTGCTCGGCGTCCACGATGACACCGTCGGTCAGGAAGCTCTGGCCATAGGTGTTGAAGTACAGACGCCACTTGTCCACGCCGTCGGCCGCGCTGCGGACGTCGTCATAGGTGGCGTCGTCGCTGATGCGCAGGCTGGAGCCCAGGGCCTGGAGCACCTCGTTCTGGGTGGCGGCCATGTGCTTGATGGCGGGGTTGTTCTGGATCACGTCATAGTTTTCGTAGTTGTCGCTCCAGCCGGCCAGGATCACGGTGCCGCCGCCGGCGTTGAAGGCGGTAATGGCCGCCAGCTCCGCGGCGCTGTAGGTCCGGGGATCGGTCTGGGCGTCCGCCAGGCGGCGGGAGGGGGCGGTGAGGATCAGGGCCTTGAACTTGGGATTGGAGCAGGCGGCGATCAGATCGTCGCTGGTCTTCAGCTCCACGGTGCGGACGTTGTACTTGCCCGCCAGGTTGCCGAAGTTGCCCATGGAATCCTTGTAGTTACCGGCCACATACTCGTTGTAGTGGGAGGCGTCGATGCCGATATACACCAGGTCGTCGGCATTCAGCACGTCCAGGGTAATGTCCTTGGTGAACACATACTCCTTGCCGTCCTGCTCCAGCACCACGGTGGCGGTGACCTTATAGACCCGGGCGGTATCGAAGGAGATATCATAGCTCAGGTCCAGGGTGCCGCTGGCGGGAACGGTGCCCGCGTCGGTGGCGGAGGTCAGCACCTGGCTGCCCACGGCATAGGTGATGGACTTGATCCTGGCGTCGGTGCTCTCGCTGTTGAACAGGGTGGTGGTAACGGTCATCTTCTCGCCGGTGACGGGAGTGGAGGTGCCGCAGGTCACATCGGAGATGCCCAGCTTCAGGGTCTCGCCCACCCACACGGGAGCGGTGACCGCCAGGTCGCCGTCACCCTGGGTGACGCGGATGTAGTAGTAGCTGTAGTCGGGGTCCAGGGTCACGGACAGGTCGCCGGTGGCCAGGACAGCGGGATCATCCCAGGTATAGGCGGTCTTGCCGGAGTTGACAATGACCTCCACCTTGGAGATGGAATCGCTGGTGTCGGGGTCGTTGACGGTAACATGGATGTCCAGCTTCTCGGGGACCTCGGTGAGGCTGCTGCCCAGGAGCATGCCGTTGACGGTGTAGCCGATCTCCAGGTTCTTGTCCTCGGTGGCGTACATACGCATGGCGCGCAGCGCGTCGTAGATGCCCTCCTCGGAGAAGTCGTCGGTGAGGATCACGTCGCGGGCGTCGTTGGCGTTGCCCCAGCGGCCCTTGTGGTTATCCTGGTTGTTGGTGGGAGCCAGGTGCCAGCCCTTATCCAGCGCCATGGTGTAGTACTCATAGCTGGGATAATAGCCGCCTGCGCCGATCTGGCCCTCGCCGTTGCCGGCCTCCACCATGTACATGCGGCTGTCGATGACGGGATCCCAGAAGGCGAAGTCACCGAAGGTGCCGAAGGTGTTGCCGGGGTGGTTGAACTGGCTGAGGCTGTCTGCGCCCTCCTGCTGGCTCAGCAGGGCATAGTAGGCGCGCATACCGGCATAGTCGGTCTTGTTGTTCAGGGTGGTGTTGTTGCGGGAGACGATACCGGGGGTATTGAAGGTGTTGATGTGGCCGGGACCGCCGGACCAGGTCATCTCGAAGCCGGCCAGAGCCACCAGGGAGCCGGCGTTGGCCTCGTTGAAGGCGGCCACGGCGGAACGGTAGCTGTTCCAGGTCTCCTGGCTGTAGGGGGTGGCCAGGCTCATGTCATACAGAGCGCCCTCGGGGTTGGCCGCGCCGCTCTTGTCGAAGTAGTTGGAGTGGTCGGTGAAGGCCACAAACTGCACGTTGGCGCTGTCGGGCAGGTTCTTCACATAGCTCAGAGCGGACTCCAGAGAGCCTGCGCCGTCGGAATACTGGGTGTGGCTGTGCAGCTGACCGAAGTACAGCTGATACCGGGACTCACCCACGGTGAAGAACCAGCTGAAGGAAGCGGACTTGCCGTCGGCGCGGGTGACGGTGACGGTAACATTGGTGCGGCCGTCGGTCATGTCGGCGGCGGGGGTGTAGGTGGCCTTGCCGCCGGCACAGACGGCGTTGACCTTCTCCCCGTTGACGGTCATTTCCACGGTGGGATTCTCACCGGCGTTGATGAGCTCAGCGGAGATGACAGGCCGCTTGTCGCTGCCGGTCTGGCTGCCCTTAAGCGGCGTCACGGCGCCGATGGAGGGCTCGTCCACCACGGTGACCACCAGGCTGCCGCTGTAGCTGACGCCGGAGACATTGGTCACGCGGACGGTGAAGGTCACCTGATCGGACCCGGCCAGCATGGCGGCAGGCACATTGGCGGTGTAATTGCTGCCGTCGGCGGTGTAATCGGTGATGACACCGGCAGACCTGCCGTCCACCAGGATCTCCAGCTTCTGGACCGCCTTCGCATCGTCCACAGTAAAGGTCAGGGTGTAATCCTGGCCCCCCTTCACGGAGTCGGCGGAGGTGAACTTCACGGCGGGATCATTGACGATGCCGCCGTCCAGCTTCACGCTGTCGGCTACGCCATAGAAGAAGAAGGAGTAGATGGTGTAGTCCGTGACGTTGTACATGCTATAGGTCTTATAGCTGTCGCTATAATACTCCAGGAACTGGCTGTATCTGCCGTTGAACTTGGCGGTGCGGCTCTCCAGCTGATAGCCGCCCACGCCGCCGGAGCAGGGCTCCACGGTCCAGTCGGCGTCGTCGCTGGCGGTGAGGGAATAGAAGGCGTTGTTGCCGGTGCCGTTGGAGCACAGGTAGCCGTAGGTCTCGTTGCGGAAGCGATAGTATTCGCCGCTGCGCTCCACGGTGAACACCACGCCGCCGTTGCCGGGAATGGCCTTGCCGTCCGTGATCTGGGCGGAGACACTATTGATGGCGGGGCTGTCGGTGTTGTCATTCTGTCCGGCCAGGACGCCCTGGGCATTCTGGTTGAACAGCACCACCTGCGCGCCCTCCTGGGGCAGACTGCCGGCGGGCTGGTCCGTCTCGTCGCCTACCAGATAGAGCTGCTGGGCAAACAGAGCCTCGTTGCTGCCGATGGTTCCGTAGGAGCTCCAATTGTTCTTCTCGGCGAACCACTCCAGATAGCTGCCGCGGCCCACGTTCTTGATGTAGAAGCAGTCCGCCGTGGCGGCGGCGCTGAGCTCCCAATCCACATTGGCCTTGTCCAGGGGAGTGCTGCTGTAGCTGGTGTCCATGGACAGCTTCTTGCCGTCGGCGGTGGAGAAGGTATAGGCGCCGCTCTCGGTGCGGTTCACGGTCCACAGCTCTGCATCCGTGTAGCCGGTGAGCTTGCCTCCGGTCAGCTCCACATCCACGCCCGTGTTATAGAAGCCGTTGTACACGGAGGACAGAGCTTTCTTGTTGGCGGGGTTGAACACCACCACCTTGTCGCCGTTCTGCAGGGTGGTCAGATCGGTGACGATGCCGCTTTCCCGGGCGGGAACGGTGCTGAGCTTATACAGGGCCACGGGCTGCTGATTCTCGCTCTTATAATAGCGGAACCGGGTGCCGTTGGTGGCGGCTGCGTTATACTGCAGCGTGGTGTTGTTGCTGGCGATCTTCACATTACCATCAGCGAAGGTGATGGTGTTGAGCTCCGGAGTGGAGCCGGTGATGATCTTGTTGCTGCCGGACTTGCCGGAAATGTACTTTCCGCTGGCGGACTGTACGGACCAGCCGCCGGTCATGGGCGCGATGGTGAACGCGTACTTGGCGTAATCACCAACGATCTTGCCGTCGGTGATGGTCACGTCCACCTTGTTGCCCTCCTTGTCCAGGGCGGACAGGGAGCCGTCCATGATCAGGCTGCCCTTTTCATAGACGATCAGGTATTGACCGGACCAGTCCTCCTGTGCCTCGGTGACCTTTTCCCAGGTCCCGGACGCAGGCTCTGCCGCGAATACCGACACCGGCAGCAGGGAAACCAGCATGACCAGTGACAGCAGCGCAGACAGAAGTCTGGTGCGAACAGGTGTTTTCATCAAGCTATTACCTCCTTTAATTTCTCCCGGAGCTTCCCGCCCCACAGGTATTTTCATTGTAACATACGCTCCTATCAGTTTCCAGCTTTATTTGCAGATTTGACACAAATTTTGCTAATATGTGCACAAGGCATGGATGATTGCACAAAGCCCTGCTTGACAAGGGGGGCGCAACTTGCTATGCTGGTGTCACCAATTGCCGAAAGGACCGGTATATATGAAGAAAAAAACAAAGGGGCCCGGCCCCGCCGCCTGGCTGCGGGAGAATAAATGGACGTGCGTCGTGC
>ENA-OROZ01003451-OROZ01003451.1-human-gut-metagenome-genome-assembly--contig:-NODE-3451-length-10186-cov-2.374494_pt1 | contig 10186 bp, 7 predicted proteins | sample MGYA00242138_ERZ509066 | MGnify/ENA primary metagenome ERZ509066 (study PRJEB26280, sample SAMEA2338691) | human gut metagenome | biome: human gut; feature: human-associated habitat; material: faeces...
TGCTGCCGTCCGCCTCGATGGCGAACACACAGCACGAGTTGACCGCGCGCCCGTCCATGATGACCGTGCAGGCGCCGCATTCGCCAAGGTCACAGCCCTTTTTCGCGCCCGTCAGGTGCGCGCGCTCGCGCAGCACGTGCAGAAGCGTCTCCTGCGGCTCCACCGTGAACGCGCAACTCTCGCCGTTGAGCGTCAGGTGAATCGTGTGGTTGTTTTCAAGCATGATGTTCTATCTCCTGTGCAGAATTTGCTGTATGTTCCGTATTGGCCTTATTCTCCCGTTTCAGCCGCTCCGTGAGCTGCGACAGATACTGCTCGTCGACCGGAGAATAGGCGTCGCGCAGCAGCATTTTCGACTGCTGTAAGTAAACAGACACGTCTTTATTCAAATATCGTCCAAAAACAGCCTGAATGTCCGGTGAATCCTGCATTTGCAGGCTGATTTGTGCAAACATGCGGTTCAGCACGCCCACTTCGTAGCAGCTACCGAGCCGCTGGGCATAATCGTCCGCCTTGATGAAAAGGCTCAGCGCCTTGCGATACTCTCCCTGCTCAAAGCAGAGGTAGCCGTAGTAGGCGAACGCGATACCGCGCCCCCACATCAGCTCCACCTTGTTGAACTGGTCGACTGCCTGCGAGAGGTATTCGTCCGCGCTTTCAAGGTCGCCCGCATCCAGCGCGGCCTGACCGGCGTAGGTGTAAAACGTCGCGATACCGCCGGTGAGAAAGTTTTCCGTGCAGATGGAGATGGCGCGCGTGTAGTACTGCATCGCCTCGCCATAGTGCATGCGGTTGCGTTCCACCTCGCCAAGCCATGCGTAAGATGCCGCGAGGTTGAAGAGGTATTTGTCCTTTTCCCCAGAGCGCTCGAAAATCTCGATCGCCTGCGTGAGCGAGGCGTAGCCCTCCTCGATGCGGCCCGACATGATGGAGCACAGACCCGACAGGCGCATCCAGATGGCGCGCTCTTCGGCTTTGCCGTCCTCGCCAAGCACGGCGAACGCCTTTTCGACGACCTCGTGCATCTGTTTGGTCTCGTAGCGGTCGATGTAGATGCAGATGAGCTGGCGGTAGGCCTTGATCATGTTGTTGCGGCACTGCTCGCTGTCCGAGTCGCGGTTGAGCTCGATGAGCGTGCGGATGTATGGCTCGCCCTGCGAATACTCCACCTTGCGGATGTGGAAGCGGCCCATCATGTGGTAGTAATCCGACAGGAATCCGTGCTTGTCGCTCTCGTCGAATTTGCCCTGATTGGCCTGCACCTTCGTTTGGATGTCCTTGAGGATGCGAAGGATGCCAGCTCTGTCCGACGAATCAAGCCGAAGGTCGTTTTCTGCGTCCGTCGGCAGCGTCTCCCCGCCGAGCACCGGATAATATTCGTGGGACAGGTTTAAATAGTTGTAAACGTACTCGACGTAGTACTTGAGGTATTTGCGCTCATTGCCCGCGCGCCTGCTGTGGTACATGAGCTTGGTATAAAGCGCGTTGTCCGCGCTCGTGCCGCTGAGCCTGCGCTCGAGGCAGCAGGAGATCTTTTCGTGCAGGATGCGCCGCTTGGTGAGCGAAAGCTCGCCGTAAACATACTCGAGAATTTTCTGGTGGCTGAACTGGAAGGCGACGCTCTCGGCGCGGATGACCTCGCGGATGAGCTTTTTGTCGATGAGCTTTTCCAAAATCGTGATGAGCTCGTACTCCTCTTTTCCCGAGAGCGATCGCATCATGTCGAACGATGCGCCGTCGAAGAAGAACGAGAGCAGATCAAGAATGCTGCGCTCTTCCGACGGCAGCGACATGATGCGGATGCGGATCGTGTCGCGCATGTTCGGCGTGATGTCGGCCACCGAGCCGTTGAACTTGAGGTTGTTGACCGTTTCGATGATGAAAAAGGGGTTGCCCTCAGTCTCGCGGAAGAGCTGCTGGCGCAGCGCAGGCGTGGAAAAGCGGTCCGGCAGCAGAAGGTCTGCAAGCTGCCCCGTCTCGTCCACAGAAAAGCGCGGCAGCTGGAGCTCCGACAGAAAGCGCGCAGCCTTCATCTCCTCCAAAAAGCTGCCCACATACTGGTGCCGCTCGTCGCGGACGCCGAAAAGGAACAGGATGCGGTGGTTTTTGTCCGAGGTCAGGATATCGCGGATCAGCGAGATCGACACACTGTCTGCCCACTGGAGATCGTCAAAGTAGAAGATCATCCGCTGCGCGTGTGACAGGCGCATCAGCGCGTAGGTGATCGCGCGCAGGTTGCTGCTGCCGCTCTCGGTCGTGATGTCGTCCTGGTCGATGGCTTTTTCCAGGTCGACCTGCCAGAGATACGGGAACGCGCGCGACACCGCCGCACGAAAGAGCGTCCGCGCCGCTCGCGCGATTTTTAAGGTCGCGCCCCAGCTGCTCGAAGATGTTCTGCCATGGCTTTAAGACGTAGTTCTCCTCGGCGCGGTAGCAGCAGGTCTCGTAAATGGCTGCCTCCGTCTTACCTATCGAGGAGAGCACCGTTTGAAAGAGCTGCGTCTTGCCGATGCCGGCCTCGCCGGTCACGGCAAGGCTGATCGCGCCGCGGCCCCCGGAAAATTGCAGGATGTCGTCTACGAGCTTCCCGCGCTCCTCCTCGCGGCCCATGAACGGGCCGCTGTCCTTTTCGCTCTCCGGCGAGGTGATGCTCTCCTTCTGCGAGAGCACGTGCAGCACGCTCTTGTTGCGCTCCTGTCGGATGTTCTGCACGAGAGCTGTGATCTCTTCGCTCGGCGACTGGAACAGCTCTTCGGAAAGCAGCTTTTCGAGCCTGTCGTACAGCGCCACTGCCGAGGAATACTCGCCCCGTGCGCGGTAAATTTCAATTAAATAGACATAGCCGAACTCATCAAACTCGTCGAGCGCCATGAGCTTCTGGCATTCCAGCTCGCAGTCCTTGTAGCGCTCGTCCTGAAACGCCGCGACGATGGACTCCTTGAGCCGCTCCTGCAGCAGCCCTCGATAGTGCTGGCGGTTGTTGAGCAGCCATTCGTTGTAGTATTCGTTGTCCTTGAGATAAAAGTTTTCGAGAAAGTCGCCCGCGTAAAAGCTGAAATCCGTCAGATTTTTGTCGTTAAAGCGGTCGATGTCCAGATCGATCCTGATCTCAGGGTTGATCTGAATGACATTTTTCGACGCGCCGACAAGAAAATCGCGGCCGAACTCGCGCCGGATCACATAGATGGCGTTGCGCATGTTGGACTGCACCTTGTGCTCGTCCGCACTGTCGCCCCAGATGATGTCGGCGAGCTTGGGGCGAAAGGTCTCCTTTTCGACAAGAAGGTAGTACACCAGTGCCTCAGCCTGCTTGAACGGCAGGTTGACCTGTTTCCCGTCGAGCAGGATCCGTCCTGAGCCAAGAAGTTCGGCTGTAATCTTTTGCATCAGACTTTCTCCTTTCTTTTCCAAAAGTTGGATGCTTGCCTCTGCCCTCTCCAAAAAGAGCGACGTATTGATTACAGTATAATGGCCGTTTTCGGCAGAAGCAAGCGTTTAATTCGCGTCGAATCCATTCAACTTTTGTGCATTATGCCCCAAAGCGACCGGTACGCGGGAACGCACCGGTCGCTTTGGGTTGTGTGGAGAAGAGGGATGCTTACAGCTCGCCGACCGCTGCTTCCACAGCGTTCAGCAGCTCGTCGGATTCAATGAGGCCGATCGTAGCCTTGGACTGGTTGCCCATGTAGATGTCTTCGTTCTGGAACTTGATGAGCTCGTTGACCTTTTCATAGGCGATAGAAGTGCCCTTGCCCAGCTTGAACTCGCCGAGCTGGTCCTGCGTGATCCAGATGCCGCGGGAGGCCAGCAGCAGCTCGATGCCGAGGATCTTTTCAAGATTCTTGATGACGAGCTTGGCCTTGCGGGCGGCCCAGGGCGCCATGGAGACGTGGTCTTCCTGGTTGGCCTTGGTCGGGATAGTGTCGCAGACGGAGGGGAACGCCAGCGTCTTGTTCTCAGACGCGAGGGCGGAGGTGGAGCAGCAGATGATGTTGTAGCCGTAGTTCAGGCCGATGGGCTCGCCGGCGAGCGCCAGAGGCAGACCGTAGCTGATGGTAGGATCGCACATCGTGAAGCAGCGGCGGTCGGAGACGTTGCCGATCTCGACGAGGGACATCGTCAGGATATCCATCGCGAAGCCGGTGGGCTCGCCGTGGAAGTTGCCGCCGGAGAGGAACTCGTAGTGACCGTCGCCCTTGGGGAAGATCAGCGGGTTATCGGTGGCGGCGTTGATCTCGACCTCGACGAGGTGCTTGACATAGTCAAGGTTCTCGCGGCAGACGCCCTGCACCTGCGGCATGCAGCGGAAGCAGTAGTTATCCTGCACGCGCTCCTGATAGTGCGGATGCATGATGTCGTGCTCGAGGTGGACCTTGCGGGCGTCCTCGGTGACGCGGGTGGAACCCTCGACGAGCTTCATCACGTTGGCAGCGGCCTTGATCTGGCCGGCGTAGGGGCGGGCCTCCTGGATGCGCTTGTCAAACGCGCGGGTCTCGCCGCGGATGGCTTCAAGAGACAGCGCGGTCGTGATCTCGGAGAGCTTGTACAGGCGCTCGGCGTCGTGCACGTTCAGGCACGCCATACCGGCGAACATTGTGGTGCCGTTGAGCAGCGCCAGGCAGTCCTTGGCCTTGAGCTGGAACTCGACGGGGGTAATGCCGGCCTTTTTCAGCGCTTCCTGTGCAGGCATGCGCTCGCCCTGATAGAAGGCCTCGGCCTGGGGCACGCCGATGAGAACGGAGACGATGTGAGCCATGGGGGCAAGGTCGCCACAGGCGCCCACGCTGCCCTGCCAGGGCACGACGGGATGCACACCCTTGTTGAGCAGCTCGACAAGGCGCTCAACGACGACCGGACGCAGGCCGGAAACGCCGCGGCAGAAGGCGTTCAGACGGACGCACATGGCCGCGCGGACCACTTCCTCGGGAGCCGGATCACCGACGCCGCCGCAGTGGGACAAAACGGTGCGATACTGATGTAGATCGCTCTCTTCGATCGTGACCTTGTGATCCTTGTGCTTGCCAAGGCCGGTGTTGAAGCCGTAAACGGCGGGCGCGTCATCGCGCATCCATTCACTCTCCATGTAGTTGCGGACTTCGGCGATATGTGCCATGCAGTCCTTGTCGATCTCAACCTGATAACCGTTGCGGGCAACGTTGACGACGTCTTCAATGGAAAGATCCACGCCGTTGAGAATAACCTTGTTCATTTGCTTTCTCCTTTTTCTCGATTCTTTGTTGGAGTCAGGGGGAACTTGCGCTCCCCCTGCTCAAATTAACAACTTATGGGATGATGTCTTCCTTGGCCTGCTCGGGGGTGATGCGAGTGATGGTCCAGCCGGTCCAGATGCAGATCAGCGAGACAATGGGGCAGAGCATGGAGAAGAACATGTAGGGCGCATAGGCCGCGGTGGCGCAGCCGAGCGTTGCGAGGATATAAACACCGTCAGTACTCCAGGGGCAGAACGGCGCGCAGATCGTGCCGACGTCCTCAAGGATACGGGACAGGTTCTTGGGGTGCAGACCGCGCTCACGGAAAGCCTCGCGGAACATACGGCCGGGAAGCACGATCGCGACATACTGCGCGGCGGTGGCGAAGTTGGTGAAGAGCGTGGCGAAGATGGCGGTGGTCATCATGGCCTTGTCGCTCTTGGCCTTGCTGAGGATCTTTTCGATGATGGCGTGGACAGCACCGGTGGTCTCGACCACACCGGCAAACGCCAGGGCGATCAGGATCAGGGCAACGGTATCGAGCATGCTGGAGAGGCCGCCGCGGTTAACGAGACGGTTGATCTCGGCAACGCCGGTATCCATGCTCACACCGGTGTACATGGAGGCGAGGATCGTCGCGAGGTTTGCCTTCTGGAAGATGGCCGCGAAGATGCCGCCGAGAGCGGAGACGCCGATCAGGCCGGGGATGGCGGGCACCTTGAAGATAACCATGAGCAGAACGCACAGCGGGGGAATGAGCATCACAGGGCTGATGGTGAAGAACTCCTTGAGCGTGCCCATGTAGAGGTCAATCGTCTCCATGCTGGCTGTACCCTTGACGACTGTGAAGCCCATGATGGCGTAGATGATCAGGGAAATAATGATGGACGGGCCTGCGGTAACGACCATGTGCTTGACGTGGGTGAACACCGTGGTACCGGCCATGGCGGGAGCGAGGTTCGTGGTATCGGACAGGGGGCTCATCTTATCGCCGAAGTAAGCGCCGGAGATGATCGCGCCGACCGTCATGCCGAGGGGAACCTGAAGCGCGGTGCCGACGCCGACCAGCGCCACACCGACGGTGCCCATCGTCGTCCAGGAAGAACCCGTGAAGGTCGAAACCATAACGCACAGGGCACAGGCGGCGAAGAGGAAGATTTTCGGGGACAGCCAGGTCAGGCCGTAGTAAATCATTGTGGGGATGATGCCGCCGAGCATCCAGGTGCCGACGACCATACCGATGATGAGCATGATGAGGATAGCGGGGGCGGAGGCCTTAATGGTCTCGCTCATGCCCTTTTCCATTTCATCCCAGGTAAAGCCGCTCGAAACGCCCGCGATAGTGGCGACGATCGTGGCGATGACCAGAGGGATGTGTGCCGAGGTGCCGAGCACGTTGATGCCGCAGAGAATCAGCACAAACACACAGATAAAAACGACAAGCGCTTTTCCGAAGCCAACGGTCTTTTTTGTTCCTGTTGCAGAGTTCATTTTCTATTCCTCCCAAAAAATGTAATGGTATTCGTTATGGGGACTTTGCTTTCTTGCGGTAATGTTGTGAGGGTTCCATGGCTTATGACTCGCACCTCCCAGCGCTCGGCCGCCTTTTATCCCTTTCGCGGAACTTTAACGCGGCAGCAGTATCATTGACACAACGCAACTGTAAGCATCAAAAATCAAAAAAACGTCAAATTTTTTGTAAAATCGATTTGACGCTTAAAATTTTTTTGACACAGCCTGTCGAAATGCGTTTTTCTTGACGCTCCTTTGACGGTTGTGGTTCATTATAGGGTATCAGTAAAGGGTTTTGCCGCCGCATTTTGCGGCTGCATTCGTCCCGATAAACATTCTGGGAGAATCCATTATGAACTATCAATACATCGGCAAGAGCACGCCTGTCAACAATTCCCGTGCCAAGGCCAGCGGCCTTCTGCGCTACGCGGGTGACATGAAGCTGCCGAACATGCTGCACATGAAGCTCGTGCTCAGTCCCGTTGCCCACGGGATCGTCAAAGCGATCGACTCCTCCGCCGCACTTGCGATGCCAGGCGTTGCTGCGGTATTGTCGTTTGAAAATACGGTGGACACTAAATACAATCGCGGTCGCGTTCGCATCAGCGAGGATGTCATGGACCAGGAAACGCTCTTCAGCCGTCACGTCCGTTTTGTCGGCGACCGCGTGGCTGCCGTGCTGGCCGATTCGCCGGAGATCGCCGCAGCAGCAGCGGAAGCGATCCAACTCGAAATAGAGGAACTCCCCGCTGTCTTTACCGTGAAAGCCGCCAAGCGCGAGGGTGCGCCGCAGCTGCACGAGGACGGCAACACGGTCACACTGCCCGAATGCGGCTTCGGCGGCAGATATGCCGATGTGCAGGGCGAAGAGTTCATCCACCGCTCACAGACGCAGCGTGTCTCGCATATCGCCATGGAAACGCACTGCGCCGTGGCAGACTATAACCCCGGCACCGACCGCATGACCGTCTGGTCTCCCACACAGTCGACATTTGGCGTGCGCTCGTGTGTTGCAGCACTGCTTGGAATGCCGATGAGCCATGTGCGCGCCATCAAAACGCCGATGGGCGGCTCGTTCGGCTGCAAGCAGGAGATGATCCTGGAACCGCTGGCCGCCGTCGGCGCAAAAATGACGGGGCGCCCCGTCAAGCTTCAGCTCGACCGGCGCGAGACCATCCTCTGCACTGTGCTGCGCCATCCCATCAAAAGTGAAATTCGCGCCAAATTCGACAAAGGCCATATTCTCAAAGCGCTCGACCTGACCGCTGAGCTCGACGCGGGCGGTTATCAGGGTGTTTCGCCGGATTACATGGGATCCATGTTCAAAAAGCTCTCCTGGGTCTACGGCGTGGAGGATGTAGCGTACCATGCGACCTCCACCTGTACGAACACGCCCATGTCCGGCAGCTACCGTGGTTGGGGCGGCCCCGAGACCGCGTTCATCATGGAAAACATGATGAACGCCGCCGCGCAGAAATTCCGCTGTGCCCCGCTCGAGTTGCGGCTCAAAAATATCCTGCCGCCCGACGCAATCAGCAAAATTGGCAATTTCCCGCTCGGCGATGTCCGCCTTGAGGACGTGCTGCGCCTTGGCAGTAAACGTTTCCGCTGGTTCGAGCGCCGCGCCGCCGCGCAGGCGCAGGATCGAAGCAGCCGCTCAAGGGCGTCGGCCTCGCCGTGTCCACCCATACCTCAGGCTACTATCCTCGCCGTCTTGACTGGTGCACCGTCACGGCCAAGTTTGAAGAGGACGGCTCGGCGAGCTTCAACTGCAACATCCACGACCATGGCTGCGGCACGGTTGCCGCGCTGAAGAATATTGCCGCAGAAGAACTCTCCATCCCCCCTGACAGCATTGATTTCCCTGAGGGCGACACGGCATACAATGCGCTCGATAATGGCTGCTACACCAGCCGCACAATTTATGTCACCGGCCGTGCCGTGTTGGAAACGGCGCAGAAGCTCAAATCTCTGCTGCTGGAAAATGCCGCACGTCTCATGGTATGCAGTGCCGGAGACCTCGCCTGTCAAAACGGTGAGATCTTTGTCACCGCTGATCCCTCTCGCCGGAAAACCTACCGTGATGTTATCTGCTATGCCGCCGACCAGTACGGCGGCAGCGGCGCAATTTTCGTTTCCAACACTTACCAGCCCTCGTCCAACCCCGGCCCTGCCGCTGCTCACTTTGCCGAGGTCGAGGTCGACACGCTCACTGGGCTCTGCCGCCTGACAGCCTACACCGCCGCGCATGATGTAGGAAAGGCCATCAATCCCGAACTCTGCCGCGGGCAGGTCGGCAGCGCCTTGCAGCAGGGCATGGGGCTTGTCTTTTGCGAGCAGGTCAAAATCGACCCGAAGACCGGCCAGCCGCTCAACGCCACCCTGCAGCGCTATCACGTGGCACGCGCGTACGACTTCCCGCACATTGAGACAGTGCTTGTCGAAAATGGCAGCCCCGAAGGGCCTTACGGTGCCAAGTCCATCGGCGAATCCTGCTTTGTGCCGGTCGCGCCGGCGCTGCTTGCCGCCGTCAATGACGCACTGCAAACCGATCTGACCACCCTGCCGCTGACGCCGGAGAAGATCATCCGCGCCGTGCAGGAAAAACGCAAGGAGGCGTCGCTGTGATGGAAATTCGTTTTTACTTAAACGGGAAAGAAACCGTTGTGAATGCCCAGCCGGAGCGCCTGCTTGTCGACGTGCTGCGCGAAGACCTGCACCTGACCGGCACAAAGCGCGGCTGCGGCGAGGGTGAGTGCGGCACCTGCACGGTGCTGCTCAATGATAAAGCCGTCCACGCCTGCATGACGATGATCGCGCAGGTGAACGGACACCGCGTCATCACGTCCGAGGGTGTCGAATCCGACCCTCGCATCGCACCCATCATCCCCGCCTTTGTGAACAACATGGCCATTCAGTGCGGCTACTGCACGCCCGGCATGGTGATGAGCGCCGCGGGCCTGCTGCTCCACAATCCCGACCCTACCGAAGATGAGATCCGCACCGCGATCTCCGGCAACATCTGCCGGTGCAGCTGCTATGAGCAGATCCTGCGCGCCATCCGGCAGGCCGCGCGCGACATGAAGGAGGCGGCCAAATGAACTTCTTTCAGCCAACAAATCGTGAAGAGCTCGCCTCTGCCCTCGCGTCCCTCTCCGGCGGCTCCATTGTCGCCGGGTGCACGGACTTTTTGGCCCAGCGCAACGGAAAGGTCTGGCACGCGGACACTATTTTGAGCCTGACGGAGATGCAGGAGCTCAAGCAAATTGAATTGGCCGGCGATTCTCTCGCCGTCGGCGCGGTGTGCGTGCATTCGCAGGTCGCGCAGTCCCCTCTCGTGCGGCAGTATTTTCCCGCGCTTGCCATGGCGTGCAGTCAGGTCGGCTGCGCGCAGATCCGCAACCGCGGCACGCTCGGCGGCAGCATCGGCACCTCTTCCCCCGCGGGCGACGTCTACCCGCCCC
>ENA-OROZ01003452-OROZ01003452.1-human-gut-metagenome-genome-assembly--contig:-NODE-3452-length-10185-cov-7.388253_pt1 | contig 10185 bp, 9 predicted proteins | sample MGYA00242138_ERZ509066 | MGnify/ENA primary metagenome ERZ509066 (study PRJEB26280, sample SAMEA2338691) | human gut metagenome | biome: human gut; feature: human-associated habitat; material: faeces...
CGGTGGCAGCACCGTATTCATTTCCAAATTTACGAAGGATGTTGCACCAGTCTTCGGACATGGCTCTTTCTGCTACGAAAGGTCCGGCTCCCACACAGGTGGAATATGCTTTTAGGACACCCACAACATGGTCTAGGGATTCACCCGGGATACCGGCTCCAATCGGACCATAGGCGGAAATGGTGGAGGAACTTGAAGTGTAAGGGAAAATACCATAATCGATATCACGCATGGCTCCGAGCTGGGCTTCCAAAACCACCTTTTTATGGCTGGCAAGAGCATTTTCCAAGAAGCTTCCGGTATCGCAGATATAAGGCGCAAAAAGGGAAGCCTGTTTTTCACACCAGGACAGCAATGCCGGATAAGAAATCGGCTCCTGATGATAACTGCCTGCCAGTTCCAGATTTTTGGATTCCAACATGGTTTTTATCCTGACCTGGACGTTTTCTTCTTTTAAATGAAGCAAATCACCAAGACGCAGTGTTTTCTTCCGGTATTTATCGCTGTATGCGTAAGCAATGCCGCGGCGGGTGGAGCCGAACGCACTGCCCTTCTTGGCCAGACGGTCCTCTTCCAGACCGTCCTGCACCTTGTGCCACGGCATGGAGATGGTGGCCTTGTCAGAGAGTTTCAGGTTCTCCGGGCCGACGGTGATGCCGCGCGTCTCGATGGCGTCCATCTCCCCGGCCAGATGGTCCAGGTCGATGACCATGCCCGCACCCAGCACACAGGTCGCCTCCGGGTGGAGGATGCCGGAGGGCAGCAGGTTCAGGATGAACTTGCCCTGCTCTGTGACGACGGTGTGCCCGGCATTGTTGCCGCCCTGATAGCGGGCAACGATGTCCGCATGTTCTGCCAGCAGGTCGATGACGCGGCCCTTGCCCTCATCGCCCCAATTGATTCCAGTTACTGCAGTCAGCATAATACTTCATTTACCTTCTTTTTCCATACCACTTTACGATACTTTTGGATTTCCCTCTTGCAATTTCAGATTGCAGTGCTATTATACGAGCAGAGGCAGAATGTGTAAAACGTATCTTCCACATGGTTGCAATGTAAATTTGATATGAATGGAGGCAGATGCCCATGTATGTGGACTGGGAATACTACAAGATCTTCTATTATGTGGCGAAGTATCAGAATTTTACCAAGGCCGCGCGGGTGCTGGGCAACAACCAGCCCAACATCACCCACTCGATGAACCGGCTGGAAAGCCAGCTGAACTGCGTGCTGTTCATCCGCTCCAACCGGGGCGTCACCTTAACGCCGGAGGGGGAGCTGCTGTACTCCCGCATTGCATCTGCGGCGGTGCAGATCCAAGATGCAGAAGAAGAGCTGAGCGCCAGCGCCACGCTGGAGCACGGTGCCATCAGCATCAGCGCCACCGAGACCGCTTTGAACATCTACCTGTCCGAAAAGCTGCGCGCCTTCCATACCGAGTACCCGGGCATCCGGCTGCGCATCTCCAACCACTCCACCCCGCAGGCGGTGCAGGCAGTGCGCAACGGCGAGGTAGATTTTGCCATCATAACCCCCCCCGCAGAGGTGGAAAACGGGCTGAAAATGGTGGAGCTGATGCCCTTTTACGAAGTTCTTGTGGGCGGCAGGACCTTTACGGCGCTGGCCAGCCAGACTTTGAGCCTGAAAGAGCTGGCCGGTTATCCCCTGATCTGTCTGAACGAAGAGAGCATGACCCGCAGCTTTTACCGGCAGTTCTTTCTGGAGCACGACGCGGTGCTGAAACCGGACACCGAAGCCGCCACCACCGACCAGATGCTCACGCTGGTCAAAAGCGAGCTGGGCCTTGCCTTTGTGCCGGAACCCATGGCGAGGGATAGCCTGGAGCGTGGCGAGCTGGTGCAGCTCCATCTGCAGGAGATCATCCCGACCCGTTCGATCTGCCTTGTTTACGACCGCCACCGCCCGCTGAACACGGCGGCGCGGAAATTCCAGCAGATGCTGACCAAGGCAGACCCGCCCCGCCCGGCCGCATCGAAGCAGACCGAGAGCATCTCTTTTGTGTCCCAATAAAATGCTGTCGAGATGAGGCAGAGCGTTCACAGCACTGCCCTGGCTTCTGCCGGTTCTTCTAAGGCATAAAATGACCCCGGAGCGTTTGCTGTGATGCATCGCTCCGGGGTTTTGTGATGTTATGGGTTACTGGCCGCAGGAGTGCCCGCCGCAGTGATGCTCACCGCAATGGTGGCCCTCGCCGTGGTCGTGGTGGTCACAATGGGCGTTGGGGTCAAAGCGGAGCTTTCCGGTCAGATAATCTGCTACTGCCGTGTCTGCCGGGCCGCTGATCCCGCCAAACAGCTGGATGCCTGCCTGTGCAAGGGCGTTCTGTGCCCCGGGGCCGATGCCGCCGCAGAACACCACATTGGCATTGTGCTGGACCAGAAAGCCCACCAGTGCGCCGTGGCCCTGCCCGTTGGTGGAAACGACCTCGCTGGCCGTCACCTGTCCGTTTTCGACCTCGTAGAACTTGAACTCTGCCGTGTGGCCGAAGTGCTGGAATACCATACCGTTTTCATAAGGAACTGCGATCTTCATGGGGGATGTCTCCTTTTTTCTTTTCTTTTATTATAACATAACACAGGAGACAATAAAACCCCGGAACACGGGGTGATTTTGCAGAGCTTTCCCTCGATTACAGTTCTCCCGTTTTCAGCTTGGCCAGCACCTCGTTCAGGCTGGTGCATTCCATAGTATACAGGCCGCGCATTTCATCGTCGGCGGGGAGCAGATCGGGCACCATGACGGTGATAAAGCCCCCGGCGGCACCGGCGCGGACACCGTTGTAGCTGTCCTCCAGCACCAGCGTGTGGGCGGGGTCGGTGCCCAGCTTTTCCGCCGCCAGCAGGAAGATCTCCGGGTCGGGCTTGGAATGTTTGACCTGCTGGCCGGATACCAGCGCCTTAAAGTAGTGGGTCAGCCCCCAGTTGTTCAGGTTGCCCTCGATGACATGGACCCGGCTGGAGGAGGCCACTGCCATGGGGATGTGGTTGGCATCCAGCCAGGCCAGCAGCTCGTCCAGCCCCGGCTTTTTTGGCACCGGTTTCTGGAACTCCTCATCGGCCACCCGGTGCAGGCTGCCGATGATGGCGTTGGCATCGCAGTCCTCTCCGTAGAACTGCCGCACGATGTTACGGGAAGTTTCGCCCGCCGTGCCTCGTTCAGCCTCGGCAAGGCCTTCCTTGTACTCCAGACCCAGCGCTGCCAGCGCCGGTTCCCAGAAAGTGGCCCACATCCGCTCGGTGTCGAACATCAGGCCGTCCATATCAAAAATCACGCCGTTGATCATGGTAGAACTCCTTTTATTATAACCCTCTCCGTCATTGCTTCGCAATGCCACCTCTCCCGAAGGGAGAGGCTGATCTGCCTCTTGGGAAAGGTTTTCGCAAAACCAAAATCTAAAAACCGCAATGGGCTCCCCCTTTGGGGGAGCTGGCAACGCCATCGGCGTTGACTGAGAGGGCTTATGTTTTCATTTTATCACAATTTGCGACAACTTACAGCCCCCAAACATGAAAGATTTTGCGTTTCCTTGCAAATCCGGCTCATGCTACTATAATAGAAAACAACATTCGGCATTTCAGGTGCGGGCGCGTGCCGCGCAAAATCTGCTGTGTGAGATCAGAAAAGAGGGAAATATATCATGTTGGATATCAAGATCACTCGTACCACTTCTCCCAAGGAGAAGCCCCAGGACGAGACCAAGCTGGGCTTCGGTAAGAAATTTACCGACCACATGTTTGTGATGGATTATACCGAGGGCGAGGGCTGGCACGATGCCCGCATCGTCCCCTATGCACCCTTCCCGCTGGACCCGGCCACGGTGGTGTTCCACTATGCGCAGGAGATCTTTGAGGGCATGAAGGCTTACCGCACCGCGGATGACACCATTCAGCTGTTCCGCCCTGATTGCAACGCAAAGCGTTTCCAGGATTCCGCCGACCGTCTGTGCATCCCCAAGATCCCGGAAGAGGATTTTGTGCAGGCTGTTGAGGCTCTGGTGGACGTGGAGCGCGACTGGGTGCCCCATACCGATGGTGCTTCCCTGTACATCCGTCCCTTCATTTTTGCAAACGATGTGGGTCTGGGTGTGCACGCTTCCAAGCACTATATCTTCTGCATCATCTGTGCTCCCTCTGGCGCTTACTACGCCGAGGGCATCAACCCCGTCCGCATCTACGTTGAGGATGAATACATCCGTGCCGCTCCCGGCCTGACCGGCTTCACCAAGTGCGGCGGCAACTACGCTGCTTCCATCAAGGCCGGTGAGCTGGCCGAGGAGCAGGGCTACGCACAGGTGCTGTGGCTGGACGGCGTCGAGAAGAAGTACGTCGAGGAAGTCGGCAGCATGAACATCATGTTCAAGATCGACGGCAAGGTCTACACCGCTGCAACCGTCGGCACCGTTCTGCCCGGCGTTACCCGCCGCAGCTGCATCGAGCTGCTGAAGGATTGGGGCTATGATGTCATCGAGGGCAAGCTGGCCATTGCGGACATTATGCAGGCCGCCCGCGAGGGCAAGCTGGAAGAGGTCTTCGGCACTGGTACCGCCGCAGTCGTCTCCCCTGTCAAGGAGCTGGTCTGGAAGGGCGAGCACGCCTACATTGGCGATGGCAAGATCGGCCCTGTGACCCAGAAGCTGTACGACACCATGACCGGGATGCAGTGGGGCAAGATCCCCGATACCAAGGGCTGGATCGTTCCGGTTGAGAAGAAGTATTGATCCTTCCCGCGCTTCTCTCTGTTCAGAATTTTTGCAAACGCCGCCGGGTGGGGAATGCCGCCGGGCGGCGTTTGCCGTATCATAGAACCTCTCAGCCGCCTACGGCGGCAGCTCCCCTAGTCAGGGGAGCCAAGTTTACGATACCGTTTTCTTGCCTCTCCTGCTAGGAGAGGTTGCAATGCGAAGCATTGACGGAGAGGTTTTGTTCCCCCGATTGCTTTTCCGCCTGCACAGTGCTAGACTATGTGCAGAAAAACAGAAACGAGAGGGAACTGGAATATGGTCAAAAAATGGAGCGTCAGCTATCCTGCGGTGAACGGCGTGGAGCAGCGCCGGGTGTATGTCTACCTGCCCACCATGTACGAAACCGACCCGGAGCGCCGGTATCCGGTGCTGTATATGTTCGACGGCCAGAATGTGTTCTTTGATGCGGATGCCACCTACGGCAAGAGCTGGGGCGTGGCGGATTATCTGGACTACACTGATACCCCGCTCATCGTGGCGGCAGTGGAGTGCAATGCAGGCCCCAACAACGAGCGCCTTGTGGAGTATTCGCCCTACCGCTTCGATGACCCGACCTATGGCCACTTTGACGGCAAGGGGCAGGCGACCATGAGCTGGTTCATCCACCGGTTCAAGCCCTTCATTGACCACAATTTCCGCACCCTGCCGGACCGGGAGCACACGTTCATTGGCGGCAGCTCCATGGGCGGCCTGATGAGCCTGTACGCCCTGCTGCAGTATAACGATACCTTCAGCCGCGCGGCAGCCCTGTCGCCGTCGATCTGGGTGTCTCCTGAAAAGCTCAGCGGTCTGGTGGGCCGCGCAAAGCTGGAGCCCGGCACGGTGCTCTACATGGACTACGGTTCCCAGGAGATGGGCAGCCACGAGGGAATGCGCAGGGAATTTGCCGAGATGTGCAGCAAGATCATGGTTCGGGGCATCCACCTGACCAGCCGCCTGGTGCCCGGCGGCACCCACAGCGAAGCCAGCTGGGAAAAGCAGCTGCCGTTCGTGTTCCATACTTTGATGTACGAGTTGGACTGAACCTCTCCGTCATCCCTTCGGGATGCCACCTCTCCTGGTAGGAGAGGCGCGGAGCACCTGAGAGGTTTTTATAGAGGAGGGAACTACATGGAAACACAATACTTCAAGGATTACAGCCCCGCACTGGGCCGGGAGATGGAATGCAAGGTCTACGGTCACGCAGGCCGCCCTATGCTCTTTATCCCCTGTCAGGATGGCCGTTTCTTCGACTTTGAGGACTTCCACATGGCCGGTACGCTGGCTCCGTGGATCGAATCCGGGCAGATCATGGTCATCTCCATCGACACCATCGATCAGGAGACCTGGTCCGACACCAACGGCGACCCCTACTGGCGGATCCGCCGCTATGAGCAGTGGATCCGCTACATCGTGGAGGAAGTTGTGCCCAAGATCCAGTATATCGCCAAGGAGCGCAACGGCTGGGACAGCCTCCCCGGCGTGATCACCTTTGGCTGCAGCCTGGGCGCGACCCATGCCGTCAACCTCTACCTGCGGTTCCCCTATCTTTTCGATGGTTGTCTGGCCCTCAGCGGCATCTACACCGCAAAATACGGCTTTGGCGATTACATGGACGAGGTGGTCTACCAGAACTCCCCCGTGGACTATATGGCCAACTTCCCCACCGATCACCCCTATATGGACCTCTACCGCAACAGGAAGGCGGTCATCTGCTGCGGTCAGGGCGCTTGGGAGCAGCCCGATACCACCCGGCAGCTCAAGCAGATCTTTGAGCAGAAAGGCATCCCTGTCTGGGTGGACCTGTGGGGCTATGATGTCAAGCACGACTGGGATTGGTGGTATCAGCAGGTCGTGTATTATATGCCTTATATTCTAGGATAAAAGAGGAATCATCAAGCTATGCAGAACTTTATCTTTATCTCCCCCAATTTCCCCACCAACTACTGGCAGTTCTGCCGGGAGCTGAAAAATAACGGCATGAACGTGCTGGGCATCGGTGACCAGCCCTATGATGAGCTGAGGCCGGAGCTGAAGGACAGCCTGAACGAATACTACAAGGTCGGCAGTCTGGAGAATTATGACGAGGTCTACCGGGCGGTGGCGTTCTTCGCCTTCAAGTATGGCCGCATCGACTGGCTGGAATCCAACAATGAGTACTGGCTGGAGCGGGATGCGGCCCTGCGCACGGACTTCAACATCAAGTCCGGCTTCCAGACCGAGGATATGCCCCGCATCAAGTACAAGAGCAAGATGAAGGAGTATTACCAGAAGGCCGGCATCGCCACCGCCCGTTACCACATGGTGGACGACCTGGAGGGCTGCAGGAAGTTCATCAACGAGGTGGGCTATCCGGTGGTGGTCAAGCCGGACAACGGTGTGGGTGCCTCCGATACCCATAAGCTGTCCAGCGATGAGGAGCTGAAGCGCTTCCTGCTCTACAAGAGCACCTATCACCCCGACCTCTCCTACATCATGGAGGAGTTCGTCCATGCCGAGGTCAACAGCTACGATGCCATCATCGACGGCAGCGGCAACCCCATCTTTGAGGCGGGCAACGTCAGCCCGGTGTCCATTATGGACATCGTCAACGACAACGATAACTCCATCTACTATATCATCAAGGATCTGCCCGAGGATACCCGCGCCGCCGGACGTGCCGCCGTCAAGAGCTTTGGCGTGAAGAGCCGGTTCGTCCACTTTGAGTTCTTCCGCATGACCGAGGATCAGGCCAGCATGGGCAAAAAGGGCCAGATCGTGGCACTGGAAGTCAACATGCGCCCCTGCGGCGGCTTTACCCCGGATATGATCAACTTTGCCCGCTCCACCAACGTGTACAAGATCTGGGCGGATATGATCGCCTTCGGCGGCACGGATATGCCGGTGGGCGAGCACTACTACTGCCCCTTTGCGGGCCGCCGCGATGGCAAGAACTTTGTGTACAGCCATGAGCAGATCATGCAGAAGTACCAGAAGAATATGCGGATGGTGGACCGCATCCCCGAGGCTCTGTCCGGTGCCATGGGCAACCAGATGTACGTTGCAACCTTCTCCACCCGCGAAGAGATGGAGCAGTTCTACTCCGATGTGCTGGCTGTGAACGACCCTGTCAACGCCAAGGTGCAGAAGGAGCTGGCCGAGGTGCTGGCACTGGGCGAGCCCACCACCACCGCCCTCACCGAAAAGCCGAACCTCTCCCCCGCCGTGAAGCCCACCACGGCTGTGACCAAGACCCTCACCCGCGCCGTTACAAAGACAGCACGGAAGAGAAAGTGACCAGAAGCTAGAGAACAGCCCCGGGACAAGGAAGAAAACTCCATGTTCCGGGGTTTTATTGTCCCCTGCTTCAGAATGTGATATACTGTTCCCAAAGAAAGAGAACGAGGTATTGCTGTTATGAAAATTCCTGCAAACGGATTTACCCACGCCGGCAAGTTCCATGCGGACGACGTGTTTGCAACGGCGCTGCTGCAGATCATCCGACCGGACATCAGGATTACCCGCGGCTTTGTGGTGCCGGACGATTTCGACGGCATCGTGTACGATATCGGCTTTGGCATGTTCGATCACCATCAGGAGCCCCGAGAGTACCGCGCCAACGGCATCCCCTATGCGGCCTTCGGCCTGCTGTGGCGGGTGCTGGGCCCGGGGCTGGTGGGGGAGCGTCAGGCCCGGCTCATCGATGAAAACTTTATCCAGCCCCTTGATCTGAACGATAACACCGGCGAACAGAACAGCCTGTGCGATGCCATCGGCTTCTTCAACCCGGTGTGGGATTCCAAGGAGGATCAGGACACCTGCTTCTTCAAGGCGGTGGCTGTGGCAAAGCAGATCCTGGAAAACCAGATCGAGAGCGCGAACGCCGTGAACCGCGCCGACGAGAAAGTGCAGCAGGCCTATAAGAATTCCCGGGACGGCATCGTGATCCTGCCCTGCTACCTGCCCTGGAAGAATGGCCTGTACAAGACCGATGCCCTCTTCGTCATCTACCCCAGCCAGCGCGGCGGGTGGAGTGCCCAGTGCGTGACCGACCACAAGACCAAAAAGCCGAAGCTGCCCTTCCCCCAGAGCTGGGCGGGCCAGCCGCAGGAGGTCATTGAGCAGAAGAGCGGCATCGAGGGCATCAGCTTCTGCCACGCCAGCCGGTTCCTCATCACCGCAAAGGACAAGGAGACGGCGCTGGCCGCCTGCCGTCAGGTGCTGAAAAACAACGGGAGACTGTGATATGAGCGGGGAAGCGGAGAAGATGGAGCGGGCCTATGTCTATATGGTGCGCTGCGCAGGCGGCCAGCTCTACACGGGCTGGACAAATGACCCGGCCAGCCGCCTGCACGCCCACAAGAGCGGGAAGGGAGCCAAGTGCACCCGTGCGCTGGGGGCACAGCGGATCGCGTATCTGGAACGGTGCACAGACAAATCTGCCGCCCTGCGCCGGGAAGCAGCCCTGAAAAAGCTGACCAAGGCGCAGAAGGAAGCCCTGTGCGCCGAATGGGCTGAGAAGAACCTGCCCCGGCTCTCGCTGGCCACCCGGGCCGATGCGGCGGAGATCCTGGACATCTACAACTGGTATGTCCTGCACCATACCGCCACCTTTCAGGTAACGCCCTCTTCCCTGCCGGAGTATGAGGACTGGGTGGACAGCACCTGTGCGCTGATCCCTCTGCTGCTGGCCCGGGATGGGGACGGTAAACTGCTGGGCTACGCCTGCGCCCACCGCTACCACCCCCGGGAGGCCTACGACTGGGCTGTGGAGAGCACCATCTACTGTGCCCCCGATGCCCGGGGTTTTGGTGTGGGGGATACCCTCTACCGCGCCCTGCTGGATATTCTGGACGGGATGGGTTACTGGAATGTCTACGCCCTTGTGGCAGACCCCAACCCCGCCAGTGAGCGTATCCATGCCCGCTTGGGCTTCACCTGCGTGGGCCGTGAGCCTCACACTGCCTATAAGTTCGGCTGGCTGGGCCTGTCCACCTGGTGGCTGCCCCTGCGCAGGGGCAATGAAAAGCCGGAACCCACTCACCCGCTGACACAGGAACAGGTGGAGGAGATCCTGGGAAGATACCAGGTATAAAGAAAGCGTCCTTCGGGGCGCTTTTTTGCATTTCATATATACATTTTAACTGCATAAAATTTGAATATAAACAAATAATACTGCATAAACATACAAAGTGTAACAAATACTGCCGCAAATGCGCGGCATGTTTGGCAGTTTTCGGCATTGACGGAAAAGCCGCGCTGTGTATAATAAAAGCATCAACCACGAATCAAAGACAGAGGATGCGAAGGGAAAGTGCGCATCAGGGTACAAAAGTGTATTTTTATTAAAAGGAGCGCGTTTATTATGAAAAAGGAAAACATCAAAAAAGTCGTGCTGGCCTACTCCGGTGGTCTGGATACCTCCATCATCATTCCCTGGCTGAAGGAAAACTACAACAACTGCG